>Ga0208357_1001045_pt1 | contig 20962 bp, 35 predicted proteins | sample NGESurdeep092012_6_FD_184487 | JGI IMG/M metagenome (GOLD analysis project Ga0208357, IMG submission 184487) | Arctic peat soil microbial communities from Barrow, Alaska - NGEE Surface sample F52-2 deep-092012 (SPAdes) | ecosystem: Environmental > Terrestrial > Soil > Wetlands > Peat ... | reverse complement strand
CAACCAGCAGCGCTGTGGGATATATTCGCAAATTACGTATCCGTTGTCGACTGGTCGTTTGGGTTTAACGAATTGCGTTTCACCGACAATGTGAATCGCGACAAGAAATACGCGCGAGCTGACGAATGACCTGGCTCCCCGACGAACCGATCCTCGACTGCCCGGAGTGCCATTACCCGTACCAGGGCGCGCGGTGTCCCAACCCCGGCTGCGACCTGAACCTATCCCCCGCCGCCAAGGCCGCGCGCGCCGAGCGCAAACGACTAGACGACGAGTGGACGGCGAACTTCCGGCGGTTTTATCATCGGAAAACCTAGGAGATAAATATATGACCGACCTCAAATATTCAGGACAAGCGATTATTGAAGACGGCAATATCGTCATCCGAGTAGCGTTTTCGGCCTTGCCGATGGTAGTCGAGGGCGCTTGGACGACCGGCGCCCTGGATATTCGGTTTAAGATCACGAATACCGAGGAATTTGCAGACGATCTCGTACATGAACTCAACAACGAATCCGAAGACGGCACGACACGTATTCACCAGCTATTCGATGGCGCGATCAGGGAAGCTCTTGAACAGGGCGCGCGCGGGATAGAGGAACATGAAGACCAGGACGCTTAGACAATTGCGCCGGTAGGTTAGAATATGGCCGACGAAGCGTATTGGACGTATCGACCAAGCACTCCTACCCCGCTCTTTGACGAACTTCCCGATGGGGCGTTCCGAGGCACCGAGGCTACGTGGCACAGTCTTTCCCCTGGAATGCGTCGTGAAATCGTGCGGCAATTTTATAGACGCAAGCGGACCGATCATAACGAGGGCGAGCGCTAATTATCGTCGCCATCACCGCAATAAATCGCTTTACTAACTAAACCATCAGGCGTAAGGTGGTCTCGTCGTTAGGTCAGTCGATGACAGGAGCCCAAAGTGGCTAACATGAAGTATTTCAACGGAGCCGTCGAACTCAAAGGCGTCCACTACGTCGGGCGCAAGGCGTTCGGAACTCCCGTCGATTTCACGCCCATTTTCGTCCAGGGTATAGGCTGGGACCGCGGTTATGTGGCGGTCGAGCGCACTATCGGATTCAAATCGAATCCTTCCCGCCACGAATGCGACGCGCGGTGCGTAAACGCGACCGGTAAGGTAATGAAGTGCGAGTGCTCCTGCGGTGGCAAAAATCACGGACGTGGAGCCCAAAATGCTTAAAGCCCAAACCCCCACAGCTATCTCCTTCTTACCGCTGATCACCAGCAAGAACGGCGAGCTCCGCTCCACCAAGCCGAAGGACGGCAACGCCGCGTACGTGTGGCGGATGGTTGCGTTCTCGCTCTCGACGAACCCGCGACATCGCTGCATGCCGGTGACGGCCGATTTCGGCGTCGTCGTTCCCGACGACTTCGCGGTCAACCCGCCGGGCGCGTGGCTAGACGAGCAGGTGGAGCGGACCGAGCGCTCCCAGTACGATATCGATTTCTGCGTGGGCGAGGCCGGCTCCGTCCCGATGTACCATATAAAGCGCTGGCTCGCCCACGCCAGACGGGAACATTTCATCAAGACCGCGCTCGATCCGATCGTTAAGGAGATCGTTGACTCGATCCCCGTGACGCGCCAGCCCGGCACTATGCGCTGGGCGCGCGCTTACGGGGTGGTGTGACATGTCCCGCGACTGGCACCACGAGCGGGACCAACTGATCGAGGTCGCGCTGTCCGAGGCGCAGTGGGCCACGTTCGTCTCGTCGTTCGGCGTCGGGGGCGGCGTGCCGTGCACGCTTAATCATGTCCGCGGTGAAATCATCCCGGCGATCCCGCCCCGCGACCAGGCGACCGCGTTCCGCGCCGAAATCCCGGAAGCTTTGCGGCACGCCCTCGGCCACCTCGACAGAGTGGCCGAGGGCGTGAAGGAAATGAATATATCGTCCAAAGCCAAAAACGCCCTCCTGGAAAACGTAAGGATGGCGAAGCAAGAGATCGAAAAGAATCTCCCGTTCGTCGCCGAGCAATTCGACCGCCACGTCGAGACTAGGATCGAGAAGGCCAGGATCGAGATTGAAGCTCATTTGAACGCACGCATCCTATCCGCTGGCCTCGTAGCTTTGTCCGGCAGCGCTCCGATCGAGATCGAGGATAGATCGTGACCCAAAAGCTCCTATGCCTCTATCACGCCAACTGCGCGGACGGCTTTGCGTCCGCGTGGGCCGTCCACCGCCGCTTCGGCGACGACGTGGAATTTATATCCGTGAAGTATGGCGAAGCACCGCCCCCCACGGCTAAGCGTGACGTCCTGATCGTCGACTTCAGCTACCCGCGTCCCGTCCTCGAAGCGATGGCACGCGAGGCACGCTCGGTGCTCGTCCTCGACCATCACAAGACCGCCGCTCAGGACCTCGCGGGCTTACCCGATCCTGTCTATCCGGTAGAAGCGTGGCTCGATCCTAACGAACGCGAGAAGCAGGGCGAACGCATTAGTAGTAAAAACCTAGCCGTCCTTTTCGACATAAACCGATCGGGCGCCGGGATCACTTGGGATTATCTCCACCCGAACGTTCCGCGTCCCCGCATCATCGACCTCGTCGAGGACCGCGACCTGTGGCGATTCGTGCACGAGCCAGATACCCGCCGGTTCCACGCTGTCGCGGCGAGCTACGGATACGAGGCAACGCCCGAGAACTTCGCGCGGTGGGATCAATGGACCCATATAGCGGACTCGAGCCGTGCTGTTTCGTGGGGATCGAGAGGTGTGGGGTTGGAAGGAGAGTCGTTTATGTGGCACTCGCTTCTCAGCGAAGGCTCCGCCATCCTCCGCTACGAGGCGAAGCTGATCGACGGCATCCTCCGTGCCACCCGACGTACGATGAGGATCACCAGCCACATCGTACCGGTCGCGTGCTGCCCCGACGCTCTGGCGAGCGAGGTGGGGAACGAGATGTGTAATAACACTCCGTTATCGGTATTCGGATCAAATGACCCAATTGATAAATACTATGGAGATTATACCGTCACGGTTCCGTTTGCGGCGACCTACTACGACGGCGCTGACGGCCGCCGGCACTTTAGCCTCCGCTCGCCCGAAGGCGGTGCGGACGTAGGGTCGATCGCGAAGGCGATGGCGGCGAAGTTCAACGCTGATTGGCAGGAACTGTGCGAGCGCAGCCACGACCACCGCGATGGTTGCTTCGCAGGTGGCGGCCATCAACGAGCTAGTGGATTCGACGCCCCGCTCGGTTGGGAGGAGGAAGATGTCTCTTGAGATCGGAGACATTGTTGATCTGCTCGGCTGGAGCAACGACGAGATCGACTACGAGATCACCCGTAATAATATTGACGCGTTGCTCAAGCGTCAACGCGAGAAGCACGCCATTATCGCCGAGTCTATGATTATTCCAGGGTACGAAACGATAAACGACATGCGTGAAGCTATCGCGGACGCCATACGGGAATCGACCGATGACTAAGTTAAGGATAATCTCAGACATACACCTTGAATTCGGACCGCTGGACCTGCGCCCGATCGGAGAGGACGTGCTCGTGTTGGCCGGCGACATCGGCGTCTATACCGACGGCGCGGTTTGGGCGCGGGATTACGCCCACCGCCACGGCATCCCGGTGGTTATGATCGCCGGGAACCACGAGCATTACCGCAACAGTCGCCACACCCTCCACACCGTCGCGTCGACAGAAACCGCGCTATGGCAGATCGCGGTGAGAGAGCCGTTGCTGCACTATCTGCAAGATTCTTCGATCGAGGTAGCCGGTGTGCGCTTCCTGGGCTCGACGCTGTGGACGGACTTCGCGCTGTACGGCGACCCGATCTTCTCGAAGTTGGCAGTGCGCGGTGCGCTGAACGACTACGACAAGATATGGTTATCCGAGTACGAACGTTTCCTCCCGGGCCACGCCCAAGCCTTACACGGCGTCGCCCGTGGATACCTCGCCGCCGCGCTAGCCTCCCCTCCGACCCAACCCACCGTGGTCATAACCCACCACCTACCCTCCACGCGTTCGCTCGATCCGCGCTTCGCGGGCGATCCGCTGAACCCCGCGTTCGCCTCGAACCTCGACGACCTGGTTGTCGCCTCCGGCGCGAAGCTCTGGGTACACGGGCATACCCACGTAAGCCAAGATTACACGATCGGCGACACGCGCGTGATCTGCAACCCCCGAGGCTATATCGGCGTCGAAGTTAATTCTGACTTCGACGCCGAGCTGTTGATCGAGGTTTAATGCCAAAGGATCGTTTATCTAGCTTTTAAGGCTTTACGCCTAAATAAAACTAAGCTATAAATAGCTATGCTCCGAGCCGCTAAATATCGCCTCTACCCAACCGCCGAACAGCGGCACGCACTCGCCGTAAACTTCGGCTGCGCGCGGTACGTTTGGAACGATGCGTTGGCGCTAATACGCGAGAGCTACCGCTCGACGGGAAAGAGCCCGAAGTGGGCCGAGCTTTCCGCGCGACTTCCGAAGATGAAGAAAGAGCTGCCTTGGCTTGCCGAGGCGCAAGCTCAGGTGCTTCAGCAGTCGCTTGCTAACCTGTCGGCAGCATTCGAAGCTTTCTTCCATAAACGCGCCCGTTATCCAAAATTCAAGTCGCGTCGGGATAGACAATCGATACGATTTCCGCAGAATATCAAGTTTTCAGGAAATCGTATATTCGTCGGTAAGGTTGGCGCTGTGCTATGCTCGTTGCACAGAACCGGTCTTGGGATACCGCGTTCGATGACCGTGAGCCTGGGACAAGACGGACGTTACTACGCAGCGGTTCTATTCGAAGATGGCCTTCCAGAACCGATCCCGTCGTCCAAAGGCTCAGCGATTGGTATCGACGTGGGTCTAACCGATTTAGCTGTAACCAGCAACGGATCGAAGTTCGCTAACCCGAGGCACCTTAATCGAGCCGACCGCAACCTGAAACGTAAACAGAGGAAACTTAGCCGAAAGAAGAAAGGATCGAAATCGCGTAACCGTGCGCGCCTATTAGTAGCCAGGGCTCACGCCCACGTAGTCGCGTGTCGTCGTGATTACGCACACAAACTGTCCCGAAGATTAGTCGACGAGAATCAAGTCATAGTCTTCGAGGATTTGAGCGTAAAGAACATGCTACGAAACCCAAAGCTCTCCCGCGCGATCGGAGACGCCGGCTGGGCGCAGTTGCGCTCATTCTGCGAATATAAGGCACGGTGGGCCGGTAAGACGATAGTCGTCGTGGGCCGCTGGTTTCCATCGACCAAGACATGCTCTGCTTGCGGGTACGCTGCGGAGAAGCTACCGCTCAGCGTTCGTTCGTGGGAATGCCCGAAATGCGGCGTTCGCCACGACCGCGACGTGAACGCGGCGATCAATATCCGAGACGAAGGACTGCGTGTGATATCGGCCGGGAGGACACCGGCTGCTGCGGCTGGAGGCTGCGTGAGACCGAAGCGAGACGTTCGTCGTCCCGTTGACGCTGCGACCGATGAAGGTCGAAGGGCATGAAGTGCCCAGTTCGCGATATTCCCGATGATCTACTCAAGCAGAAAGGTGTACGCACATGATCACGATTTCTACGGAAGATTTCCGCCCACATTTCCAGGGTGATCTGATGATCCGACGCATCGTCGAATTACCGGAAGGACTCGACGCCGGTATCTCGGAAGCCGGTGACTTCATCCTGGCGCATTCCGAGACCGGCCACCATCACGTTGTCAAAGAACGCGCGGCGCAGTTGCTGATCGATAAGGCGAACGCTTTCATAGCGTACCTCAAGGTAGCTGAGCCGGCGGAGATCGAACATCTGCGTGAGCATGACAAGCACGAATCGTACATGCTCACACCCGGAATCTACGAAATCCGCCGCCAGCGCGAGCACACCCCCGAAGGCTGGCGGCGCGCGCAGGACTGACCCCATGACCACCGAAACCCTGTACGAAGTCCACACCCCGGCCGGCACCCGCGCCCGGTTCGCCGCGACGGGCGACCGGGTGGTGCGGTTCGCGCCCGACCTGGACAGGTGGATGAGCCAGGACCGTCACCTCGGCACGGCGTTGCGTCGCATTCTGGAGAGCGGGTTCAGGGTCAGGGTCGTCGGAATGGAGTTGCGGTGATGGATAGCATCGTCGGGCAGATCGACCAAATCTGCGAGCGCATCGAGCCTTCTTGGGGCGCGCTCTCGCGCAACGGCAAGGAGAACCTGCGGATCACCGTCCGGGCGGCGTTGGCGACGCACCGAGAGTTAAGCCTCGTAGAAGATACCATCGATACCGTTGTTAAAGAGAAAGTGACAACGGCATCGATGGTATTTCCCATAAGGCTGCTCCCCGCGCTCCGGTCGGCCATCCGCGAGCACGGCAAGCACAAGCGGTGGCGCGCGCTCAGCCGGGCCGGTCGCATAGCGCCGGGTCACGCCAACTTGGACGCTCTGCGCGCCGACGCGATGGACGAGGTTTTGTCGATCGTCGATGGCGCTCTGGCGTCGTCGACGATTGAGAATTAGATCATGCTAGAAATCACACCGATGCTCACCCAGTCCCTAGAGATCGGCGACGAGGTCACCTGGATCGAACTCGACCGGCGCAACTGGTGGCGGCGCACGATGCCGCCCTGGCTCGGTGGCCGCGAGCACGTTGCACATAGAAAGGTGATAATTATGGCGGTAGCTACGGGTGGTAATGCGGAGCAAGGCACATATAAAATTGGTGAATCGGATGGATAAAACTTTGCCTATCCGGTTAACGCCCAATGGAGCTAGATATGGTTGACAAGATAGATTGGTCTAGACCGGTCGAAACGAGCGAAGATCAGCCTAGACCCGTGCGTGTTCTGGGCGAATGCCAAGGCGGAGCTATCGGCTATGTGCTTGTTATGCTTGGGAAAGGTGGCTCGACCTATTCCCGCTTTCATCATGCGCCGGGAGAGTATTGTGCAGGGAAAATAAGCGGCCTTATTCGAGGCAATCTGGCTGTTAGGAATACCATAGGTGGTAGCCGTGGGTAATAACCGGATAGGCGAGGATAAAACCTACCTCGGCGACGCCGTATACGCGGAGCATGACGGCTTTAACATCTGGCTCTGGACCAGCGACGGGATTACCGACAGCTCCAAGATAGCTCTTGAGCCGTCCGTCTTAGACGCGCTAATCGCGTATCGCGAACAGCTACTCACGCGCGTCCGCGTTGCCCGAGAAACATCGGACGAGGATGGCGCGTGATCATACAACCCGGCGAATATACTCCTGTTCGCCCGATGCTAGTCCACCAAGAAAAGGCGTTCGCCGCTAGCGTCAACTCCCCAGCGTATGGGTTATTTTTCGAGCAAAGGTGCGGGAAGTCAAAGGTCATCTTCGATACGGTTTTCGCCAACTATAGAACGGGACCGTTTCATATAGACGCCTTCCTTAACATTGCATGGCCGAGCGGAGTACATCGCGTGTGGGGAACCGATGAACTTCCGAAGGATCAACCGGAAACGATACCCGTCGAGTGCGTGATTTGGCAATCAGGGAAGATGGAGCAGCGCAAAAATCGGGAAGCACTGGAACGATTGCTCACCTTCACTGGTCTATCCTTCCTCTCTGTTAACTGCGAAGCTACGCTCACCGATGTTTTCTGGAAATATCTCGCCCACTTCCTCCGCGCCAGGCGCGTCCTCGTCAATGCCGACGAATCCTCCTGGGCCGCGAGCCCGAACTCTGCCCGTACCAAACGTCTGCTCGCGATCAGCCGCCACCCCCACGTTTTAATGAAACGTATTACCGACGGCACGCCGTGCGCCGAGTCGCCTTTAGATTTGTGGGCACCACTGGCGTTCCTCGACCCGAAAATCCTACAATGCCCGACCTTCTTCAGCTTCAAGGCGCGCTACGCCGTCCAAGAGGAAGGGTATGCAGCGGGCGGTCGCACGTTTAAGAAGGTCGTCGGATACCGCAACCTGGAGGACCTACAGGCCAGGATCGCCCCGTTCAGCCACCGCGTGCTGCGCGCGGAGGTGAGCGACGCACCGCCGAAGGTGTACCAGCGTCGGCTGTTCGCGCTCAGCCCGGCGCAGCGCAGGGTCTACGACAGCCTCCGAGACGAGTACCGCGCGGAGCTATCCTACGGCGAGGTTACGGTCGCTCACGTTCTCACGAGATTGTTGCGTCTAAGTATGATCTCCCGCGGGTACTTTCCTCCCGAGCGCGTGGGCGTCGTCTGCGGGCAGTGCGAGGGGGAAGGTTGCGACCGGTGCGAGAACATCGGCGTCGTGGTCGAGGATACGCCGCTGGTTAGGATTGACCACGAGCATACTCCGGCGTTAGACGCCCTCTCGGAAGAGATGCGCCTAACGCGCGGCCCGCTCGTCGTCTGGACCAGGTTCCATCAAGATACGACCGATGTCCTGGGAGTGATCCAGACCACCGGTCGTAGCGTCGGCCGCTACGACGGTACGGTGCCGATGGCGAAGCGCGAGCAGGATTATCTTGATTTCAAGGACGGAAAGCTCGACGCCTTGGTCGGCACGTCTTCCTCTGGGCTTACGAGGGGGCACGATCTGAGCCGCGCCGAAACGATGGTCTGCTACTCCGACGGATACTCGCTCCGAAACCGCCTCCAGTGGGAGGACCGGGCCGAGACGTTGACCCGGCGCATCTCCACCGGGATCGTTGACCTGGTGGCCGAGGATACGGTTGACGAGCAACGCGTCGCCATCCAGCGCGCTAAGCGCACGCTGAGCGATATGGTGCTTAGGGACCCACCTAGTAGTTGGCTATGACCGCATACGTGTTTCAGGCTGGCGACATTGCCATCATCGCCGTTATCGTGTGGACAGCGATATTGGATCTGAGGGCAATATAATGCGCCTGTAAGTTAAGATTTTCCAATGGAAGGCTGGAAGCGCGAATTGCGATAAACCAAATAAGCAGCCGTAGCGAACCATATAATGAACTTAATCTACCAAATAAAATAACGCTTAAGCCTAAAATAAGGCTTTACTTACCGGCCAAAGCCTTTAAACTAAGGCGCGCGTTAAGGGGAGATCAAATGGCTGCCGTGAAGATAACACAAGAGGACATAGCCTTCGGCGCGAGGATGCGCGTACTGCGCCACGCGACGGGGCTTACCCTCGAACAAGTGGCCTTTCAGATGGACCTCACGTATCAGCAGATTTATAAATACGAGATGGGGAAGAATCGCCTCGCGGCCAGCCGCTTGCCGGCGCTCGCCGGCGCGTTGGGGGTTAGCCTCGGGGATTTCTTTGAAAGACAAAGTAACGTCTCCATCATTGGAGGCGCCAAATGACCGCGCCCGACGACGATCTAGGCTTCGACGCCGACGATGCTCCCTCGGCCGCGATGGCCAAGGATAGCGACCAGACCAACCTGGCCCACCAGGTGCGGCTCTACGTCGAGCGCCAGGCGCGCGTGGACGAGCTGACCGAGGCACTGAAGGAGGCGAATGGCCTGCTGACCGCGACGCGGGAGACCGATTTGCCGGAGGCGCTCCGCGCTTGTCACTACTCTGCGCCAACTAAGATCGTCGTATCGGGCTTCACCGTCGAGTTTAAAGATGAGTTCAACGGCAAGAAGCTCTCCGATCCCACCGCCCACGCCTGGCTCGACGAGAACGGGCACGGCGATCTCGCGAAGAACGTGCTCACCGTCAGGTTCGGGAAGGGGGATGAGGGGGTCGCTAAAGAGCTGTTGAACTATGTGCGAGCTCAACCCTCGGTCAATCGTCTCGGGATCGATCTCGCAAAATGGGTCGATGCCCAGACGATCGCCGCCTTCGCCCGCGAGCAGTGGGGCAACGGCGAAAACCCACCGTTAGAATTGCTCGGCGTATCGCGCAGACAAGCTGCAAAAGTCTCACCACCAAAGGAGAAAGTTCGATGACACCACCAGCACATACCGAGGGATTCGAGAACGAGCCGACGGGAAAGGGCGGGAAAGGTTCGCTCCCTGCTTCCAAAGACGATCGAGGGGCCGCTTTGGAAGCACTGACTGACTTCGGAGAGGACATCGGGCTCGGCCTGGAGGGCGCGAGCATCGACGAACAACTCACGCCGTTCATCGGCGTGCTCCAGTCCAACTCGCCGCAGTGCGACGCCGCCGCCCAGTCGCCCAAACTTCTCGACACAGCCCGCGCCGGCATGCTGTACAACACCGCGACCGAGCAGCTGTACGACGGCAAGGTCGGCGTCGAGTTCGTCGCCGTGGCCCGCGAGGCGCTGTACACGAAGTGGCAGCACCCGCGCGTCATCGGTTCTCCGGGCTTCCGCGGCACCACGAGGATGGACGACCCCGCGGTGCGGCAGATCATCAAGGAGCGTGGCAGCAAGTTCGGTGCGCTGATCGGCTCCGAATACGACGAGTTCAAGGAAAGCGACGTGGAGGTCGCGTACACCCAGCAGTACAACCTGTACGGGCTCTACGGCCCGGTAGGGCTCACCGCCGACACCGCGCAGCACGCCGTGATCGCGTTCACTAGCACCAAGATCAAGGTGTATCAGAAATTCTTCTCGACCGCCAACGCGATCCGCTACCGGGCCGGCGACAAGCTGGTCACGCCGCCGCTGTGGGCTCACGTGTGGCGGCTCACGTCGATCCCGGATAGCAATTCGAAGGGCAACTTCTTCAACTTCAAGCTCGATCTCATCTCCGCCACGCCCACGGAATCGTTGACGCGCCGCCGCGACCCCGGCCTGTACGACGTGGCCAAGGGATTCTACGAGCAGATCCAGGCCGGCAAGGTCAAGGCGGATTATTCCGCCGGGGAGCCCGAACCGGGATCGACGGCGGAAGATATCCCTTACTGATGATAAGGGTCGATGCCGCCGTGATAAAAATCTCACGGCGGCATCGATTTCACTTTACTAACCCATCCAACACGATTATGGTTATCTTTAAGGACGCGGTTGTCGCGTTCTGATATCGGAGGATGGACCTCATGGCCACGACCTACATGCTGACTTTTGGTACCGACTTCGCTGCTCCGGCGGCTTACCGCTTCCCCTCCGTGGAAGCGGCGGCCCGCGCGAGCTACAATGGGACCGACCGCACGATACAGCTCGTCGAGCGCCCGGAGGACATCGTCCTGTCGAACAGTGCGATGGTCGCGTTATATGCCAAACTCAACGGCGGCAACGGTCCGACGAAGTTCGAATCAGCAGTTATCGCCCGATCGCGCCTTTTCGGCTTACTCGGGCAAGTGGCCACGGAGCCCACCCCGCAACAGGAGACCACCAAGATGACTGATGTTCAGGAAGCCCAGCCCGCAAAGCGCCGAGGTCGAGCGATTCCCGAAGGGCGCACTATGACCATGGCGCAGCAGATGGCTTATTACAACGAGCTTGTCGATCAGGCTATCGCGAAAGGTTTGAAATTCCGCAGGCTCGGCGGTCCGAACGGCACTTCGACTTTCGCGACCTATGCGATGGGTGAAGCAGCTATCACGAAGATCACCGAGGCTCTCACCGAGGCTCTCACCACGGGTGTATAACGCCGACACTCCATACACGCGGCAGAACATGAAAACCGTCGCGGGAAATCTGGCAGCCTTTCGGGCGATTGTCCGAAAGGCTGCTAGATCATCTCTGATTGTAGAGAGCTTCGGCGGCATTGGCGGCCAGACACAGGTCCTTCGGGAAGAACTGGGAAATATACATCATGAGGCTTGGGATAAAGATCGAGACTGTTATGCAGCATTGGATAAAATTGAAGGATTGACCACATTCTTTGGAGAATTTCCACTGCAGAGATTGCCTAGGGACACCTTGTTGATCTTAGACTTCAATGCTTTCACCTTAAAGCATTTTGACAAATACTCAATCTACTTTAAACTAAACGCTAAACAAATAATCTTCACAGACATCGCTCGGGGAAAGTTGCATCTTCACCCAAAGGCTTACGGATTATCCACAGCGTCTTGGGATGATTATGTAGCGGCCCTCGGAGAGAGGCTGACCCCGTACAAATTTATTTTTCAGGAGAAGGCTCCCCGATCGATCACCTACTTCTTGGTGTCGCTGTGATTGGTTACTACGATTTCCCCGAGTGTCGTGCCGCCTTCGCCACTGGACAGAAGGACGCGAGGCTCGTCGAACGAGATGGTTGTCTTTATCGCTTGCGAGGTCGCACTCACAATCACTGGACGTTGTTGTCTTTTCAGGACGCTTATGAGGCATGGAGACAGCTCAGCGTGTATCGTCAAGCTGGCGACCGAGTTCAGGCAGTAAATTTTACGTCACCTGTTCCGCAACTGCCGATTGTTAAAGGTCCAGCTGAGTGGTTTACTGAGAACTTTGAAGATGTCACTCGTTCATCCGGGGCTATCGCCCAGGCGGTGCGGCGGTATTCGCGTAAAGGCGTCTTAGTCTCCGTCAGCGCGGAGGATGCCTCCAAAATATTTCTTCAATGGATGGCATGGGCAAAGACACGGCATTTTATGGTGTTTCGTGGCCACTATGAATCTTGGCTTAGGCGGCACTTCAGTGGGGAAAGTGTCTCAACTTCTCTCTTAGGGGTTGCTGACTCTGAAGGCTGGATCGAGGGCATATTTGGATTCGAGGAGTCACACGGGATAAGACAAGTTACAGTGGCCAAGCACACGCCACGATTACACCCGAAGACGTTGTGGGCTGTCGGGCTCGCCGCAGCCGGTGCTGGACGCATTCTCTGCGGCTCTACCGCCGATAAGCTGAAACATGACATCGGGCTGTCGTCTGTACAAAGCTGGACCTTTGATTTAAGGAAGCTAGCATGACTATGTGCGTGACTTCTACACCTTTGGAGCACTACCCCACCCTCGGGCTCTGGGTCAAGCGCGAGGACTTATGCTGTCCTAGTGGCCCCAACTTCTCGAAGACCCGCGGCGTCTGGCGTCACGCGCTGGCGCGGTCTGAGATGCTTATCGGGGTGTTGGACACCGCGCATTCACAGGGCGGATGGGCCGTGGCCCGCGCCTGCGCGCTGCTCGACAAGAAGTGCCACCTGTTCTATCCAGTTCGCAAGGCGGATGACCAGTGGCTTAAGCCGCAGCAGGCGGTGGCGATGGAGTTGGGCGCTGAGCTTCACGCGTTGTCGGCGGGTCGATCGGCAGTGCTGTATCATTATGCCCGCCGCGAGACCGAGGGCATGGGAGGGTATATGTTCCCCAATGCTCTCAAGCTCTCCGAGACGGTTGATGAGACTGCGCTGGAGGTGGGACGTACGTCGCTACCTTCCAGTGTCGACACGGTGTTGGTCTCAGCTAGCTCGGGGACGATAGCCGCCGGGGTTGTCAAGGGCTTCCTACGTCACCGGAGCGTGTTCCGCGTGATCGTCCATATGGGCTATTCGAGACCGGAGCGCGCGGTGCGCGCCTATATCAATAAGATGGTAGATGAGCCGATCGATTCGCTTGATGTGGTCATGGTGGATGAGGAATACGAGTACAAGGATCAGGCGCGCCCTGGGCACATGCCGCTGTGGCCATGTAACGAATTCTATGACCTTAAGGCTTTCCGCTGGTGGTGTGAACAGGGCCGCGCGCTGTACGGCTCAGCTCTTATGTGGAATGTGGGATAGTAAATATCCATAATAATAGTGGCAATCGTGCTGCTTGTCTTGCGTGTTGGAGTAAGAAATCCCGATGGATCAAGATATGTTAGCTGAGCTCCCGACGAGCGGCGACGCGGCTGAAGGCTACAAGTATTTTATGCGGGTCGACCCCGAAATGCGAGATTTTCTCGGGCCGATCGAAACCGACTACGACACGGTCACGCGGCGCGAAATGCGCTCACGTCTTTCCAAAATTGCGATGCTCAGAGGTTCAACCAATCTCGTAGAACATCGTGTTTATCTCGATCCGGTTCCCCATATTCGGCAAGATAAGGGTCAAGACTTGCGCGGTTGGTATTCGTCCAAAGGTGATGGCGCAATTCGCGGCAAGCGAGAACGACCGTGTATGACAGATGCAATTTTGACCCAGCCTTACGGTGGGCATTGCTCGGTAAATTGTCCGTTCTGCTATCTTATTTCCGGACACCGGGGCTATCGCGGCTCGGGATTGATCTCAGTTCCTCTCGGGTACGGGGAACAAGTACGCCGCCAGCTTAAAGGGATGATTTCCTCCCAGGCTGGATATTTTAGCAGTTTCAACGACCCGTTTCTCAGTGTCGAAGATTATTATCACAATACCCAGAATGGTGCTCAGGCGTTCGTCGATGAAGGATTGCCAATTTTCTTCCTTTCGCGATTGAACTACCACGGCTGGGCGTTTGATATGCTGCAAAAGAATCGTCATTCGTATATGCAAAAATCGATTAATACTCCGGACGAAGACGATTGGAAGAAACTCTCGCCTGGCGCGGCATCGCTGGAAGAGCATTTTGCCGAGATACGCGAGGCCCGGCGCCGAGGCATCTATGTCTCGATCCAGGTTAATCCGATCGTGGCTGGTATCGTGACTCACGACGATATCGAGCGCCTATTTGAAAAGCTCGCGGAAGCCGGCGTTAATCACGTGATCGTCAAGTTCGTTGAAGCCAATTATCCGTGGGCTTCAGCGATGGTTGAAAAGATGGTAAAACGGTTCGGCGCAAACCGGGCCGAAATCTTTAAGCAACTGTTCACAGAAAATAGCGCTGGTCAGCAAAAGACCATTCAGCGAGAGTATCGCATAGAGGGTCATGCCCGCTATCAAAGAAAAGCGACGGTTCTCGGCATGACTTACGCAACCTGCTATGAATACGATAAAAATGCGGATGGGACGCATCGCTCCATCGGTAAGGATTGGCTTACCGGCGACACTTGTCACGGTCACCGGGTTCCTTTCTATGTTCGCCCAACTCTGGGGAAACCGTTTGCACCTCTTGCTGCATGCCCCCCATCGGGCTGTCTATCGTGCGCCGACACAACGACAGACAAGAAAGGCCAATGTGGCTCGACGCTTCTCGGCGCGGCCAAGGCGCTGAAGATCGGCGATCTCCGCAAGTCCTTTGATGGCGTGATTGCCCCCGAAGAAAGCGGTTTCGCGTGATGTTTGCCGAGCCTATCGATTGTATCGGTTTCGAAGCTTACGACCGGCTCGACGAATGCATCACGTTTGGTGAACGACTGATCGTGACCGGCGATCTCGATCCGGTGTATATAGCCATCGCAAATGCGCGACTGCCCGATCCCCAGCTATGTCGTCTGTTGATGGCGTATTGGTGTTATTACAGCCTAGGCGCGAGCGCGTGGCTGTCGGAACATGAAGGCGCAGACTATTGGCGGTGGATGAGAACCGCGGCAGTTAATCAGGAACCTCTGCCGTTCGGGACCAATAGATGGCCGCGAGCGGCAGAACGGCGCCACTTCCGTGGGCAGAAATGCGTAAACGCTATCGATTGGCTTAGCGCCCAATCTGCTGAGATTACAGTGCATAATCTGGCTGGTCTAGACACGGCCGAGAATATTATGCAATCTGTTAAGACTTGGCCAATGTTCGGCCCGTGGATTTCATTCAAAATCGTAGACATGATTGAGCGTGTTTACGGCGCACCGATAGATATCCCGGCTAGCATACCATTGATGTATGACGAACCTCGCGCTGCGCTCGATTTGTTACCTGAAGATGCTTATGAACGATTGTTAAAGCATTTTTCCGGGCTTCGCGCTCCACCCGCTTACGATCGTCCGTGCGGGCCATCTGAGGTAGAAACCATTCTTTGTAAATTCAAATCCTTTCTAGGTGGGCATTACGCAGCGGGTAAAGACATCCGAGAGGTTCGTCACGGGCTCATTGGGTGGGGTAAGACTGCAGATCGTCTTCTAGCGGCCATGCCAAAGGAGGTGTTGTGACCCAAAAAATCATCTGCGTGCGCGGGACCTCCGGCGCCGGTAAGTCCTGGACGATGCGGCAGGTTCTAGCTCGCTTTCCGGGCGAACCGACCTTATGGAAAGACGGCAAGAAAATCGAGGGATACTCTCTCTCTAGCCTCCGGCCGACGTTTCTTCTCGGGAAGTACGACGCTGCGAACACCGGCGGCGCGGACACGTTCAAAGATCTGGACGATGTCGAGGAAATCATTCGCCGGCACCACGATCATGCTGAAACCGTCTTGTTCGAGGGCATCCGCGTGAACGGTGGCCACTCGCAATGGATAGCCTTGGCGAACATCTATCCTGCCGATTACCGGATAATCTTTCTGACCACCCCTTTGGAAGTCTGTATCGACAACATAATGTCGCGACGGGCGAAGATCGGTAACGACAAACCGCTCGGGAACGTTCGCGTCGGGGTCGAGGATCACTTCCGACGCAATCAACGCCAATGGGACCATTTTCGCGATCGGCCTGGCGTTACTCGATGCCGTCTCTCGTCACCCGAAGCCGTCGCCCAGATCGTCGAGTGGGTATCGTGACTATAGTCAACCTCCGAGGCACCAACGGCTCGGGAAAGTCGACCGTCGCTAGAGCGCTTATAGAGGCCGGGGAGACGCGGGAAATCGATTTAGCCCCTTATACGACCGCCGCGGGGAAACCGCGCTCGGTGACCGGCTACGCGGTCCCTAGCCTCGATCTAATCGTGGTAGGGCCTTATCGGACTGCGTGCGGAGGATGCGACGCGATAAAGACACAGGATTTAGTCAAGGAAAGCGTGCGGCTCGCCGCTAACCGCGCGAAGCACGTGTTCTTTGAGGGTATCATCATATCGACATTGTATAGCGGCTATCGCGTTCTATCTGACGAGCTTCGCGCGGCGGGGCACCATTATTGCTGGGTATACCTGGATACGCCGATTGACGTTTGTCTTGAGCGTATTCAAGCCCGGAATGGAGGCAAGCTAATAAAGGAGGCGCTCGTCGAGGATAAGGTGAAATCGATCAAGGCAACCTTCAATAAGGCGTTTCGCGCGTGTTACGGCGACCTCCCTAACGCGGGGGAAGACGTGCTTATGGTCGATCATCTCGACGCGATTGATTCGGTTAAGGAATTGTTTTAGGATGGACCTAAACGCAATACATAAGCGTTCGGGGGATGAGAACGTTCTAAAAGAGGTTCTTGTCAATGGTTCGTATCGTAAGCGCAATATTGATTTCGACGTAGAACCGGGCGAACGATGGCTTGATCTTGGTGCTAATATCGGAGCGTTCGCGCTTTATGCACGAGAACGGGAAGCAGATGAAGTAATCTGCTATGAACCCGAGATCGAGTGTTTTGACCTTTTAGAACAAAACGTCCCAGAGTTTGAGACAATCCGCGCCGCCGTTACGGTGGCTAGTCGGGACTCTCGAATTCCTTTCTTCGTAAGACCAGACAGCTTTTCTCGCGGAACTGTATGTAATGTGCCTCGGTTCCTCGTGAGAGGAACCGTTCCTAACATCTGGGCGGGCTCCCTAATCGATGAAGAGTTCGACGGCATTAAGATGGATATCGAAGGTTCTGAGGGACCCATTCTGGACGATTGGCTTTTACCGAAATGTAAAAAGCTAGTTCTGGAGTATCATACGTCGCGCGATCATAGTGCTGCCAATCTCGGACGACGGCTGGAGATACTTAAATCTAAGTTCAAAATAGTTAGCTATCCACCGGAGTACAATCGAGCCGTTGCGATGGGCGGCCGTATCATGACGCATCCTCCTAATATCATCCGGTTTGATCGATTGATCTTTTGTCGTAACCCTCTATGAACATCCTGCCTTTCCTCTATTGGATAAACGCCCGCGAAACTATCCGCTTGAAGCGCGCGGCCGGTGAACCGCCACCGTGGACCGACGATCCGATTCTCCAGCAATACAGATTCTGTAACGTGCGACGTGAAGACGATAAGGTAACAATCTGGATTCGCGAGAATATCCGCGAGCGTTACGTCGATCATCCCGAGCTCTGGTGGATGCTTGCGTTAGCTCGAACGATAAATTGGCCGGACACGATCGCCGAGATTATAGCGGCGGACGCTTGGTCAACCAGACAAGGCTTCACGCCCTCTGACATGACCCCGATCCTAGAAGCCCGGAAAGCTCGCGGCGAGAAGGTCGAAACAGGCGCATATATGATCAGGCCAGAGTCCGATCACACTGTTTTCTGGTTCTCCTGGTCGAAGCAACGATACGTCGCGGAGGTCGTCCTAGGCCGCCTGTGGGACGATCGCGCTCAATGGAATAATATTCCGACGACGCTTGCGGCTAAGCACGCTTGGCTAATGGGACACCGAGGATGGGGTCCGTTTATGGCTTTCCAAGCGGTAGTTGATATGTGTTTTACCCCAATCCTCTCTAGCGCAGAGGATTGGGGTAAGTGGGCCGCGGCCGGTCCGGGTACTCTTCGTGGGCTAAATCGGTTGAACGAGCGCAACCCCAAGGTTCCCCTGTCACAAGAGCGAGCCCTCAACGAGTTAAAAGCCTTAGAGGCTTTACTTAGGAAAGAAACCGACGTAAATTTCGATTGGACCGATGTACCAAATATCTGCTGCGAAGTGGATAAGATGTTGCGTATAAAGAACGGCGAAGGACGACCGCGTAATCTTTACCGGGGAAGCCAGAGATGATAATCAATATTCGTGGTACTGGTGGATCAGGTAAGTCTTGGGTCGTTCGCCAGATGATTGATAAATTCGGTGCGACCACTTACGACAAATCGATCCTAGGGCATATATTAAATAATAACACTTTCATCCTCGGCCCGTACGCAAAGGAATGGGGAGGCGGATTTGATAATTTATCGAAAGAAGAACGGGATCAAGACAATGTCCAGCGCGTTATCGAAAGACAAGTGTCTATTTTCGGCGCTGATGTTGTAAATCGAAATCACTCCCAAGGACAAATACAAGAGATCGTCGAGAGACAATCGCTTAACGTGATTTTCGAGGGTCTTCTTATTAGTGGCATCTACGGTCGTTACCGCGAGCAAGCTCGCCGACTCCCGGACTTTAGGTGGGTTATTTTAACGACCCCACTTGAACAGTGTATTGAAAATACGAAAAAAAGACGTATGCTTCGCGGCAAATCCCCCGAGTTCGATCCTACGCAGACCGCCAACAAATACAAAGCTGTTCGATCGGTTTGTTATAAGGCGCGGGTGGACGGTATGAAGGTTTTTCAAGTTACCTCGAACGAGGCGGTCGATCTTATTTCAGAGTGGATAAAGTAATGCACCTAATCCGCGCCCGCAACGCCCACTCCGCCCTCCCGCTCGGCCTCCGCTACCTGGAGGGCTACGGCGCCTCCCAACGCAGCCGCGGCGGCGACGTGATCGTAGCGCCGGGGCCGGTCGTCACCGAGTATACGCACCCGTGCGAGCGCGTCATATTGTAGAAGTAGGAGAAAACTGTAATGCACATAATTCGCGTAAGAAATGTAAATGACGCGTTACCTGTTGGTATGCGTTATTTAGAAGGGTACGGCGTCGCGAAGCACTCGCGCGCGGGAGACGTTACGGTAGCGCCGGGGCCGGTAACAACTATTTATGATCGCCCCGAGGAACGCGTCATTTTCAATCGCCCATCAGCCTCCCCATTTTTTCACTTCTGGGAAGGCATCTGGATGCTCGCCGGTCGGAATGATCTCGCATCCGTTACGCAGTTTGTAAAGAACATGGAGAACTTTTCTGACGACGGCGTTACGCTCCGCGGTGCCTACGGTCACCGTTGGCGGGTCCACTGGGGATACGACCAAATCACTAAGATTATCGCGCTGCTAAGAACAAACCCAAATAGCCGTCGGGCCGTCCTCACGATGTGGGACCCAGATCTCGATCTGAACGAGGACGAAAGTGCGACGAAAGATGCTTGCTGCAATACTCAATGTGTATTTGGAGTCTCCCTTGGCAAGAGAGATGAATCCAACCGATTAAATATGACCATATTTAATCGTTCAAATGACATTATTTGGGGATTGATGGGTGCAAACGCTGTCCACATGTCGATGTTGATGGAATATGTCGCAGCACACCTTGGCCTCGTCGTTGGAACAATGACGACGGTAAGTGTTAATTATCACGCTTACCTTGACGTATTTAACGAGACCTACGTCGGCACACTCCGTGCTATAACTTCTGAACCTTCCCCCTACGCCTCCGGCGTCGTCTCCCCCTATCCCATGGTCACCAACCCCGAGACTTGGGATACGGACCTAGCCTCATTCATGTCGATCTGCGATTATCACTTGTCCGACGGCAAAGGACCGGCGCCGAAGACGCCACCCTACAACAACTCGTTCTTTTACGAGGTCGCCCGTCCATTATGGCGGACGCACGCGGCCTATAAGCGCAAGAATTATCTCCACGCTTTCGAGATCCTCGAAGAGTGCGCCGCCACCGACTGGCGCCTCGCCGCGAAGGAGTGGTTGCAGAGGCGTCGAGCACGCGCAGTGGGGCCGACAGAAAAGGAGTAAGCCGTGCTAGTAACTCTATGCGGCAGCACCCGTTTCGAATCTGAGTTCATTAAGGCCCAGCGCCAGCTATCTGTCGCCGGTATCGCGTTCTTCTCCTTGGCCGTACTACCACAGAATCGCACGCCTGGCGAAGATTGGAGCGATCTTAGCTACGATAAGATCATGGCCGATATCATGTATTTCGACCGAATCATCCGTTCTGATGCGATCCTCTTGTTGGGCGACGGATACATCGGTTTTTCCACCGCGCGGGAAATCCTCTGGGCCGACGTGCAGGGGAAGGGCGTCGCGGCCCACCGCGCGGGAACCGATTGGGCTCCGACGCTGAGTCGGTTGAAGATAAAAGTCTATCCAGATCACTATCACATCGTCGAACGGGCAAAGATGTTCTTTCGAAGTCCCACGGCACTGTGTCAATCTGACCATACCGGCCAGGATCGACCGTTTGGATATGAGCCGGAATGAAGCCCACCGGCATAATATTATTGGAGGGCGCAGACGCATCGGGGAAGACCACCCTAGCCGCCGTCCTCCGCGAGAAATACAGCGCGCGGTATATCCACGGTGGCTTGTATAAGGACCCGTGGCTTTGGCACTGCGCGGCTATACGTAGAGCGCTGAGACTGGCAATCGATAACTTGGTCGTAATCGATCGTA
>Ga0208357_1001044_pt1 | contig 20980 bp, 19 predicted proteins | sample NGESurdeep092012_6_FD_184487 | JGI IMG/M metagenome (GOLD analysis project Ga0208357, IMG submission 184487) | Arctic peat soil microbial communities from Barrow, Alaska - NGEE Surface sample F52-2 deep-092012 (SPAdes) | ecosystem: Environmental > Terrestrial > Soil > Wetlands > Peat ... | reverse complement strand
CCATCCCATGCTGACCTCCACCACAGCCAGCATCTTGAATCAGAATTCGATGCCCCGGGGAATCCCCAATCGATTCCTTCCACACGAATCAGACTCTAAGAGGCTGCTTTTCTCAATTGAGCAATAGAGAGCGGACAGTCGGCATTCGGCCAACTTCGGTCTTTCGATGACCCACCCCTCAGATGTCCGAGAAGGGTCGGACGCGCTCCTTCGACACCCGCAAACGAATGCCCACTCTTGGCACAGAGCAGAATTCCTATCTGAGATTGGCCCGCCCGCCCGCGCCGCGCGAACCTTACCCCTTCGGCGCGAAGCCCTCGCCGGCGCGGCGGTCGGCGCCCGAGGGCAGGGCCGCTTGGTGGTCGCCGATCCAGGCGGCGATGTCGGCGATGACGATGTCGGCGTCGAGATCGCGCAACAGCATGTGATAGCCATGGTGGTAGAGGGCGATCCGGCTCTCTCCGCGCTGGGCCGGCGTCAGGTCGGTGATGAAGAGATGGGTCGGCATATGCGGCACGATCTCGTCATGCTGGCCATAGAGCAGCAGCATCGGCACCTTGCCGATATGCGGCGCCGCCGCCAGCGCCATGTCCATCAGATCGACCAGGCCCTTGATGGTATCGACGCGGGTTTCCTTGATTACCAGCGCGTCGCGCGACAGCGCGCGCAGCATCGGCATGTTGTCCGACGGCGTGACGTTGAGGCCGCGCCCCGTCAGCTCCATGCCGGGGAACAGCGCGTTGCCCGCCCACAGGCCGGCGCGCTCGAATACACTCATGGTGATGCGGCCCCACACCGCCGGCGCCGCCAGCACGATGCCGTCGCACACCGGGCGCGGCGCGCCGGCCGAGCCGGCGACCGCGGTGATCGCCACCGCGCCGCCCATGCTCTCGCCCAGCACGAACAGCGGCACGCCCGGATAGCGCGCGCGCAGCAGCCGGCTTGCCTCGGCGAGGTCGGTGTCGAGCCGCTTCACCCCGACCCAGCGGCCGCGATCCGGCGCCCGGCCGAAGCCGCGCTGGTCATAGGCATAGGTGGCGATGCCGCGCTGAAGCCAGAGCTTCGCCGGCACCGCGAAGGCATTGGAGTAATCGTTGAAGCCGTGCAGCGCCAGGATCACCGCGCGCGGCTGGCCCGCCGGCAGCCAGGCGCGCAACGGCAGGCGCGCGCCATCGTCCATGATCAGCGCATCGCTGCTCATTCGCGGCGACACCGTGCCGACCGGCGTGAATATCTCGCCACCGGCGCAGCCCCCGAGCGCCAGTATCAGCCCGAGGACCGCGAGCCACCTCACGGGCGCGGCGCTCCCCCGGTGAGGCGCAGGAAAATATCCTCGAGGTCGGCTTCCTCGCTGGTCATGTCGCGGATATGGAGGCCGGCGGCGCGGATCGCGTCCAGCACCATGCCGATCGCGGCGCGGCTGGGGTTATAGCGCAGCACCAGCACCCCCGGCTCCAGGATTTCGAGGCCGGTCGAGGCCAGCCGCTCTGGCAGGGCGGCGATCGGCTCGGCCAGCGCGATGGTCAGCTTCTTATCATCGACGCGCGCCACCAGTTCGCCGGTGGTGGCGCAGGCGACGACCCGGCCATTATCGATGATGGCGATGCGGTCGCACAGATTCTCCGCCTCTTCGAGATAATGCGTCGTCAGCAGGATGGTGGTGCCGGCGCGGTTCAGCGCCCGCACCTGGTCCCAGAGATGGCGGCGCAGCTCGACGTCGACGCCGGCGGTCGGCTCGTCCAGCACCAGCACCGGGGGCGCGTGCACCATCGCCTTCGCCACCATCAGGCGCCGCCGCATGCCGCCCGAGAGGGTGCGGGTCAGCGCGTTGGCCTGGCTGGTCAGGCCGACCATTTCCAGAATCTCCATGGTGCGGCGCTCGCGCGGCGGCACGCCATAGAACCCGGCCTGCAATTCCAAATGCTCGCGCGGGGTGAAGAACATATCGAAGGTCAGTTCCTGGGGCACCACGCCGATGGCGGCGCGCGCGGCGCGCGGCGCCGCGTCGATGTCGATGTCCCAGATGAAAGCCTTGCCTTCGGTCTTGATGACGAGGCCGGCGAGAATGTTGATCAGGGTCGATTTGCCGGCGCCGTTGGGGCCGAGCAGCCCGAAGATCGAGCCGCGCGGGATCACCAGGTCGAGCTGGTCCAGCGCCTGCTTGGCGGGCGCTTTAGCGGTGCCGCGATAAAGCTTGCTGAGCCCGCGCACCTCGACCGCGTTGACGGGCAGGGCGCCGGGCGCCGGACGCTTCAGGGGAATAATGTCGGCGGCGGAATTGGTCATGGTTTGTGCTGGCATCGCTCGGCGCAATGCGTATCATCGCCCCCGCGGCCCGGTCAATCGAGCGGGTCTTACTTTTCCAAGCCGAAACAGAATTCAGCCATGCAGCCTTTCGAGACGGTCTATGTCGATACGGTGGTGGTCGCCTGCGACGGCACCCACACGGGCGGGCATCCGCGCGTCTACCTCAATCTGGCGGCGGCCGGGCAAATCGAATGCCCCTATTGCTCGCGCACCTTCATCCTGAAGGTCGAGCGCGAGGGCGCCAACGTCACCCCGACCCCCTCCTCCGCGCATCCTTGAGCACGCCCCGCCATTTCTATCTCGTCGATGGCTCGGGCTATATCTTCCGCGCCTTCCATGCGCTGCCGCCGCTGACGCGCCAGGACGGCACGCCGATCGGCGCCGTGCTCGGCTTTTCCAACATGATCTATCGGCTGTTGAAGGACACCAACGCCGATCACATCGCCATCGTGTTCGACGCCGCCGAGACCACGTTCCGCAACCGCATCTACGATCGCTACAAGGCCAACCGCTCGGAGACGCCACCCGAGCTGGTGCCGCAGTTCCAATTGGTGCGCGCGGCGACCGACGCGTTCGGCCTCGCCCGCATCGAGCGCGCCGATTTCGAGGCCGACGATCTGATCGCGACCTATGCCCGCGTCGCGTCCGAGGCCGGCGACGATGTCACCATCGTCTCGTCGGACAAGGATTTGATGCAGCTGGTCTCCCAGCGCGTCCGCATGTTCGATCCGATCAAGAACAAGCCGATCGGCGCCGCCGAGGTTCGGGAAAAATTCGGTGTCGGCCCGGAACAGGTGATCGACGTTCAGGCGCTGTGCGGCGACAGCGTCGATAATGTGCCCGGCGTGCCCGGCATCGGCGTCAAGACGGCGGCGGAGCTGATCACCATTTATGGCACGCTCGAGGCCCTCTTGGAGCGCGCGCCCGAGATCAAACAGCCGAAGCGCCGCCAGAGCCTGATCGACTTCGCCGACCAGGCGCGCCTCTCGAAACAATTGGTGCGGCTCGACACGAACGTGCCGCTGTCGCTGACCCTGGATCAATTGGCGATCGGCCAGCCGGACCAGGCCAAGCTGATCGACTTCCTCGAGGCTAATGGCTTCCGCGCCCTCGTTGCCCGCGTCAGGAACGAGGCCGGCGCGCCCTCTGGCGACAGCATGATCGCCGCCCCGGCGGTGCCGGCCATCGCCAATCTCGCCCAAGTCGAGACCAACTACGCATTGGTCCAGGATATGGCGGTACTGGACCGCTGGATCGCCGACGCGACGGAGCGCGGTATCGTCGCGCTCGGCGTCGAGACCGACATTCTCAACAATCCGCGCGCGAAGCTGGCCGGCATCGCGCTGGCGTTGGCGCCGGGCCGCGCCTGCTACATTCCGCTGGGCCACGGCGGCACGCTGGAAGCCGCGATGCAGTTGCCGCGCGACGCGGTGCTCGAAAAATTGAGACCGCTGCTGGCCGATCCCAGCGTCCTCAAGATCGGGCACAACATCAAATTCGCCATCGAGGCGCTGGGACGCGCCGATATCGCGGTGACGCCGCTCGACGATGTGATGCTGATCTCCTATGTGCTGGAGGGCGGTCTGCACGAGCATGCGATCGACAAGCTGGCATCGCTGCATTTCCAGCGCGAGATAGTGAAGTACAAGGACCTGATCGGCGGGGGAAAATCGCAAATCGGCTTTTGCGCGGTGGCGACGGAGCGCGCGCGCGATTACGCGGCCGAGGCCGCGGATATGGCCCTGCGCCTCCACATGCTGCTGAAGCCGCGGCTGCGCGGCGCCAAGCTGCTGGCGTTCTACGAGACCAACGCGCGGCCGTTGCCGGGCATCGTCGCCACCATGGAACAGCACGGCATCCTGGTGGATCGCGGGCGGCTTGCCGAGCTGTCGGAGGATTTCACCAAACGTCTCGCCGAGCTGGAGAGCCAGATTCACATCCTTGCCGGGCACCCGTTCAACATCGGCTCGCCCAAGCAATTGGGCGAGGTGCTGTTCGACGAGTTGAGCCTGCCCGGCGGCAAGAAGAACAAGCTGGGCGCTTACGGCACCGATGCCTCGATCCTGGAAGAGCTGGCGCTGACCCATGATCTGCCGGCGCGGGTGCTGGACTGGCGCCAGCTCGCCAAGCTCAAAAGCACCTATACCGACGCGCTGATGGCGGAGATCGACGCGGAATCGGGCCGCGTCCACACCACCTACTGGCTGGCGCACACGCTGACCGGGCGGATGTCGTCGAACGAGCCCAATCTGCAGAACATTCCGGTGCGCACCGAGGAAGGTCGCAAGATTCGCCGCGCCTTCATCGCCGATCCCGGCTGCGTCCTGATCTCGGCCGATTACAGCCAGATCGAGCTGCGCCTCGCCGCGCACATGGCCAATGTCGATGCGCTGAAGCAGGCGTTTCTCGAAGGCGCCGACATTCACGCCGCGACCGCCAGCGAGGTGTTCGGCGTGCCGCGCCCGCAGGTCGGCGCCGATCTGCGCCGCCGCGCCAAGGCGATCAATTTCGGCATTCTCTATGGCATGAGCGCCTTCGGCCTCGCCACCCGCATCCAAGTGCCTCAGGCCGAAGCCGCCGCCTATATCAAGGCGTATTTCGAGCGCTTCCCCGGCATCCGCGATTACATGAACCGCATGAAGATCGAGTGCCGCGACAAGGGCTATGTCGAGACCCTACTTGGGCGGCGCTGCCATATCCCCGGCATCCGCGACACCAACGCCATGCACCGCGCCTATGCCGAGCGCGAGGCGATCAACGCGCCGCTGCAAGGCTCGGCGGCCGACATCATCCTGCGCGCGATGATCCGCCTGCCGCGCGCCATCGCGGATGCCGGCCTCTCGGCGAAGCTATTGCTGCAGGTCCATGACGAATTGATCCTGGAAGCGCCGGAGGCGGAGGCCGAGGCGACGGCGGCCCTCGTGAAGGAAGTGATGGAGGGCGCGCCGCTGCCGGTGCTCGACCTCGCGGTGCCGCTGGTTGTGGAAACCGGCATCGCGACCAATTGGGACGACGCGCACTGACACTATTCGGCGGCGTCCACCATCAACGTTCTCATGACCATTTCCGGTTCCCGCGCAATCACGGCAAGTAGGATTCGCGCGGCCCGATCCGGCCGCCGCCGGCCCTGTTCCCATGCCTGCACCGCGTCCAGATCGAGACCGAAGCTGCGCGCAAACGCGGATTGCGATAGGCCGAGCCGCGCGCGCATCGCCACCACGTCTACAACGTCCGGAACGATAATTTCGTAGGACGGCGAGGATGGGCCTTCGCCCCGCAGAGACGCGGCAACCTCTCTCGCGGCCATGGCGATGCGTCTACCGGATGCTGTGCGGTCGGACAGCGCGGCGGATTTCCTGGATTGCGTCTCGGATGTCTTTTTTGTCGCCATGAGTCAGATCGTCCTTATCGCGTTTCGCATAGACATCGAGCAGCACCAGCAGGGCGGAAGACGGCAAGAAAAAATAAATGATTCTACCGCCGCCTCGTTTTCCCCTTGCGCCGAACCCTATTCGGGCCTTGCGCGCACCACCGGTTCCTTGAATGACGGGCCAAGCCTCCGGTCGCGCGACAATCTCCGCTTCAGCCACAGCCCGCTCCTCCGAAGAGAGAAGTCGCTCAGCTCGGCGCGCATAAGAACGGGAGACGATTACTCTCATCGTCGTGTCAAAATTATACGACAATGTCGGATAGACCTCAAGACATGAGTGCCTTCAATCGTGCCAGGGCTCGATCAGGATCTTGGCGTGGCTGATGGGGTTTGCGAGGTCGTGGAACGCGGCTTCGACGCCGCCGACACCGACTTTGCCGGTGACCAGCGGCGCGGCATCGATCTTGCCTTCCGCCAAATGATGCAGCGTCTCGGCATATTCGTGGCGGTGGAAGCTGTTGGAGAAGACGATATCCAATTCCTTGCGCATGCCGGTCATGGGCTGGAACGCCGCCGCCTCGAAGCACAGCCCGACCACGACGATGCGCGCGTCCTGCGGCGCGCCCGCCATGATCTCGTCGATGATTTTCGGCCCGCCGACGCATTCGAAGATCACCGCCGGCTTGAGACCGGAGCCGACCAGCCAGCCGGGCAGCGTCGGCCCCGGATCGGGCCGCCCGGTTTGTGCCTGCTCGCGCCACGCCTCATAGGGCGAATGCTCGTTGGGATCGACCACGATGTCCGCCCCCATCGCCAACGCCAGCTCGCGCCGCTTCGCCGAGCGCGACGCGGCGACAATGGGGTGGATGTTCTTGATCTTGAGGCCGGCGATCACGGCGAGGCCGATCGGCCCGCACCCGACCACCAGCGGCACGTCACCCGGTTGCAGCCGCGCCCGGTTCACCGCATGCCAGCCGACCGACATCGGCTCGGTCAGGGCAGCATGCTCGGTGGCGAGCCCGTTCGGAATTTCGAGGAGATGGTCCTCGGTGAGGCGCATGAACTCGCCATAGCCGCCGGGATTGTCGGCGGAATAGCCGATGAATTCGGCGCCGGTCTTGCGCCCAAGGATCGGGATCGAGTTGACCCGCGTGCCGGGCTTGAGGCGCCGGTTCGTGTCGGGGCCGTAATCGACGATCTCGCCGACGAATTCGTGCCCCATGACAATGCCGCCACCGCCCGCCGCATCGTCCCGCGCCTGGTGATAGATATGGAGATCGGAGCCGCAAATCCCGCAGGCGAGGGTCTTGACCAGCACCTCGCCCGGTCCCGGCTCCGGGACGGGAACGTCGCCGACCTCGATCCGCCGGTTGCGCAGGATCGCCGCGCGCATGGTCAATGCGTCGCGACGAAATCGCGGATCAAATCGCCCAACTGATCCTGCGGCTCCAGCCCGACATGCAGCATCGCCGAGATGTGGTTATGGCCCCACATGCGCTGGAACCAGGGGATGCGCTTGTCGCGCTGATAGAGCGCGTTCTGCAGCGCCATCGCATTGGCCTCGAACAGCGGCGGATCGTTTTCCGCCACCGTGACCAACAGCGGCAGGTCGGTGGCGACCAGGCCCGGCATCGCCGACATGCTCGGCCACTTCTCTTTGTCCTCGCCGAAATAGGCCTTGTTGTTCGGCTCATAGATGCCGGAGATCAACAGGCCGCCGGCGAGACCGTGACCGCCCTCGGGGTGGTATTGCGGATGCGCGATATATTGCGCGACATGGCTGGCGCCGGCCGACTGGCCCATCAGAAAAATTCGCGACGGGTTCATGCCGTGCGCGGCGGCGTGTTTTTGAATCCAGCGGATGGCGTTGGCGATGTCCTCGTTGCCGGACGGCCATTTATGCGCGGGCGCCAGCCGATAGGTCATGTTGACGCCGGCCATGCCGTTGCGCACCGCCCACAGCATGACATTGTCGTAATAGGGAAAGGCGGGACTCTTCTTGTCGCCGCCGACGAAGCCGCCGCCATGCAGATAGATCAATACGGGCAGATCCTTGCCGCCCGCGGCCGGCAGGAACAGATCGAGACGGTTGCGCTCGTCCGGGCCATATTTTATATCGCGGGTCAGCTTGACGCCGGCATAAGGCTCGGCGCCGTGCAGCGGCGCATAGAGCTTCATGGCGGCGCCGAGATTGTCGGGCGTGATTTCGGTGCCGATGGCGCGGATTTTCGTCCGCATCTGGGCGACATCGAAGGGCCGGTTACCGGCGGCGTCGGGCATTTTTCTGCTCCCTCAAAATTGCTTCATCGATCGGGCGCGTGCTTCGAGACGGCTGCTGCGCAGCCTCCTCAGCATGAAGAAAATCGTGGATGGACAAAGGAAACCTCAGCCTGAGGAGCGCCCGTAGGGCGCGTCTCGAAGGCCGCACGGTTTTTGTCCCGCGCTCTCAAACGCGGTCGAATTCGTCGCTGACGGTCGGGAACACGCGCATATAGGCTTCGGCGTATTTGATGTGGGCCTTGCCCGAGTTGCGCGACGCCTGAATGCCGCGATTGAGCGCGACCCTGGTGTAATAGTCCCAGAGATATTCCTGCGCCGCCATCATCTCGAACGCTTTTTTCTTCAGTTCGAAGACCGGGGTGATGTCGAGCAGAAGCTGTGGCTTCCAATTGCACTGCTCGGTCTGATGCGGCTCGAACAGGAACACTGGCGGCGCGCCCAGCACCTTGCCCTTGCCGGGATTATGACCCCAGGCCTGCGCGATGATGCGCGCTTCCTGCGCGACATTGGCGGCCAGCGGATGGTCGTAATTGTATGGGTCTTCCATCGAGTGCGTCAGCACGAATTCCGGCTGCAATTCGCGATAGAGATCGGCGAGCCGGAACAGCTCCGTCTCGGTGACGCGCATCGGATAATCCTGGAGATCGAACGACACGATCTCGGCGCCGAGCAGGTCGGCGGCGGCCTTCGATTCCTCGCGCCGCGCCTTCTGCACCTGTTCCAGCGTCATGCCCGGCTGGCGCCACATCTTGGCGCTCTCGCCACGCTCGCCATAGGAGAGGCAGACCACCACGATGCGATAGCCGCGCTGGGCGTAGAGCGCGACCGCGCCGCCGGCGCGCCACACGAAATCCGCCGCATGGGCGCTGACCACCAGCCCGGTTTTTTGCTTTTCCGCCATTGCCTCGCTCCGTCGACAAAAAGATTGGGCCACAAAAAGATTGGGCGGACTTTAGGCCATGCGTTCCGACGCGCAAAGCCACAATACGGGCGGGGTTGAACCGCCCCGGACCGCATGCTAGCTAACCGGTAACCCATCCTTCCCTTCGCAAACGGAACCTCCGTGCCATGACGTATATCGTCAACGATGCCTGCATCAAATGTAAGTACATGGACTGTGTCGAAGTCTGTCCGGTGGATTGTTTTTACGAAGGCGAGAACATGCTCGTCATCCATCCCGACGAATGCATCGATTGCGGCGTGTGCGAGCCCGAATGCCCCGCCGAGGCAATCAAACCCGACAGCGAGCCCGACGCCGAAAACTGGGTCGAGATGAATCGTCAATACGCCCAGGCGTGGCCCAACATCACGCGTAAGAAACCGGCGCCGGCCGATGCCGACGAATGGAAGGGCGTGGCCGACAAATTCACCAAGTATTTCGACCCGAATCCGCCAAAGGGTTAATTTTTTCAAAGACTTGGTTCCAGCCCCGCTCGCCGCGCATGGCCCAGCCCCTGGAAATTGGTCAAAAAATATGCTACATAATAGGCGACGCGGACTTCTCCGCGCCTCCCGGTGAAAGGCGTCCGGGCAGCTTCAACCTCGCTCGCATACTCCGGTTGGATGCGTGGGTGGGGAGGGGCTTCGCTTGTCCCCGAGCGCCGCCATTTGAGAGAGGACACATGCCGGAAAAGCGTGATTTTTCAAAGGGCGACCTGGTTGTCTATCCAACCCACGGCGTCGGCAAGATCCTCGGCGTCGAGACCCAGGAAATCGCCGGCCATCGTTTGAGCCTATTTGTCGTGCATTTCGATAAAGATCGGATGACCCTGCGCGTGCCGCTGGGCAAGGCCAAATTATCGGGCCTGCGGCGGCTATCGACGCGCAAGGAAATGGATGCGGCGCTGACCCGGCTCAAGGGCCGCTCCCGCGTCAAGCGCACCATGTGGAGCCGGCGGGCCCAGGAATACGAGGCGAAGATCAATTCCGGCGATCCCGCCTCGATCGCCGAAGTGGTCCGCGACCTCTACCGCAATGTCGGCCAGCCCGAGCAATCCTACAGCGAGCGGCAGATCTATCAGGCGGCGATGGACCGGCTGGTGCGCGAATTCGCCGCGGTCGAGAAGATCGACGAGGACGCCGCGACCAAGCGGCTCGAGCAGATCCTGAGCGTCGCGTGACGGCCGCCGGCTAAGGTCGCCGACCGGGCGGTCGTGGCGGAAGCGCCTCCCTGCGATGGCACGATGTTCGTCACGTTGCGGCGCTGGCGGCGGGTATGGGCGGTGGCGGCGATTCACGGCGAGGCGGAGCGGCTGAGCCGTGTGCTCGATGGCATCGCCCGCCGGCTCGAACCCGGCGACCGGGTGGTGTTTCTCGGCAATTATCTGGGCTACGGTCCCGATGTCGGCGGCACGCTCGACCGGCTGATCGCGTCCCGCCGCGCCTTCCTGGCCCGCCCCGGCAATTTCCTCGGCGATCTGGTGTTCCTGCGCGGCTGGCAGGAAGAAGTCTGGCACAAGCTGCTGCAGCTGCAAATCTCGGTCGATCCGCGCCCGGTGTTCCAATGGATGCTGGAGCACGGCATGGAAGCGAGCTTGCGCGCCTATGGCGCCGACCCGCGTCAGGCCGAGGCGGCGATGCGCGAAGGGGTGATGGCGATGACACGCTGGACCGCCGCCTTGCGCGCCGGCATCGACGCCAGGCCGGGACACCGCGCCTTCTTCAACGCGCTGCGTCATGCCGCGCGCACCGATGATGGCGCGCTGTTGTTCGTCCATGCCGGCTATGATCCGGGCAAGCCGCTGGAGCTGCAAAGCGATATTCTGTGGTGGGGCGGCGCCGACCTCCTGGAGCGCGCCGAGCCGATCCCCGGCTTCGCCCGCATCGTGCGCGGCTTCGACCGGCAGCATGGTGGGCTGCGGCGCGGCCCTTATGCGGTGTCGCTCGATGGCGGCGCTGGGTTTGGCGGCCCGCTGCTCGCCGCCTGCTTCGATGGCGACGGCACCATCATCGAGACTCTGTCCGGCTAGCTATTTCGCCGGCAGCAACGGTTTGACGCGTGCCGCCAATTCCTTGACCGCCGTCGCGCAGGTCGCGGCGGTCGGCGCGAACGGCGCGAAACAGGAAATCTCGGCGACGTATCGGCCGGCCACCAGATCGGCGCGATAGGCCGACGCGACATCCGGGATCGGCGGCGACACGGTGATGTCGCCCGAATCGGTGGAAATGCCGGCGCCGGCGGCAGCCCGGCGCGGGTCCTCGCGCTTGATCTCTGTCAGATATTGCGCCGCCGCGCGGGCATCGCGAAACGCCATCAACGTCAGGTCGGCGACATTGTTGGGGCTGGCGGTGACGCGATAGCGCCGCGTGACCGGCCCGTCACCGGGGGTGCGCTCGCGCAACAGGGCGCGCAGCCGCGGCGAGACTACCAGCGCCGCATTCTGGTTGGACCAGATCCAGCCCCAGCTTTGGCTGGAGACGGTCGCGGTGCCGAGCACCGGCTGGAACGCCGCGTCGGCCGGCGGCAGATATTGGGCGAGGGCGGGCGCGGTGGGCGCGGTCAGCGTGCCGGCATCGATCTCGCCGAGGCGCGCCGCCACGATCCTGCCCAGCGCCGCCAGCCGGTCGGCCGCGATGGCGGCGGCCTTGCCGCCGACATCGATCCGCGCCAGATAGCGCCCGGCCTGAAAGCGCAGGGCGGTGCCGCCGCCATGCTGGTCGTCGGCCGGCTGGCGCATATAGCGGCTCTGGTCGCCGACCTTGGGCCCATCGAAGGTGGCGCCGTAATCCTGCTGGTCGCCGTCGGCGGTCGCGGCGAAGGCGGCGGCGGCGCCGTCCGGCGTCTCATAGAGATGGAGGGAGGTGGCGATCTCCGCCGGCGCCTCGTCGGGCTTGCCGAAGACATGGGCGGTGACGAACCCCAGCATGTCGGACCGGGTATCTGGTTCCAGCCGATCGTTGAATTCCGGCATGTCGTCCCACCAGCCGCCCGGCTCGATGTTGGCTTCCATCACATCCTTGGCATGGAGCGCGGCGGCCAGCAGCAGTTCCGGGGTCGGCGCCGGCGCGGCGCGGGCCGGCACAATTGTGAGCGCGCCGAGGAGAGCGCCGCCCACCACGCCCAACAGCACCGCGCGCCATCGCCCTGTGCGTTTCACCGTCAGTGTCCCGCCCCGCCCATCAGGCGAAACCCTATGCCCGGCGCCGGGCGAAGGCAATTGCGCGGTCGGCGGGCGCACGCGCATCAACGCGGCGGTCCATGAAGATTCCGGTTTGCTTTTCCCCTTACCGGCGAAGGTGTCCATGGCGGGGATGGACTCCGGCTTCCGCCGGAGAGGCGCGCTATTGGGGCGGGGCTTTCACTTCGTTCGCGAGCCAGGACGAATTGACCGGCTGACGATGCCCAACAAGCGTAACCGCGCGGCAAAAGAGGGGGCTGGACCGATCGCGACCCGTTGTGAAAGGATTGTCGCAAATAAAAAGTAACCGGGGAGGCGGTCATGGCGCAGGCAAACACGGTGGAGATCAGCGCGCTGATCGACGGGCGCAGGCTCGACGGCTTCAATGTGCGCATCGTGCTGATCTGCTGGCTGATCATGTTTTTCGAAGGCTATGATTTGGCGACCCTGGCGGTCGCCGGCCCCTCGCTGATGAAGCTGTGGGGCATCACCAGCATGGCCTCGATGGGCTATGCCTTCAGCGCGGTGCTGTTCGCGACCATCTTCGGCACGCCCCTCTTCGGCTGGATCGGCGACCGTTATGGCCGCAAGAACGCGCTGATCATCGCCTGTCTCGGCATCGGGGTTTTTTCGCTGGTGACCATGTTCGTGACCTCGCTGCCCCAAATGATCGTGGTGCGGCTATTCACCGGCCTCGCCATCGGCGGCATCGCCGCCAACACGCTGGCGCTCAATGCCGAATTCGCGCCGCGCCGGGTACGCGCGACGCTGATGATCGTGATGTTCACCGGCATCACGCTGGGCGCCGCGATTCCGGGGGCGATCGGCCCGCGACTCATTCCCGTCCATGGCTGGCAGGCGCTGTTCTTCATCGGCGGCGTGACGCCGCTGATCATGGCCGCCGTGGCGGCGCTGTTCCTGCCGGAATCGATCAAGTTCCTGGCGGTGCGCGGCAAGAGCGTGGCGCGGATCGAGACCATTCTGCGCAGCCTCGGCGCCGGCGTCGCGGTCGGCGCCGGGACCCGCTTCGTGGTGGCGGACGAAAAGCCGGTGAAGAACCTGTCGCCGGCCCTGCTGTTTCGCGACGGGCTGGGCAGCCTCACGGCGCTGCTGTGGATCATCAATCTCTTCAGCGTGCTGGCGCTTTATTTCATCTCGTTCTGGCTGCCGACGGTGATGGCAACCACCGCCTTCCGCACCGATGCGCCCTATTTCCAGACGCTGTTCCAGACCGGCGGCACCATCGGCGGCCTCGCGGTGGCGCGGCCCGTCGATAAGATCGGGCTGCTGCCGGTGTTCATTATGTTCCTGGGGGCGATCCCGTTCGCCTGTTCGATCGGCTTTACCACCGGGTCGGAAACGGTGGCGATGATCGACGTCTTCATCGCCGGCTTCTTCGTGCTGGGGCTGCAATTCGCGCTGAACGCGGCCGGCGCGCTGATCTATCCGACCGGCCTGCGGGCCACCGGCTCGTCCTGGGCCGGAACCCTGGGCCGGCTTGGCGCCGTCGCCGGGCCGTCGGTCGCCGGCATCATGCTCGGCACCGGCATGTCGATTCAGACATTCTATATGACGCTGGTGGTGCCGCTGGGCCTGGGCGCGATCGCCAGCTTCTTCTTCGCGCGGCTTTATTATCGACATTTCCACGGCCACGGCTTTGAGCGCGAACAGGCGGCGGCCGACTAGAGTGCGATCCGCCCAGACGGAAGCAACCTTGCTTCCGTCCGGCCGGAGAAATCGCACTCTAATCATTGAATAGAGGCGGATTCACGCCTTTGATGGAATCGCGAATGCGATTCCATCAAAGGCGATCCGACTCTAGGCCCGGTGCGGCGCGCCCATCGTGAAGACGGTGCGCCGGGTGCTGTCGTCCCGGTTCCATGCCGCCTCGACATTCGCCAGGGGCACCGGCGTCGCCGCGATGGTGAAGCCGCCGGGTACCGTCGCTTGCAACAGCGCGCCGGTGGCGGCGATGAGCCGGTGCAGCGGGATGCTGCCGATGCCGCTGCCCATCAATTCGATCGCCGAGGCGCGCAGCACGGCGCTCGGCAGGGTGATGTCTGGCCCGCTCGACGAGCCGATTTGGACGAACCGGATGGGCACCGCGTCCGCTCCGGCTTTGGCGGCGGCGACCAGAAGGCACGCGGCGCTTTTGCCCCACAGATAGTCGATGACGACATCGACCCCCTCGGCGAATTGTCGCTTGAAGCTGTCCTCGAGGATCGCCTCGTCCGCGACCAGCGGAATCGTCGCATCGGCGCCGAGCGCCGTGAGCGAGCGCAGGGCGTCGGCGTTGCGGCCGGTGGCGATGACCTTCCCCGCGCCGAGATGCTTGGCGATCCGTACCGCGAGACGGCCCGCCGTGCCAGTGGCGCCGTTGACCAGCACGGTTTCCCCGACCCTGAGTCGCGCGCGTTCGGTATACGCGGCCCAGGACGACATGCCGGGATTGGCGATGGCGGCGGCGGTTACATCGTCCAACCCGTCGGGCAGGGGAAGGCAGTGCGCGGACGGCACCAGCGTTCGCTCCGCCATGCTGCCGTAAGGCGCTTTCGGCAGCACGAAATAAACCCGGCTTCCGTCATCGAGCCGCCCGACGCCGTCGATACCGGGAATGAAGGGGAATTGGCCGGATGAACTGTAATGCCCGCCGGAGGCGCGGGCTTTGGTGACAAGGCTGATGGCGGCGGCGGTGACGGTGATTCGGGTCTCCCCCGCGGACGGCACCGGCTCGGCGAAGTCGCCATAGACCGGCGTCTGGCCGGCGGCCCGCACGATCGCGGCCTTCATGAGGATTTCCTTTCGAGTTTGGGCGTCCGATCAATTCAATCATGATCGCGGTCTAGCTGCCATAGCACCCCGCCGCTCGGGCGCGCTGGCGGGTCAGCGCCAGGATCGCGTCGATGGTTGGCGTCGCGATCCCGGTCAGCGCCCCCAGCTCGGCGACCGCGGTCACCATCGGGTCGATCTCCATCGGCCGGCCGCGCTCCAGATCTTGCAGCATCGAGGTTTTGTGTTCCCCGACCTCGCCGCTGCCGGCGATGCGCCGATCGACATCGATGACGAAATGGACGCCCAGCGCCTCGCCAACCTGCTGGGCCTCAAGCATGGCGGCGCGCACCAGCGGGCGCAAATCCGGGTCCTCGGCGATCGCCTTCAGCGTGAGGCCGGTCAGCGCGCTGACCGGGTTGAACGCGACATTGCCCCACAGCTTGACCCAGATCTCGTCGCGGATGCGGGTGCGCACCGGCGCGCGCAGCCCGGCCTTGATCATGGTCTGGCTCAGCGCCATCACTCGCGCGCTCTTGCTGCCGTCCGGCTCACCGATCGGCAGCCGGTCGCTGTCGCGATGCTCGACGACGCCCGGCGCCACCAGCTCCGCCGCCGGCAATACGACACAGCCCAGCGCCCGCTCCGGCCCCAGCGTGTCCCAGATCGCGCCGCCCGGATCGACGGCGGCGATGCGGTGATTTTCATACCGGCCGACGAGCTTGTGGAAATACCACCACGGCACGCCGTTGACCGCGAACAGGATCGCGGTCTCCGGCCCGCACAGGGTCTTGATGTGCGCCGCGACGCCCGCGATCTGGTGCGCCTTCAACGCGACGATCACATAATCCTGGGGGCCGAGGGTCGCGGCATCGTCGCTCGCCGGCAGGCGGACGGTATGGGTCGCGCCGGCGATTTTCAGCGTCAGCCCGTTTTGCTGAATCGCCGCGAGATGCGGGCCGCGCGCCACGACCGAAATCTCAACGCCGCTGCGCGCCAATTGCACCGCGATGTAGCCGCCGATGGCGCCGGCACCATAGACGCAGATTTTCATGGCAAGGCGCCAGGAAAGTTTTTCGTATCAATACGGGCGGAAAAACAAAAATTCGTGGGTGGCCCGCCTAAAGCGGGCCAAGACGCTTGTAAGTTTTTGGCGTCTTGGCGTCTTGGCGGTTCTCTTTTTTTCACTTCCCCAGCCCGAGCTTCTCCGCCAACCCGATGCGCATCAGCTTGCCGGTGGCGCCCTTGGGGATTTCCTTGAGGAACACGATCTTGCGCGGCACCTTGAAATCGGCGAGGCGCACCGCGCAGAAATCGCGCAGCTCGCGCTCGCTGGCTTCCTTGCCGTCGCGCAGCACCACGGCGGCGGCAACATCCTCGCCCAGCATGTCGTGGGGCAGGGCGAAGGTCAGCGCCTGCTCGACCGCCGCGTGATCGAGCAGGATCTCGTCCACCTCGCGCGGTGAAATCTTCTCGCCGCCCCGGTTGATCAACTCCTTGAGGCGCCCGGTCAGCGACAGATAGCCGGCGGCGTCGATGACCCCCTGATCGCCGGTGCGGAACCAGCCATGGGTGAAGGCGCTGTCATTGGCCTTGGGGTTGTTCTCATAGCCGCGCGTGACATTGGGGCCGCGGATCACCACCTCTCCGACCTCGCCCGGCGCCAGCAGATCGCCCGCCTCGTTCATGATCGAAATCTCGGGACCGGCGGCGAGCCCGACGCTGCCGGGCCGATGCTCGGCGGGCGGCAGCGGATTGCTGGCCATCTGGTGCGCGGCCTCGGTCATGCCATAAGCCTCGATCACCGGACAGTGGAAGGTCGCCTCCAACTGCTCCAGCACCTGCGGCGGCAGCGATGAGGATGATGACCGAATGAACCGCAATCGTACCCGTTTGATACTCTCTTGATTACGCGATGCGCGGGTCAAGATCGCCTGATGCATGGTCGGCACTGCCGTGTACCAGGTCGGTTTCGCCTCATCGAGCCAGGCAAAAAACTTCAGCGCGTTGAAGCCCGGCGTGCACACCACGCTGGCCCCCGCCGCCAGCGACGACAGCGTCGCCGCCATCAGCCCGTGAATGTGAAACAGCGGCATGATGTTGAGACAGCGATCCTCGGGCGTCAGCCGCAGCGTCACCCCAACATGCCGCGCGGTGGCGCAGATATTGGCGCCGGTCAGCGGCACGATCTTCGGCCGCGACGTCGTGCCAGACGTGTGCAGCACCAGCGCCACATCCTCGGGTTCGGCGAAGCCGCCGGCGCTGGTCCCCGCCGGCATGGCGCCACGCGGCGCCAGGGTGAAGCCGCCGGCCGGCCCGACAGTGTCCGGCACCAGATCGATGATCGGCACGCCGAGCTTGGTAGCGACCGCGATGGCGGGATTGTCCATCCCCGCCTCGATCACCAGGGCCTTGGCCTTGAGATCGGTCAGATAAAACTCATACTCGTCGGCGCGATAGGCGGGGTTGAGCGGCGCGGTGGTGGCGCCGGCGGCAATCGCGAGAAAGCTGGTCGCCATGGTCGGCCCGTTAGGGCACACAATGGCGACGCGGTCATTGCGCCCGATGCCGAGCGCATTGAGCCGCGCCACCGTCGCGGCAACCAAGCCGCGCAATCCGTCATGGCTCATCGCCTGCCGCCCGGGCGCGCCGATGGCGGGCGCGGTTCCGGCGCCGCGCCGCAACGCCTGTTCTATGGTCGCGAATTCCGTCATCGTCCGATCTCCCTCGCCATGGCACCCTCGATCCTAGCCCAGGATCGAGGTGATTCGTAAGTTGATGATTTTAAGGAATATACTTGCTACTCTGAAAGTCTTCGAAGGGCCGAAAACGGTGCATTCTGACATGCGGGCTGCATTCGCCCTGCTGGCAATGATCGGTTTTGCGGCGCTATCCGTGGCGGCCCGCGCGCAGGACGATTCCGCCTCGCTGGAGCGGGCACTGGCGGTCCCTGCCGGAACCTATGAGCCGGTCGGCGATACCGTTGTCAGCCCCGCGCGACCACATCCGGTGGTGCATCGGCACGCGGAAAAACACCATCCGAGCCGATCGGGCAAGGCCAAGGTCAAGTTGGAGCGGGGCGGCGCGACCCCGCATTTCACCTTCGAACAGCGCACAGCACGGGAGTTCGACCCCCTGTCGCTGACCGTCACGCCCGATCCCAAAATCGAAATTCCCAGTGGCCGGGCAGACGTGAAGGGCGATTTCTATCGCTCGTCGGAAAATCAGATCGCCGCCGCGCATGACAGCCTGACCGATGGCCCGATCTCGTCGGCCGGCATCGAGAACATGGAAAAAGGCAACAACCACGTCATCGTGGTGCCGCTGTTCAAGCTACTGGACAAATTATCGCGCCAGCCGCCGCCCAGCCAATAGCCGTCCTTACAGCAACAGCGCGCGCTCCAGCACCAGAAGCTTGCCCTTCCAATCGGCCCCGCCGGGCGCGCTGAACCCGCCCAGCCCGCTCGCGCCGACCACCCGATGGCACGGCAGCAGAATTGGAATCGGGTTGCGCCCACAGGCCTGGCCGACCATGCGCGCATTGACGCCCAGTTCCTTGGCGATCGCGCCATAGGTCCGCGTCTCGCCATAGGGGATCGCGGCCATCGCCCGCCAGATGTCGATTTCGGTGGCGCTGCCGGCCGGCTTCACCGGCAGGTCGAAGTCGCGGCGCTTGCGCGCGAAATAGGCGGCAAGATCGCGTTTGGCCCGGACCAGCAGCTCGCTCGGCTCGCCCTCTGGCTTGCCGCCCCACAGCAGGGTCGTGATGAAGCCCTCCTCCTCGAACAAGGTGAGGCGTCCCACGGGACTGTCGAGCGACAGGCGCGGCAAATCATTTCTCCGCCAGCATCGACCGCAGCGCCGCCGCGTCGGTCAAGGGCAGGGAGCAGACCGGCCCCTCGCAGACATAGGCGGTGGCCGTGCCGCCGACCTGCCCCTTGCCGGCGGCTGGATGCTCCGCCGGCAGCGCGCGCTCCGGCGCCACCACGTTCAGGACGAGGTTGGGCAACGAAACGGCGTTGACGGCGGCCAGCAGCGCTTCGGTCGCCGGCTCGCTTCGGCGGCCACGGATGACGACCTGGAGGCCGCGTTGCAGCAATTCGTTGCCGTTGAGTAGCGCCCCATGGCCGAACGCGCCGCGCCGCCCGTCGCCGGCGAAAGCGCGCACCAGAATTTCGGCGCGCAGGCGATAGGTCTCGTCGCCCGTCAGGAAATAGAGCCGCGCCAGCACCCCGGCCATCATGCCGTTGCCGGAGGGGTTGGGCGCGTCCTGCGCCTGCTTGGTGCGCGCGATTAGCGCCTCGGCGTCGCTCGCGGTGAAGAAATACCCGCCCTTGGCGTCGTCCCAATAGTAGCGCTGCGCGACCGCGACCCACGCCTCGGCCTGGGCGAGATCGCCGGCCTCGCCGGTCGCCTCGTGGAGCGCCAGCGCCGCGCGCGCCATGTTGGCGTAATCGTCGATCAGGGCGCGGTTGCGCGCCTGGCCGGCCCGCCAGCTATGCCACAGCCGGTCGTCACCGGCGCTCATGTCGCGGCGCACGAAATCGAACGCACCGCGCGCCAGCGCCAGCCAATCGGCGCGGCCGAAGACGCGGCCGGCATTGGCCAGCGCCGCGATTGCCAGCCCATTCCAATCGGCCAGCACCTTATCGTCGAGGCCAGGGCGCACGCGCGGCGCGCGGGCGGCGAACAGCACGGCGCGATCCTCGGTCAATTCCCGCTCGGTCGTGTCGTCGGCGCGGGCCAGGCGGCGCAAGCGATTGAGAATGGTCTTGCCTTCCCAATTGCCGCCCGCGCTCACATCATAGAATTGCTTGAAGCGCGCGGCGCGGTCGCCGAGCACGGCATCGATCGCCGCTTCGTCCCAGACATAGAATTTGCCTTCCTCATGCTCGCTGTCGGCATCGAGGCTGGAGGAAAATCCGCCCTCTCGCTGGCGCATCTCGCGCACCAGCCAGCCAATGGTCTCGGCGATACGCTCGGCATAGAGGGCCGAGCGGGTCTCCTGCCAGACCCCGGTCAGCAGATCGATCAGCAGCGCATTGTCGTAGAGCATCTTCTCGAAATGCGGCGCCAGCCAACGCGCGTCCGTCGCATAGCGCGCAAAGCCGCCGCCGAGATGATCGTAGATGCCGCCTTGGCAAATATGGTCGAGCGTCAGAATGGTGGCGTCGCGCATGGCTTGTTCATGTCCGCGCTTCCAGCCGCGCCATACCGTTTCGAGAGCCGGAACCTGGGGGAATTTTGGGGCGTCGCCAAAGCCGCCATTGACCGAATCGATGCCGCCGGCGAGCCGCGCCGCCGCCTGATCGGTCAGCGCCATCGAGAGATCGTCGCCACCCTGCGGCGCGCCAAGCCGATCCAGCGCCTCGCGCAGCACGCCGACATTCTTGACGATCGCGGCCTGATCGTCGCGAAATGCCCGCGCCATCGCGGTCAGCACTTGCGGCAGGGAGGGCCGGCCATAGCGCGGCTCTGGCGGGAAATAGGTGCCGCCCCAGAATGGCTCGCCGGCCGGGGTCAGGAACATGGTCAGCGGCCAGCCGCCCTGTTCGCCCAGCGCCGCCAGCGCATTCATGTAGATCGTGTCGAGATCGGGCCGCTCCTCGCGATCGACCTTGATGTTGACGAAATCGGCGTTCATCTGGGCCGCGATCTCGGGCCGCTCGAAACATTCATGGGCCATGACATGGCACCAATGGCACGCGGCATAGCCGATCGACAGCAGGATCGGCTTGTTCTGGGCGCGCGCCGCCGTGAGGGCCGGTTCCCCCCAGGGCTGCCAATGCACCGGATTGTCCTTGTGTTGCAGCAGGTAGGGGCTGGTCTCGCCGCCCAGGGCGTTTTCATCGAGGCTCATTCCGCTCACGATAACGTAAAGCGGCGGAGGGTGCGAATCGCCTAGAGTGCGATCCGCCCAGACGGAAGCACCCTTGCTTCCGTCCGGCCGGAGAAATCGCACTCTAATCATTGAATTAGAGACGGATTCACGCCTGATGGAATCGCGAACGCGATTCCATCAAAGGCGATCCGGCTCTAGCAGGCTGCTGAAAAACTCAGGGGTGGTGGCAGATGACGCAACAATCGAATCAAGACTGCCTCCTTTGCGAATCGTTGTTGCGTAGCAGCCGCGAGA
>Ga0208357_1001043_pt1 | contig 21006 bp, 19 predicted proteins | sample NGESurdeep092012_6_FD_184487 | JGI IMG/M metagenome (GOLD analysis project Ga0208357, IMG submission 184487) | Arctic peat soil microbial communities from Barrow, Alaska - NGEE Surface sample F52-2 deep-092012 (SPAdes) | ecosystem: Environmental > Terrestrial > Soil > Wetlands > Peat ... | reverse complement strand
CGACGGCACCGAAGAACCAGAAGCCACCCCTCACCCCCGAGCCACCGTCAAAGGCCTAACGTAGCGTCTCGCAGCACGGGCCCGCATCTTCGCTGAGGGTACCGCGCCCTCGCTTTGAGTCCGGTTAATCGCTCGGTCGCGGCACCCTCAGCGAAGATGCTCCGTCTCGGCACAGTGCCTGCGCACGTTGCGGGTGTCATGCGCGCGGTGTCATGGCGAGCGTAGGCGCGAAGGCGCCGGAGTCGAGCCACAGGCACCCTCGTTGCACGAGCCCGCATCTCCGCTGAGGGTACCGCGCCCTCGCTTTTTGCATGGTTAATCGCTCGGTCGCGGCACCCTCAACGAAGATGCTCTTTGCGGCAACGACTGGCAATTAATCGAGGGGCTTTGGCGTTGGTTCCGTGCAATCGGGTGTCGTGATAAGACAGAACTGGTTCGGATCGAATTGCCGGACACAACCTTCTCCAATAACGTGAGCGATGTTAATGCCTTTCGCGGGCTCGATATAGACGACGATCGGAACCGGCGGATCTGCGATATCGGCAAAGCGCAGATGCGCCCGAAGAGGCCCATACGCTTTGGAGTCCAGCACGCGTCGTATTCACGACAGTTGAGCGAACGTTAGCCTCGGTCCATCGCGCTCGAAAGCCGCGTCGATGGGATACGTCGTATACGGCGGCATCGGAGCTGGGCTGATGTGCGATACGTCCACTTCGCTCTTGAAATACTTGCCGTGATGCGCGCACGCAGCGAGCGCGAAAAGCAATAGCGCGATCGCGGTCGCATTTCGCCACAAGTTGTTAGTCATTTCCCCTCCCTCACTCGTCGTTGCTCGTATCAAGCGTGTAGGCTAAGGGTGCCCCGACCGAGCGATTAACCAGACTAGAAAGCGAGGGCGGGGTACCCTTAGCGTACACGCAGGCAAAGGCAGCGAGGTGCCTGTGGCTCAATTTCGCTCGCTTTGCTCGCTACGCTCGCCATGACACCCGCGGGAGGCTCGGCGCGTGGGGACGGGGCCCTTTTGGGCGGGCGTCGAAGCGCGCAAGGCTTATGGCGAAGATGATCGACCGCCCCAGCGGTCTGGGTGCACAGCCAAATCCGCAGTTTGAGGACCAGAAAGAGCGCTGGAAGGCGGCCTCCGCGAAGGGCAAGCGGCGCAAGGGAGCGGGCAGCGGCGCCGTCGATCGCACGATTTCCGACGTTCCGCTCAAGACCGTCTATGGGCCGGAGGACGTCGCGCATCTGGATCTGGCCCGCGACTTGGCGTGGCCGGGCGAGTTTCCGTACACGCGCGGGATCCATCCCAACGGCTATCGCGATCGTCTGTGGACGATGCGCCAGTTTGCCGGGTTTGGAAACGCCCAGCAGACCAACGAGCGCTTCCACTTTTTGCTCGAGCAGGGCCAGCACGGGCTCTCGGTCGCGTTCGATATGCCGACGCTGATGGGGTACGACTCCGACGCGCCGCAGGCGCGCGGCGAGGTCGGGAGGTGCGGCGTTGCGATCGACTCGCTGCACGACATGGAGGTGCTCTTCGACGGTATCGACATGGGCGACATCACCACGTCGATGACGATCAACGGCCCGGCCGCCATCGCGGTGGCGCAATACATCGCGACGGCCGAGAAGAAGGGCATCCCGCGCGCGAAGCTCGGCGGTACGGTGCAGGCCGACATCCTCAAAGAATACATCGCGCAGAAGGAATGGATCTTTCCGCCGCGTCCGCACATGCGCGTGATCGTTGACATGATCGAATTCTGTACGCGCGAGATGCCCAAGTGGAATACGATCTCGATCAGCGGCTATCATATTCGCGAGGCCGGCTCGACGGCCGCGCAAGAGTTGGCGTTTACGCTGGCGGACGGCTTTGCGTACGTCGAAGCGTGCATAGAGCGGGGCATGGACGTCGACGAGTTCGCGCCGCGGCTTTCGTACTTCTTTAACTCGCACATCGATTTCTTCGAAGAGATCGCCAAATTCCGTGCGGCGCGCCGCATTTACGCCAAACGCATGCGGGATCGCTACGGCGCGAAGAATCCGCGCTCGTGGCAGTTGCGCTTCCACACGCAGACCGCGGGCTGCAGCGCGACCGCGCAGCAACCCGAAAATAATATCGTGCGCGTGGCCTTCGAGGCGATGGCCGCGGCGCTGGGTGGGACGCAGTCGCTGCATACGAACTCGATGGACGAAGTGCTGGCGCTGCCGACCGAAAAATCGGTCGAGATCGCGCTGCGCACCCAGCAGGTGCTGGCCTACGAAACCAACGTGACCAACGTGGTCGACCCGCTGGGCGGCTCGTACTACGTCGAAGCGCTGACCGACGAGATGGAGCGCCAGGCCGAAGCCTACTTCGCGCAGATCGAAGAACTCGGCGGCGTGGTCGAGGCGATCGAAGCGGGATTCTTCCAGCGCGAGATCGCCGAGGCGTCGTACCGTTACCAGCGCTCGATCGAGGCTAAAGACCGCGTGATCGTGGGCGTCAACGCGTTCCAGCGCGACGAGGCGCAGGGCGACCTCGATCTGCTGCGCATCACCGCAGAGATGGAGCGCGCGCAGGCGTTGTCGCTCCAAGAAGTTCGCTCGAGCCGCAATGCGGCCGCGGCGACCGCGGCGCTGGATCGTTTGCAGGTCGCCTGCCGCGATCCCAAGGACAACGTCATGCCGCATTTGATCGACTGCGTCAACGCCTACTGCACGCAGGGCGAAATCGTCGACGCCATGGTTGCCGTCTACGGCCGCTACACCGAACGGTCGGTTTTTTGATGACGTTGCACGTCGACGACGAACGCGAGCGGGAGCGGGCGCGTCGAACGCTCGAAGAGGCGATCGCCAAGCTCGAGCAGGCGCTGCGCTTACAGCGCGAACGTGAGGAAATGCAAACCCATGGCTAGACCGTTGCGCATCGTCGTCGCCAAGGCCGGGTTGGACGGCCACGATCGCGGCGCGAAGGTCATCGCGCGCGCGCTGCGCGACGCGGGCATGGAGGTGATCTACACGGGCCTCTTTCAGACGCCCGAACAGATCGTGCAGACAGCGATTCAAGAGGACGCCGACGGCATCGGGTTGTCGATCCTGTCGGGCGCGCACATGACGCTCTTTCCGCTGGTGATCGAACAGCTCAAGGCCCAGGACGCCGGCGACATCGTGTTTTTTGGCGGCGGGACGATCCCGCCCGACGACACGGCGGCCCTAAAGAAGGCCGGCGTCGCCGAAATCTTCACCCCGGGCGCGCCGCTGCAGGACATCATCGACTTCGTGCGTCGAGAATGCGGCAAACACCGCGAACTCGTTACCTAGCCTCCATCTCGCAAAGAGTGACTGTGACCGTTAGAACTAGAGTCGCGCCGTCGCCGACCGGCGACCCGCATGTCGGCACTGCTTATGTCGCGTTGATTAACTATTGCTTTGCCAAGAAGAACGGCGGTCAGTTTCTGCTGCGCATCGAGGATACCGATCAGGTTCGCAGCACGCGCGAATCCGAGCAAACGATTCTGGAGTCGCTGCGTTGGCTTGGTCTGGAATGGGACGAAGGTCCCGACGTTGGCGGCCCGCACGGTCCTTATCGCCAGAGCGAACGCTCGCAAATTTATCGCGAACACGTCGCCCGGCTGCTCGATGAGGGGCACGCGTTTAAGTGTTTCTGTACGCCCGAACGTTTGGAAGAGATGCGCGAAGCGCAGCGCGCGGCCAAACAGCCGTCGCGGTACGACGGGCAGTGCCTCGCGCTGGACCGCGCCGAGGTGGAGCGCAGGGAAGCGGCCGGCGAACCGTACGTCGTACGCCTTAAAGTGCCGTCCGAAGGCGTTTGCGTGGTCGAGGACCTGCGACGCGACCCGATCGAGATCGAGTGGAAGACCGTCGACATGCAGGTCTTGATGAAGTCCGACGGCCTGCCGACCTATCATCTTGCCAACGTCGTCGACGATCACCTCATGGAGATCACGCACGTGATCCGGGGCGAAGAGTGGGTATCCTCCGCGCCCAAGCACCTCTTGCTCTACAAGTATTTCGGGTGGGATCCGCCCGCTCTCATGCATCTTCCGCTCCTGCGCAATCCCGACAAGACCAAGTTGAGCAAGCGCAAGAACCCCACGTCGATCCTGTTCTACGAACGGATGGGCTATCTGCCCGAAGCCGTCGTGAACTTTCTCGCCGTACTCTCCAACGCGCCCGGACCCGGCGAAGACGAACTGATGTCGCTGGAGCAAATCGTCGAACGCTTCGGGTTGGAGCACGTCGCGCTGGGCGGCCCGGTCTTCGACGTTCCCAAACTCGATTGGCTCAACGGCCGTTATATTCGCGAGCGCCTGGACGCGCGTGAATACTTGGCGCGCGTCGCCGCGTGGGGCTTCGCGCCGCAACGCATCGAACGGATCGCCGAACTGACGCACCAACGCATCGAGCGGCTCTCGGACCTGGGGGGCTTGGCCGCGTTCTTCTTTGCCGGTCGCTTGAATCTCCCGGCCGACGCACTGCGCGGCGGCAAACTCGACGGCGACGAGTTGCGCCGGGCCTTGCAGGTCGCGCAATGGGATCTCGATGGCCTGGCCGTCTGGGACGTTGCCGGCATCGAGGCCGCGCTCAAGCGCGTCGCCGAAAGCGTCGGCAAGAAATTTCGTGACGTCGCGCGGCCGTTCTACATCGCGATTACGGGTAGCCCGACGTCGGTGCCACTCTACGACGCGATGCAGTTGCTGGGCCGCGACATCGTACGCGAGCGCCTGCGCAACGCGCTCGACGCGTTGGGCGCGCCGACCGCGCGCGAGCAGAACGAATGGAAGAAATCGCTGCCGACGTCGGCAGAGGAGCCGGTATGATGGTGCGTGCGATCGTTCTGGCCGCCGGCAAGGGAACGCGCATGAAGAGCGCGCGCCCCAAGGTGCTGCACGAACTCTGCGGGCGTCCGATGCTCTGGTACGTCTTGGACGCCCTGCGCGCTGCCGGCATCGACCAAGCGCTGGTGGTGACCAACGACGAGCTCGACGAAGGCGTACGCGGCGCGGGCGTCCCGACGGTCGTTCAGCGCGAGCAGTTGGGAACCGGACACGCCGTGCAGGTAGCGCTCGAAGCGCTCGACGTCCAAAGCGGCGGACGCGTCTTGGTCGCATACGGCGATATGCCGCTGGTCGGCGCGGAGATCTTTCGCAACGTGCTGGCGGCCTTGGACGGCGGCGGCGCGCCGTCGCTCGCGCTGGTCACCGCGCGCATGCCGCTGCCGTCGAATTTCGGGCGAATCGTGCGCGAGGGCGATGAGGTGGCGCGAATCGTCGAGGCGCGCGATGCCAAACCCGACGAACTGACCATCGATGAAATGAACGCCGGGATCTACGCGTTCGACGAAGCGGCATTGCGTGACGCGGTCGCGCACCTCCGCAACGACAACGCTCAGGGCGAATATTACCTCACGGATGCGGTCGCGCATCTGCGCGCCGGCGACCGGCGCGTGACACCGGTCGTCGCCGACGATGGCCGCGACGTCATCGGCATCAACGATCGCGTCGAACTGGCGCTGGCGCGCAAGGCGATGAACGCGCGCTTGTGCGCGCACCATATGATGGCCGGCGTGACCATCGTCGATCCCGACGCGACCTACCTGGAACCCGAACTAACGATCGGGCGCGATACGGTCATCTATCCCAATACGTCGATCGGACGCTTGAGCGAAATCGGCGAGGGCTGCACGATCGGTCCTAACGCTCGTCTGGCCAATGCGAAGATCGGGAACGCAAGTGAGGTTCGCGAGTCCGTCGTGATCGATTCGACGGCCGGTGCGAACGTCTGCATCGGGCCGTTCGCGCATTTGCGGGGCGAGACGTTGCTGGCCGACGACGTTCGCGTCGGCAATTTCGTCGAGCTCAAGAACGCGCAGATGGCGGCACGCTCCAAAGCCAGCCATCTGACGTATCTCGGCGACGCTAGCGTCGGCGAAGATTCCAACATCGGCGCGGGCACCATCACCGCGAACTTCGACGGGGCGAAGAAGCATCGAACGTCGATCGGCAAGAACGTTCGAATCGGCTCGAACTCCTCGATCGTGGCGCCGCGGACGATCGGCGACGGCGCGCTGACCGGGGCCGGAGCGGTCGTGACCAAGGACGTCGCGCCCGACGAGCGGGTCGCCGGAAACCCGGCACGTCCCCTGCCCAAGAAGCCTTAGCCAGCACCTGTTACGATCTCGCGCGCGGCGGTGTTGAGAAGGTATGAGCACCATCGCGGCCTCGCTGGAGCTACGCGTGACCTTTGAGGATCTCTTCCTCGCCCAGTACGCCCGCGTTGCCGGTGTCGCGCGCCGCATCGTCGGCGACTCGGCCGCGGCCGAAGACGTCGCGCAAGAGGTCTTCGCAGCGTTCGCGTTGCGGATGCGTCCAGACGATGCCGGCGCGAGCGGGTGGCTGTGCGTAACGGCCGCGCGCATAGCGTTAAACGAAGTGCGCCGTCGCCGTCGTGCGGATCGGCGCGAGCGCGGTCAATCGCGTCTGGACTTGGCGCGATTGGCCCAGCGGGAAGCCGAAACCGATCCCGCGCGCATCCTCGATCGCGAGGAAGGGCGCCGCTTGGTACGCGGTGCGATGTCGCGCCTACCGGAACGGTTCGCCGTTTTGCTGGCGCTTCGGTACGAGGGATTGAGCTATCGCGAGATTGCCCAAACCCTGCGCTTGCCCGAGGCTCACGTCGGAACCTATGTGGCGCGCGCCCAGCGCGCCTTTGCCAAGGAGATTGAAGATGTCGAATCACGTTGAAGACGACGCCGCGCTGTGCGAGCGTTTGTTGGGCGGCGAGGATAGCACCGACGCGCGCGCGGCTTACGCGAGGTTCCTGGCACGCCGGCGCCCGCGCCGCATCGCGTGGGGTCCGATCGGCGTGCTGGCCGCGGCCGTCGTGGTCGTGTTGCTCGTCGTCACCCCGTTGGGCTCGGTCGCGCAGGGCTTTCTCACGATCTTCCAACCCAAAACGGTCGCGCCGATCGATCTCTCGAGCATCGGTCACGCTCGCCTGTTGCCCAACCTCAACGCGTTCGGAACCCTTCGAGGAGGATCCGCGCGCTTTAGGATCCGCATGGTCGATAGTCTCGCCGCGGCATCGGCGCTGGCTCATTTTCACGCGCTGACGCCCGCGCGACTGCCGTCGCAGCTAACGCGCGCGCCGCGTGCCATGGTCGACATAGGCGAGCGAGAATCGTTCACGTTTAGCGCCGAAAAAACGCGCGCGTCGGCCGCCCAAAAGAAACGGCGTCTGCCCGCAATGCCGGCCGAGTTGAACGGGACGACGATTACCGTGGCGCTGGGACCCACGATTGCTCAGACGTGGAAAGATGCCGATGGGAAAGATGGTCTCGTCGTCGTGCAGTCGATCGCGCCGGTGGTGCGAAGCAGCGGCGCATCGCTGCGCGAGCTCGAGACGTATCTCCTTTCCGTTCCGGGCGTCTCGCCGCAGCTCGCCGCGCAGATTCAAGCGATCGGCGATCCGGGGTCGACGCTGCCGGTTCCGTTTCTGGCCAACAAACAGACGGCCCAGCAGGTGACCGTCGACGGATCGTCCGGTGTGGCCATCGGCGACAACACCGGCGTCGGTGCCGGCCTGGTTTGGGAAAAGGACGGCAAGATCTACGTCGTGTTCGGCGCGCTTTCGCAGGACCAGGTGCGCGGCGTTGCCGACAGTCTCCACTGACGCGGCGATAGATGTCGCGCATCTAGCCAAGCGCTACGGTGACGTCGATGCGGTCTCCGACGTCACGCTACGCGTGGAGCGCGGGGCGATCTTCGGTTTCTTGGGACCCAACGGAGCGGGCAAGACGACGTGCGTGAAGCTGTTGCTCGGTTTGGCGTCGCCGACCGCCGGCGGCGGCACCGTGCTGGGTCGCCCACTGGGCGATCGGGCGGCGCGTGCCCGCATCGGCTACTTACCCGAGCTGTTCCGGTATCACGATTGGATGACCGCACGTGAGGAGTTGGACTTTCACGCAGGATTGATCGGCATCGAGCGCTCCGAACGCGACCGCGCGATCGACGACGTTCTCGAGACGATTGGCTTGAGCGAGCGCGCCGATCGTCGGATCGGCACGTATTCCAAGGGGATGCAGCAGCGCGTCGGACTGGGCGTCGCTCTCCTAGGTTCGCCCGATCTGATCGTTTTGGACGAACCGACGTCGGCGCTCGATCCGATCGGGCGCATCGACGTTCGCGAAATCCTCAGGTCGCTCAAGGCGCGCGGGGCGACGGTCTTTCTCAATTCGCACCTGCTGGGCGAGGTCGAGCTGCTGTGCGACCGGGTCGCAATCGTCGATCGCGGCCGCATCGCCGCCGCCGGCCCCACGCAAGAACTCGTCGGGGTGGCGCGCGGCGTGCGCCTGAAAGCGTCGCCCGCAGGCGTCCCCCTTCACTCGATTCTAACGCGCTACGGAATCCCGCGCGACGACGGCGATTGGATCGTCGTCGACGCGATGACGCGCGACGACGTGCCGCAGCTGGTGCGCGACCTGGTGGCGGCCGGCATCGCCCTGCATGCCATCGAGCCGTTGACCGCAACGCTCGAAGAGCGCTTCATGGAAGTGCTGCAAACGCGATGAACGTCGTGCGAATTGCGTTCGTCACGCTGCGCGAGATGAGCCGGCGCAAGCTGGTCATCGCGGCGTTCGCCCTCACGCTGGTCACCGCGCTTTTGACGGGCTGGGGCTTTTACGCGCTGGTGCACCAAACCTCGCACGGCCGGCCGATAGCACACTCGCAGGTCCTCGCCAGCACCGCGTTCATGATCGTCATGCTCGGCTACATGTTCAATCTGATCTTTGCGCTGGCCGGAGCGTTCGTGGCGGCGCCAGCTCTGGCCGGCGACATCGAGACGGGACTGCTGTTGCCCATCGCGACGCGGCCCGTGCGCCGCAGCGAGATCGTTCTGGGCAAGTTTGTGGGCATCGTCGTGATGTTGTGTGCGTATGCGTACTTCGCCGGAATGATCGAGTTCGCGATCGCTCGAGCGACGACGGGCTACTGGCCGCCGCATCCGGTCATCGCGCTGGGGTATCTGTGCGGCGTCGGCATCACGATGCTCGCGTTGACGCTCTTGCTCAGCTCGAGGATGGCGTCGATTGCGGGCGGCGTGACCGCTATCGTCCTGTACGGGCTCGCGTGGATCGGCGGCATCATTGGCGATATCGGAACGCAAGTCCATAGCGTCGGCTTTGCCAATGCGGGAACGGTCAGCCAACTGATCTTGCCGTCGGATGCGTTCTGGCGCGCGGCCGCCTTTCATTTGGAACCCGCGGCGATGCGCCTGGTTATCGGATCGCACGCATCGCCCTTTGCCGTCGCGGCGCCGCCGCCGCTGCCGATGATGGCCTGGGGCGTCGGCTGGATCGTCGTCATGGTCGTCTGCGCCTGCTGGAGCCTGTCGACCCGCGACCTGTAACGACGCCGACGGGGCACTATCGTGATGTGGGAACTGCGGCGTGACGGCCGGACTCTGCGGTGCGCTGGTCGCCTTGCTGGCTGGAACGCTGTGGATCGTGCGTGCCGAGCGTGCCGCCTCGCGCCTGCGCGTCGCCTCGATGCAGCGACGAGAGGCACAATTTTTTGATGCCGTTCGCGACATGCTCGACGCGGCCAGACGCAGCACCGACGAAGTCGTCGCCGCGCTGGATCGAGCCCTGCGGCACATCGAGCCGCTCGTTGACGCGGTGCTCGTATTCGTTCCCCGCGACGACGAGCTCGCGTGCGTTTGGGCAACGGGGGAACGAGCGTCCTACTACTCGACGTTGCGGTTAGCGCGCGGGAACGACGCATCGCTTCCGGCGCGCGCCGCGTCGGGCGAATGCACGGTGCGCTCGTCGGGTGACGGTTTGCTGCTGGCGACGGATCGCGCGGCGTTGGCGCTTCCGATGATCGACGAGCGCGGCTTACGCGCGGTGGTTTACGTCGCCTCGTGTCGCCGATGGGAAGGCCCGCACGACGTTCTGGTTCGCGTGGTCGAGCATTCGGCCGCACCGTTTGCAATCGCGCTGGAGCGCGAGCGGGATCGCAACGAGGCGACCTACGACGGGTTGACCGGCCTCCTTTCGCCGCGCGCGTTTCGGCAACGGCTGCGCGAAGAGGTCGCGCGAGCCCGCACGAACGACGGCCCGACGCTCTCCCTGTGGTTTCTCGACACCGACGGGTTCAAGAACGTCAACGACTCTCTGGGTCACGCTGCAGGAGATCGCGTGTTGCAGCGGATGGGCGAGTTGCTGGGGCGCCATCTCGTTCCCCGCTTCGATCTGGCCGCGCGAAACGGCGGCGACGAGTTCTGCGCTCTGGTCCGCGGCGTTCCCAAGACGCGTGCGGTCGTGCGCGCGCAGGCGCTGTGTGCGGCGGTACGTGCCGGAGACTTCGGAATTTCGCTGCCGCTGAGCGCCAGCATTGGGATCGCCTCTTTCCCAGCCGACGCACAGACGGCGAGCGATCTGCTCGAGCTGGCAGACGGCGCGATGTACCACAGCAAGCGTAACGGCCGCGATCGCGTCTCGTTTGCCGTCGGTCGCGACCGCTTCGTCATCGCAGAGTAAACCAGCGCGTTCGGGCGAATACGGGCGAGGTGACCTTCGCGTTCCTGGCTCGCGCAACCGGTGTCCTGGCTCTTCTGTTTCTCTGCGCGCTTCCGGCGTACGCCGGGCCGGTGCGACCCAACGCTCTCGACGCGCGCGCTAGCGCGCTCGCGACGCAGCAGCTCCTCTCCGCGCCCGCGGCGACGCTGGTCGATCCCGACCGGCAAATCGCGGCCGCCCGCTACGTCCGCTGGCGTATCCCGGGTTTCTTGTTGACGTTTCTCGTCCCGATCGGTCTGCTGACCTATTTCTGGCGCAGCGGCCTGGCGGCCGCGCTGCGCGATCGGATGCGCGCGCGCCTTGCGGAGTTCGGGGTGCGCTTCTGCATGGGTGCGATCGTTGCGGCCATCGCCTGGATCGCGGCGCTCTTGCCGCAGTTCTATCTGTACCGCATCGAGCGCATCATGGGCATCTCCCCGCAGATCTGGCCGTCGTGGGCGCTGGACTGGCTGGGAACGTTTGCGGTTGCCGTCGTTGCGACCGGCGTGGTCGCCGCGGTCGTCTTGTGGCTGGCGGACCGCACCCATCAATGGTATCTCTACACGATGCTGGCCGTCGTCGTCGGCGAGGTGCTGTACGCCTACGTAGCCCCAGCGTCGGTCGCGCCGCGCTACCACGACTTTCGCGCGCCGCGTGCGGCGATCGCAGCGCGACTGCAAGCGCTCGAAACCAAAGCGGCCGTTTCCGGAGTTCCGATCGTCGTCGCAGATCGGTCGCGCCAATCGCCGACCGACGATGCGTTCGTCGTCGGTGCCGGGCCGTCCCAACGCATCGTTCTGACCGATTCCTTGGTGCGCGCGGGGACGCCGGGCGAGATTGCGTTCCTTACCGCTCGGGCGATCGAGCACGTCGTAGATGAAGATCAAGTCCGCCGCGCGCTGGTTGCCGCGCTGCTCGTCATCATCGGCATGGCTTTGGCGGTCACCCTCGCCGATCGTGTGGGTTTTCGCCGAGACGACGATCCGGTCTCTCGGCTCGCCCTGGTCGGTGCGTTGCTCGGATGCACGTATCTCGTCGCGCTACCCGTCTATCAATCGTACCTTCGAAGCGGCGAGGGTCGCGTCGATATGGCCGCCGTCGCCCTCACCGGCGATCGTGCTTCGGCCGTGCGCGCGATGATCCGCCGCGCCGACGAACGCCTGGAGCCGCTGTGTCCCAATACGTTGACGATGCTCTATTTTCAACGCACGCCTCCCATCGCCGTCCGCGTCGCGGCATTCAACGGCACCCCGGCGAACTGCCGCTAACGTCTTAGGTTGTAGTCCACGCGTTGACGAACTGCATGGCGTCTTCTAGGCCGTCCTGGAGAAAACGCTCGACGCCGTCGGCGGCGGCGGTGAGGATTGCCGGGAGCGCTTGCCGTTCGGAGGGAGAGAACGGCGACAGCACGTGATCGATGCTGTCGCGCTGGGGTCGTCCGACACCGATGCGCAGGCGCGGAAATCCGTCGCCCAGCGTGGCGATGATCGAGCGCAGACCGTTGTGACCGCCGTGTCCGCCCGACGGGCGCATGCGCAACCTCCCTAACGGGAGATCCATATCGTCGCTGACGACGACGACGTCGGCGGGCGGCGTGCGATACCACGAGGCGATAACGCGCACCGGCACGCCGGAAAGATTCATGAACGACGTCGGCTCGACCAGCACCGCACGGTGCGCGGACACCAGCGCCAGGCGCGCTTTATCTTTGGTCTTGAAACCCGAAACGCCCCAGCGGCGCGCGAGTTCGTCGACGACCATGAAGCCGACGTTGTGGCGGGTAGCGGCGTACTCGCTGCCGGGATTCCCTAAACCAACGACCAGCCGGGGAGGCTGGCCGTTGGTTCGTTTTCCGAAGAACATCGTTGCGGCTCGCGCTTAGGAAGCGCTTTCGGGCGCCTCTGGCTTGCCGCCGATCAGCTCGGGTTCGGCGACTTCGAGCGTCGGGCCGGTCGCCGCATCTTCGACCGCCTGTGCGGTCTTAGACGCTTCGATGGTGATGATCGTGGTGTCGGCCGGCGTGATTAATTTGAACCCGTCAGGGAGCACGACATCGGAGGCCGACGCATGCTCGTGAATTCCCAACTCGGTCACGTCGACCTCCAAGCGCTCGGGAAGTCTGTCGGCGGGGCCTTCGACTTCGATCTCGTGGAAGATCACGTCCATGACGCCGCCGGCTTCGCGCACGCCGCGCGCGACGCCGACCGTCGCGATCGGGAGTTTGGCGTGGACGCTTTCGTCGGCCGAGACGCGCAGAAGGTCCGCGTGAATGACCTTGCGCGAGAGTGGATCGCGCTGCAGTTCGCGCACCAGCGCGGTTTCGGTCTTGTTGCCGATCTTTAGCGAGATCAAGCCCGTACGTCCGCCGTGGTGCAGCACGTCGTCCAGCGCGCGCGCTTCAAAGGCCACGTGTTCGGGCGCGGTGCCGTGCCCGTAGATCACGCCGGGCACCTTGCCGGCAACGCGGAGCTTGTGCGCGGCGGTCGTGCCGCTCTTGTCGCGCATCTCGACGGCGAGGGTGAGTTGCTGCTTGTTGGCCACGGGAGTCTCCTGACTAGGTGACGGCGACCGACTCGGGCGTTCCCGGCGCGGTCGTTCCGTTGGGGCTTTCGTCGCCGAACAGTTCCGAGATGGAGCGGTTCGTCGTAATCCTGGTGATCGCATCGGCCAGCGTTTGGGCGATCGACAACTGGGTGAACTTCGGATGGGCGTCCAGGCCCTCGATCGGGATGGTGTTGGTGACGATCACCTTCTCGATGTCCGACCGCTGCAATACGTCGAGGGCGTCGCCGGCAAAAATCCCGTGCGTCGCGACCGTGTAGACCTTGATCGCGCCTCGGGCTCGGATAGCCTCGGCCGCCTTGGCAAGCGTGCCGCCGGTCGAGATCATATCATCCACGACCACCGCGATCTTGCCGTTTACGTCGCCGACGATGTCGGTCACCTCGGAAACGTCGGGCTCGGGACGCCGCTTAAAGACGATGGCCAGCGTCGAATTGAGCCGCTTGGCAAAGAGTTCGGCGCGGTGCACGCCGCCCGCATCGGGAGAAACCACCACGATCTTGTCGTCGCAAAGGCCCTCCTTCTTGAGATGGTTGCACAGGACCGGCATCGCCATCAGGTTGTCGACGGGCAAGTCGAAGAAGCCCTGAATCTGCGCCGCGTGCAGATCCAAGGTCACGATCCGTTTGGCGCCGGCAATCTTGAGTAGGTTGGCGACGACCTTGGCCGAGATAGGCTCGCGGCCTTTGGTCTTCTTGTCCTGCTTGGCGTAGCCGTAGTAGGGAATCACCGCCGAGATTCGTGCCGCCGACGCGCGCCGCAGGGCGTCGATCATCAACAGGAGCTCCATCAGCGAGTCGTTGACGCCGTTGCCGTTGGGAGCCTTGCAGATCGACTGGATCACGAACGCTTCGGAACCGCGCACGTTCTCGCCGATTTCGACGCGCGTTTCCTCGTTCTTGAACTTCCCGACCAGCGCTTTCCCGAGCGGAACTTTCAAGCGCTTGGCAATCTCCAACGCAAGTTCGGGGTTCGAGTTTCCGCTAAAGAGCAGCGGGGTTTGGCTCAACGACAATCTCCAAGGCAGTACGGCCCCCAGGACGTTCAGAACGCGGCCCGCCCGGGCCTCCTGGATGAAACCGGCGGGGCGGCGGAGGTGTCGAAGAAGCGCATATGTCGGGGAAGTTCGAGCTCGTTTCGCCCTTTTCGCTTGCGGGGGACCAGCCCGCGGCCACCGCGGCATTGGCGCGGGGCGTGTTAGACGGCGACCGTACGCAGACGCTACTGGGCGTGACCGGCTCGGGCAAGACCATGGCCATGGCGCGCGTGGTCGAGCTCGTGCAAAAGCCCACGCTGGTGCTGTGCCACAACAAGACGCTGGGCGCGCAGCTGTGCGCCGAGTTTCGCGACTTCTTTCCCAAGAGCGCCGTCGAGTACTTCGTGTCGTATTTCGACTACTATCAGCCCGAGGCGTATATCGCGTCGACCGACACCTACATCGAAAAGGATTCGTCGATCAACGACGAGATCGAGCGGCTGCGGCACTCCGCGACCCAATCGCTGCTCACGCGGCCCGATACGCTGATCGTCGCCTCGGTGTCGTGCATCTTCGGCTTGGGCTCGCCGTCGGACTACATGGAGATGTCGCTCAAGCTGAGTTTGGGCGACGAGCTCGACCGCGACCTGCTGCTGCGCAAGTTGGTCGATATGCAATATCGACGCAACGATCTCAACTTGGTCCGCGGTACGTTCCGCGTGCGGGGGGACACGCTCGAATACGTCGGCGTTGAAGAAGAGCTGGTGCATCGCATCGAGTTCTTCGGCGACACGATCGATGCCATCAACGTCGTCAACATCATGACGGGCGAGTACGTCGAATCCAAGGACGAACTATTGATTTTTCCGGCCAAGCACTTCATCACGCCCGACGAGAAGCTGCGCCGCGCGGTCAACTCGATCGAGGTCGAGTTCGAGGAGCGGCTAAAATACTTCAAAGACAACGGCAAGCTGCTCGAAGCCCAGCGCCTGGAACAGCGCACGCGCTACGATCTGGATATGCTGCGCGAAGTCGGTTACTGCAACGGGATCGAGAACTACTCGCGTCACCTGACCGGTCGCGAACCCGGCTCGACGCCGTCCTGTTTGATCGATTTCTTTCCGAAAGACTGGCTGCTGTTCGTCGACGAGTCGCACGTGACGCTCCCGCAGGTCCACGGCATGTACGGCGGCGACCGGTCGCGCAAGCTTTCCTTGGTAGAACACGGTTTCCGGCTGCCCAGCGCGCTGGATAATCGCCCGCTGACCTACGACGAGTTCGACGCCCACCTCAATCAGGCGATTTACGTTTCGGCGACGCCCGGGACGTACGAGATCGGGCGCAGCGCGCAGACCGTCGAGATGATCATTCGCCCGACCGGCCTGGTCGATCCCGAAGTGGACGTACGCCCCACCCGCAACCAGGTCGACGATTTGATGGAAGAGATTCGCGTGCGCTCGGCCCGCAAGGAGCGCGTGCTGGTGACGACCTTGACCAAGAAGATGGCCGAGGACCTGACGGATTTCTTGCTCGAGATGGGCTTTCGCGTGCGCTACCTCCACAGCGAGGTCGACACGCTCGAGCGCGTCGCGATCTTGCGGGACTTGCGGCTGGGCGTCTTCGACGTGCTGGTCGGTATCAATCTTCTGCGCGAAGGGCTGGATCTGCCCGAGGTCTCGTTGGTCGGCATTCTCGATGCCGACAAAGAAGGCTATCTACGCAGCGCAACGTCCCTGATTCAGACGATCGGCCGTGCGGCACGCCACGTCGAGGGCAAGGTCGTCATGTACGCCGACAACGTCACCGAATCGATGGCGCGCGCGCTGGGCGAGACCAAGCGCCGGCGCGAGCGGCAGGTGGCCTACAACCTCGAGCACGGCATCGAGCCGCGCAGCGTGCGTAAGGAGATTCGCGATATCCTCTCGATGGTCGGCGCGACCGAAGAGACCGCCGCCGCCTTGCGCTCGGAAAAACTGCCCAAGGACGTGGCGATCAAGATGGCGACCGAGATCGAAGCCAAGATGCGCGAGTTCGCGGGCAACCTCGAGTTCGAAAAGGCGGCCGCGCTGCGCGACGAGCTGATCGAGCTGCGCAGGCAAATCGGCGGCAACGAGTCACTGCTCTTCCAAGGCAAAGCCCCCAAAATCTTCGAGCGGGCTCTCAAGGAACTCGTCGGATAGCCGCACCGCTTGACGGGGCTGGCGCTTGGTTGGGATAATGCCGGACATGCACGGCTACGTTGGTCTGAGCGTCGAGTTGCTCGTTATCGTCCTGATCGCGGCGAGCGCGACGGTGCTTCATCGCGTGATCCAGATCCGATTCCCGCACGATCGTCTGCGGACGCAAAACGATGTGGCCGGCTTTCTCTTCTCGGCCGTCGGCGTGATCTATGCGGTGGTCTTGGGTTTCGTCGTCATCATCGTGTGGGGAAAGTACGACGCCGCGGTCGCCAACAGCAACTCCGAGATCGCCGCGGTCGCCGATCTCTATCGCAGCATCGCACCGTTCCCGGTCGCGCAACGCGATAATATTCGGATGCACGTGCACGAGTACATCGACGAAATCATCAACGACGACTACCCGTTGATGGCTGCGGGCGGCCACCCCGCAAACGTGTCGCGTACGCTTGAGGGCATCGCGGGCGATGTGGAGATGTTTTCTCCTACAACGCGGCGCGACCAGAACGCGCAAGCGGCGGCCTTGATCTACCTGCAGAGAATCTTCGACACTCGTCGCTTGCGTTTGGAGGAGAATCGGCACAACGTCCCGGGAATTCTATGGTTCGCGCTGATCGCCGGCGCCGCGGCTATTCTGGGGTTCGCGTATCTGTTCGGGGTCGAAAACTCGCGATCGCAACTGGTGATGACGGCGGTCCTGGCGACGCTGATCGCGATCCTGTTCGTCGTGGTTTACGATTTCGACGTGCCGTTCAGCCACGGCATTGGGATCTCGTCGGACCCGTGGACGGCGTTACACGCGCGATTATATTACATCCGCTAACGTGCTTAATGTGGACGCGGTGCTCTTCGATCTCGACGATACCTTGCACGACGACACGCTGGCGTACAAGAGCGCGGCCGGTCGCGTCGCCCGAGATGTCGCCGAGCTGCGCGGCATCGACCCGGCGCAGCTGCGGGCCGCCTATATCGCCCAAGCCGAGGAGTTTTGGACGGGCCTCACCGACGATCAACTCGCGACCAAGCTCGCTGGGGTACGCATACGGCTCTGGAGCGCGGCGCTGGCCGAGGTCGGCATCCTCGACGCGGCGCTCGCCGGTCGCTGCGCCGACGATTACAACCGCTATCGCGGCGAATATCTGCAATTGTTTCCGGGGGCGATGGAACTGCTGGAGGCGCTGCGCGCGGCCGGACTCAAACTCGGCCTGCTGACCAACGGCTTTGCCGAAACCCACCGCGAAAAGATCGCGCTGCTGCACTTGAGCGACGCGTTCGACGAAATCTTTATCGCCGACGAAGTCGGCATGCTCAAGCCGGATCCGTTGCTGTTCGCCCACGCGTGCGCCGGGCTGGGCGTCGCCCCCGAGCGAACCGCGATGGTCGGCGATCGTTACGAGCGCGACGTTCGCGGGGCCCACACGGCCGGCTTGGTGACGATCTGGATGAACGTGCACGGCGGAACGCTTCCGCCCGGCGCGCCCTCGCCCGACGTGACCGTGCCCGACCTGGCCGGCGTCGCCGCCGCGCTCGGCTACCATTCGTAAGGCTGCTTCGCTTCGCGCTCTGTTGAAACTGGCGGTTCGGGGGAAGGTTTAAGGAGCGAGTATGAGTTCCGGTCTGGATGCGATCGTCATCAAGGGCGCGCGCGAACATAATCTCAAAAACGTCGATCTCGTCCTGCCGCGTAACCGCTTGATCGTGGTCACCGGGCTGTCGGGTTCGGGGAAATCTTCCCTCGCCTTCGACACGATCTACGCCGAAGGTCAGCGCCGCTACGTCGAGTCGCTGTCATCGTACGCGCGGCAGTTTCTGGGGCAGATGGAGAAGCCCGACGTCGATTACATCGAAGGCCTCTCACCGGCGATCTCGATCGATCAAAAATCGACCTCGCGAAATCCGCGCTCGACCGTGGGAACCGTCACCGAGATTTACGACTACCTGCGCTTGCTGTACGCGCGGGTCGGAACGCCGCATTGCTATTCGTGCGGTCGCGAGATCTCCTCGCAATCCTCCGAGCAGATCGTCGACGCGGTCGCCGAGCTGCGCGAAGGCTCGAAGATCGTCCTTCTGGCGCCCTTGGTGCGCGGTCGCAAAGGCGAATACGCCAAGCTCTTCGAGGAGATCGCCAAAGAGGGCTTCTCGCGCGTTCGCGTCGACGGCGAGACCAAGGAACTGCGCGAGAAGATCGTGCTGGACAAGAAACGCAAGCACACGATCGAGGTGGTCGTCGATCGGCTGGTCGTCAAGCCCGACGTTCGCAAGCGTTTGACCGACTCGATCGAGACGACGCTGCGTCTCTCCTCGGGCATCGCGACCGTCATCGTCGAGGAACCCGGGAGCAAGACGCCGCGCGAGCTGACGTTCAGCGAGGCGTTCGCGTGCGTCTATTGCGGCCTGTCGTTCGAAGAACTCGCGCCGCGGCTCTTTTCGTTCAACTCGCCGTACGGCGCGTGTCCTTCGTGCAGCGGCCTGGGCGAGAAGATCGAAATCGATCCGTGGAAGGTCATCCCCGATCGCAGCAAGTCGATCTCGGGCGGCGCCATCGTGCCGTGGAGCAAGAGTTTGGGCGGCGGGAAATACCCGTCGATGAATCCGTACTACATGCAACAGGTCGAGCGCGTGCTGCGCGGCTTCCGGGTCAAGGCGTCGACGCCGATCGAAGACATCCCCGAAGACGTGCTCGACGTCATTCTCTACGGTACCCAGAGCGAACAGAAATTCGCGTATACCTCGCGTGCCGGCAAGGTCTGGGAATATAAATCGACGTTCGAGGGCGTCGTCAATAACCTGCAGCGACGCTACAGCGAAACCTCCAGCGAGTCGGTGAAGGAAGACATCGAGAAATTCATGTCGGCTTCGACCTGCCCGACCTGCAAGGGCGCGCGTTTGAAGCCCGAAGCCCTGGCCGTCACGATCGGCGACCTCAACATCGATGCGGTGACGCGGATGTCGATCGAGAATGCCGAGCGTTTCGTTCGCGAACTGCAGCTCACGGCTCGTCAGGAACAGATCGCCCATCAGATTCTCAAAGAAGTTCGCGCGCGGTTGGGTTTCTTAACCAACGTGGGGCTGAACTATCTCACCCTTTCGCGTTCGGCGACGACGCTCTCGGGCGGTGAATCGCAGCGTATCCGCCTGGCCACGCAGATCGGCTCGTCGCTCGTCGGCGTACTCTACATCTTGGACGAGCCGTCGATCGGGCTGCATCAACGCGATAACGATCGCCTGTTGGCCACGCTCAAGACGCTGCGCGACTTAGGGAACACCTTGATCGTGATCGAGCACGACGAAGATACGATGCGCGAGGCCGACACGATCGTCGACATCGGTCCGGGCGCGGGCGCCGAGGGCGGCGAGATCCTCAGTGTGGGAACGCTCGCGCAGATTCTGCAGAACCCGCGCTCGGAGACCGGCGCCTATCTCTCCGGACGCAAATTCATTCCGATTCCCAAGAAGCGCCGCGTGCCGCGTGCGTGGCTGGAAGTCAAGAAGGCCAACGCCAACAACCTGCGCTCCATCGACGTCGCGCTGCCGCTGGGTGTGTTTTGCTGCATTACGGGCGTCAGCGGCTCGGGGAAATCGACGTTGGTGAACGGCGTCGTCGTCAAGGCGCTCAACCAGTATCTGCACGGTCAGCCGTCGGCCGGGACGTACGGCTCGGTCAAAGGCGCCAAAGAACTCGACAAGCTGGTCGTGATCGATCAGTCCCCGATCGGGCGGACGCCGCGTTCCAATCCGGCGACCTATACCGGCGTCTTCGATTACGTGCGCGAGCTGTTTTCGATGGTTCCCGAGGCCAAGATGCGGGGCTACGCGCCGGGACGCTTTTCGTTTAACGTCAAGGGCGGCCGCTGCGAATCGTGTCAGGGCGACGGCATCATCAAGATCGAGATGCACTTCCTCCCCGACGTGTACGTGCCGTGCGAAGTGTGCAAGGGCAAGCGCTACAACGCGCAGACCCTCGAGGTGAAATACAAGAACAAGACGGTCTCGGACATTCTCGAGATGCGCGTCGACGAAGCCAACGAATTGTTCGCCAACATTCCGCGCATCCACAATAAGCTCAAGACGATCTGCGAGGTGGGTCTGGGCTATATCAAGATGGGCCAACCGGCAACGACGTTGTCGGGCGGCGAAGCCCAGCGCGTGAAGTTGGCGACCGAACTCTCTCGCCGTTCGACCGGCCGCACGTTCTACGTGCTCGACGAGCCGACGACGGGCCTGCACTTTGCCGACATTCACAAGCTGCTCGAAGTGCTGCACCGGCTGGTCGAGACCGGCAACACGGTGCTGGTGATCGAGCACAACCTCGACGTCATCAAGACCGCCGACTACATCGTCGATCTGGGGCCCGAAGGCGGCGACAAGGGCGGCACGCTGGTCGCCGTTGGAACGCCCGAGGCGGTTGCCAAGAATTCCAAGTCGTATACCGGCGACTATCTCAAGCCCGTCCTCAAAGATCAGCGCGCGGTCGGGCACCACCCGGTCGATGCGGTCAAGCTCGCGCGGATGGAACGGGAAAACTTCGAGGTCCTCGACGACCTCGCCAAGAGCGAGCGCGTCGCCGTCGAAGCCTAGCGGCGATGGATTCCAAAGCGCGCTCCGACGAACTGCGGGTCCGCATCGTCGAAGCCAACCGGCGATACTACGTCGAGGATAACCCGACGATCGACGACGCCGAGTACGACGCCATGCTTCGCGAACTGCGGGAGGTCGAAGATCGCGAGCCCGCACTA
>Ga0208357_1001042_pt1 | contig 21009 bp, 19 predicted proteins | sample NGESurdeep092012_6_FD_184487 | JGI IMG/M metagenome (GOLD analysis project Ga0208357, IMG submission 184487) | Arctic peat soil microbial communities from Barrow, Alaska - NGEE Surface sample F52-2 deep-092012 (SPAdes) | ecosystem: Environmental > Terrestrial > Soil > Wetlands > Peat ... | reverse complement strand
AGCCCGCTGTAGATCGTGCAGACCGAGGTGCGGCATCAGACGCCTCGGGAGTGCTCATAAGCGCCAGTGGGACCGCGAGGCCGGCCGAACGGCTCACGGTGGCGATGCGCCGGCCCGGTTGGATCGCGGGGCGTATCGGGCCGGCGTGCGTGCCGAGCAACTCCACCGTTTGGTCGAGGTTCTCCACGCGGACCGCGAGACCCCAGAAGCGCACGGGTCGATCGTCTCCGCCCATGCGCTGAACCACATCGTCGGGTTCCTGGATCAGCTCGAGGATCTCGGCCCCGAGACGAAAGAACGCTTGACGCGGCGCGCCGGCGGGAGTTGGCTGCTCGCGAATCCGGCGCAGGTCCAAGCCCGCGCGCTGGAGCGCGTGGACACTGCGGTCCAGGGACGGCGACATCGCCACGATGTGATCGATCGCAACGACGCCGTTTGGGTGGGTCGGCGCTACGCGCGGCGGCGGTCGTTCGGAGATGGTCGTGGGCAGCCCGTCGAGATCCGTGCCGGCGAGGTCGCGTAGCGACCAGCAGACGATGCCTCGCGCGGAGGCGTCGGGCAGGAATCGCAGGCGCACCTGGCCGATCTCACAGCGTCCGTCTGCAACCGTGAACCCGAGCTCTGCCCAGCCCTCGCCGTCATCGGCCACCAGCAGTTCGTCGATCGTCGGAGCGGGCATGCCTCATCGTACTGTCCAGTCTCCTCGCCACCATCCACCTGTAGCCACCTGCTGCGGCGGTTTCAGGCTGCGTCGGGCGCTGGCAGTTCCACGACGAGCAGGTATGGTGATTGCAGGTGCACGGCCTTCGCCAGTTGCGCGCGTACACGCGGCTTTGCGTCTCGCTCCTGAGCCGATCGCATCACAGGGGCAAAGTGCTCTGTGGCACTTGGGTTCAGCACCCCCACCATCTCCGTGTCGATGTGAACAGTCACCCGCGCCCCTTCCTCGGCGTCGGCGTCCCAGTGCTCCACTGCTCGCGCTCTGGGTCGGATCTCAAGCCGTGGGCTGGCAGACGCTCAGCATGGGAGCAGTCGGCGTCGTCATCGTCGTGCTCGCCGCGTTGGTCTTCACGCTGGCGATCGCGCTCACATGGCTCAACAACGTCTATGACGAGCTCGTCAAACGGCCCCGCAGCGAACGACGGCCACCCTGGATGCGCAGCATGCGCGGCGAGTCGGAAAGCCACGTCAGCCAGCGGGTGGGAACCACCGTGCTGGAGCTGATCGTCATGATCAACGTCTACATCGCCGTCATCGCCCTGGCGGTCTGGTACGTGTTCTTCGCCGGGTCTCCGCTGCCGAGTGGCTGATAATGCAGGCGTGTCGCCGAGTGAGTGGACCACCCCCGAGCGTGTCGCCGTCAAGCCACCGCCAAACACCGCAGACTCCGGCCGACTCAAGCGATCTTGAGATAGCTGCGCAGAGCCTTGCGGATCACCGCTGAGGTCGTCTCGTGGTCGCGCTTCGCCCGGTTAGTCAACGCTTGGCGCAACTCCGGCTCGAGTCGCACCGACTCGACGCTCGCGGCCGCCGATCCGATCAGTGGCCGCCCTCCACGCCGACGGAGCGTCTGCTCGACGTCATAACCCCCCTCGGCCTTCTTGGCGAGCTTGCTGACGAGCTCATCGGTGATCGGGACACCACTCGCTGTTCTTCCGTGCGTCTTCTTAGCCATGCTCAGTCTCCTGGCAGCAATCGTTGGTACTTAGCCCTCATCGCCATCGCGTGGATGGCCAGCTCCGAGCCGTCACCCCGAACGATCGTGACGACCTCCAGCAGGTTCGCACTGTGAGCCGGGCCGAGATAGAGGCGGGTGTCGTCGTCCTGGTCGTCGATCGTCATCGCGTGTTCCACTGCGTGGTCGATGTCCTCGTCGGCAATACCGTGCTTGCGCGCCGATGGATGAATCTCCACGCAGCAATTGTAGTACGAAACCGCGCCCACATCGATCGGAACTTCAACGAGTTCCAGGGCAACGCGTGGGGTCTGTTCGGCTGGTTCGAGTGCGAGGACGACGCGGATGCGGCGCGTGCGCTGTTGCACGCCGCGGAGAGGTGGCTGCGCGAGCGCGAGCGCGATCGGATGGTCGGCCCGATGGACTTCACGACCAACGACGAGATCGGCGTGCTGATCGCCGGCCACGAGCACCCTCCGATCATCCTCTGCCCCTGGCATCACCGCTACTACCAGCGCTTGTTCGAGCAGGACGTCGGCATCGACAAGGCGATGGACCTGTGCATGTGGAGCCACCGGCGAGGTAGTCGGCGCGGCGCTGACGTTGCCTGACTTCAACCAGGTACTCGCCAAGCTCAACGGGCGACTGCTCCCCTTCGGTTGGATCACCGCGCCACGCGCAAAAAGCAAGATCGATGCGGTGCGCGTCTTCGCCCTGGGAGTCAAGCCCGAGTATCAACACACGGGCGTCGGCGCGCGCTTCTACCAGATGCATTTCGACGCGGCCGAACGGACACCCCAGAAGGGTGGCGAGATGGGCTGGATCCTTGAGACCAACACGCCGATGAACCGCGCGATGGAAGGCATGGGCGGCGGCTGTCGCGCTCTTTGCTGCGAGGGCTGATGGTGCTCGTGTCCTTCCCGGCCGACGGGCATCGATTCGCGGTGAGGCGATGAAGAAGCGCCTGGGGCCCGCCACCGTCGCCCGCTTAGCGCCATTGCGCGACGCGCTGGCTGCGAACCATCGGCCGCGTGGGCCGGGAAGCTCACGCAGGAGCGATGTGTCTGCGGCGTTCCGGCCGTGGTCACGGCGACAGCTCCGGATCGCCGAGCACTTGCGCATTCATGGCCATTATGTGCGCGCGCGTCGCGGGCCAGAGCGGGTCGGGGTCGGCCTCTCCGGCGAGTCCCATCAGCGCTAGCCCACGCATGGTCGACTGCCCTGACACGATGAGTGGAATGAGCTCTGCTCGCTCGGCGTGCTCTGGGAAGAAGATTGGTGCGGCCATCGCGTTCAAACGGCCCATTTCATCATGCGCCCCGGCGATGTGCTGCAGTAGCTCTGGGTCGGTGCGCGCCCCAATCGCCAGCTCGATGAGCGCCGTGAACGGCGGCCCCCTGTAGATACGCCACATGCGGTCGAGCAGGAGTTCGTGACGCTTTCGGATCGAGCCGGTACTCGGTACTCCCTCCGCGAACATCTCGCTCATCGTTTTGGCCCTCATGTAACCAATCAGCTCGCCGAGCAGCGCTGCCTTGGACGCAAAGTGGTGCTGTAGCGCGCCGGGGGACACGGCGGCGCGCTCGGCTATGCGCCGCGTCGTGGTCTTCGCATAGCCGTACTCGACGAGGCAGTCGATCGCGGCGTCTAACAGAGCCGTATGCGTGGCCGCTCGACGCTCGGCCTGGGTGCGGCGTTTGTGTTTCTTGGCTGAGGATGGGGAGGCGATCGTCTGAGTATCGCGCGCCAGCGTCGCGTGGCGCGAAGTGTGGTCCGCACAAATAAACATGCCATACGACTGAAATGTAATAGTGTGCGGTAGATGGCGGAGGAATTGCTTGCCTTGAGCCGCGAATGGCTCGCGTCTGTGGGCGAGATCAGCCGCTTCGGCGGCAGTGTCGTGCGCGACGTGTGGGGGGGTCGCGTGTTCCGCTTCTTCGGCGAGACGTTGCGTCAGTCGGGCATCCTGATCATCTCCTCGACGCTCGTGATCTGGGCGCTGGTGTTCATCACGGGCCTCGGCACGTGCGGCACCGAGGGCGCCTACTTCACCCAAGCCGAGGGCGCCCCGGACTACGCGGGGGTGTTCACGGCGTGGTGCAATCTGCGTGAGGCGGTGCCATATGTGTTCGGCTACATGATGGCCGCAAAGGTCGGCACCGGGATCGTCGCCGAGCTCGGAGCCATGAGGATCTCGGATGAGATCGATGCGCTGGAGGTCATGGGTATCGATTCGATGACGTTCCTCTGCGCAACCCGTTTGTTGGCGGCGTGGTTGGTGTTGCCGTTCATGTACATCGGTGCGATCGGCGTGGCGTATCTCGGCTCGTATATCGCGGTGGTGCATCAAGTTGGGTCGGTGTCCTCGGGTGGCTATTTCCTGCTCTTCTGGCAGTTTCAGAATCCCGGGGACTTCTTATTCAGCATGATCAAGGCGATGACGATGGCCACCGTGATCGTGTTGGTGGGCTGTTATTACGGCTACAACGCCAGTGGGGGCCCCGTGGGCGTGGGCACGGCCACGGCGAAGTCGATGGCGCTGAACCTCGTCGCCGTGAACCTGATCGGGATGCTTGGGTCGCAGATCTTCTGGGGCGCCAATCCGCGAGCCCCGATCGGAGGCTAGAGCTGAGACCGAGCCTCGGCCTGGTAAATCTCGGGACCAAATGGGGACCAATTTGGAGATCGGCGATATGGCTATGGCCAAAAACCGCCCATTTCCAGGCACTTCAGAATGCCCCGTGCGGGACTCGAACCCGCCCCACCGGATTAAAAGTCCGGCGCTCTACCAGATGAGCTAACGGGGCTCGCGGCGGACAGTCTGCCAGATGGGGTTCGGGCCGACTGTGCAGGTGCGAGGTCAATGATGGGTTACGCCGCCGTATCGTCGTCTTCGCCGGCGACGCGGAGCATCTGCTCGATCCGCGTGAGCTTGACGCGCGGTCGGCCGGCGGATTCGCCGAGGGAGCGCTCGTGGCGGTCGATCGAGGTCCAGCCGTCGTAGGTGACGAGCTCGGGCTGGCGCTCGCGGAGAAGCCGCTCGACCGCGGCGGGGTCGGGCGAGGAGGGCGTGTTCAGCCCGCTCCCGCCGGGCGCGGCGTCGGCGAGGATGGCGTTGACCGTCTCCTGGGCGTCCTTCTTGTTCGTACCGATCACGCCGGAGGGCCCGCGCTTGATCCAGCCGACGACGTACTCGCCGCGCAGGCGCCCGCCGGCCCGAGAATGCCCGCGGTCGTTGCCCCCACCCTCGGCCTCGCCGCGGCTACCCTCACGCTCATCCACGCCCTCGAGCACGCCGAGCACGCGACCGCCGTCGTTGGGGATCACGCCGCGGCGCGCGTCGAGCGGGACATCCGGGAGGGCGACGCCGCGATAGCCGATCGCGCGGAAGACGAGACCGGCCGGGATCGTCTCCCGCTCGCCGGTGGCGTGGCCGCGCAGCTGTGGGTGGGCGGGATCCGTTTGATCGGCGACGAGCTCGTTGCGGGCCAGCTCGACCGCGCCGAGGTGGCCGGAGTCGTCGGGGAGGAGCGCGGTGGGGGAGTGCAGGAAACGCAGGACGATCCGCTTTGTGTGTCCCGCGGGGGGACGCTCGGAATAGGAGCGCAAGATCTCGACGTTGCGTCGTGCGGTGATGTTTTCCTCGGCGCCCGCGTCGTGGACGGCGAGCGCGCGGGCGAGCTCGGCGGGATCGACGATCACGTCGGCGTCGGCCAGCTCGCCGAGCTCGAGCAGCTCGGGGTTGGTGAAGGCCGCCTGCGCCGGCCCGCGGCGACCGACGATCACGACCTCCTTCACGTGACTTTCGGCGAGCACCGAGAGCGCGTGATCCGCGGTGTCGGTGGGCGCAAGCTCGGACGGCGCGAGCACGAGCATGCGGGCGACGTCGATCGCGACGTTGCCGTTGCCGATCACGACCGCGCGCTCGGCCGAGCGGAGGTCGATCTCGAGGTCGGTGTGGTCGGGGTGGCCGTTGTACCAGCCGACGAAATCGGTGGCCGCGTGCGAGCCGGGTAGATTTTCGCCGGGGATCCCGAGCGGCCGGTCGACGGGCGTGCCGGTTGCGTAGACGATCGCGTGGTAGTGCTCGAGGAGCTCCTCGCGCGAGACGTGCTCGCCGAAGACGACGTTCCCGAAGAAGCGAAAGCGCGGGTGCGCGGCGGTCTTCTCGTAGATGCGGGTGACCGACTTGATCTTCGGGTGGTCGGGGGCCACGCCGGAGCGCACGAGTCCCCACGGCGTGGGCAGACGCTCGATCATGTCGACCTCGAAGTCGATCGAATGCCCGCCCGCTCCATGCCCGCCCGCCCGATCCTTGAGCAGATGCCCGGCGGCGTAGAAGCCGGCGGGGCCGGAGCCGATCACGGCGATGCGGATGGGAGAGTCGGTCATGGAAGATGGGCGCGGCCCGACTCGAACGGGCGACCCCCTCGGTGTAAACGAGGTGCTCTGACCAACTGAGCTACGCGCCCTGGGCCGGGGTTACTAAGGCTAGCGAGGCTCGAGCAAAGACCTCCGGATCGAACAACGTGGGTCGAGCAGCCCCCGGTAGGGGGCTCATTAAAATGCTTTTCTCGCGCCTGTTCGTGAGAAGCTTGCGGGCGTGAGACGAGCGCGGGTGGGCAACGGCAGGATCGCGCTGGGGGTGGTGGCGGCGATCGTGGCGGTGCTGGTGCTCGCCCAGGTCTTTCTCCCGGGGATCGCGGCGGAACGGGTGCGCGCGCGCGTGGCGAAGTACGGGACCGTGCAGAGCGTGAGCGTCAGCGCGTGGCCCGCCGTGGAGCTGCTGTGGGGCAGGGCCGGGTCGGTGAAGGTGCGAGCCAAGGACCTCGAGATCAGCCCGGCGCAGACGGCGAAGCTGCTGAGCGAAGCGCGCGGGGTGCAGAGCATGAGCCTGACGGCGACCAGCATCAAGGAGGGTCCGTTGCAGCTGCACGACGCGAGCTTGCGCAAGCACGGCGACGCGCTCGTCGGAGAGGCGTTCGCGGCGCGGGCGGATGTGCAGGCGGCGCTGGGGAAAGGAGTCGAAGTCAAGCTCCTGAGGAGCGGCGGTGGCCAGGTGGAAGTGAGCGTCGGCGGGGGCCTGTTCGGCGTGCGTACGTCGGTTGACGCGATCGCGCGCGCGCAGGAAGGCAAGCTGGTCGTGCATCCGCTGGGCTTCCTGCTGGAAGGACTGAAGCTGACGTTGATCGCCGACCCCGACGTGTATGTGGAAGGCGTGAGCGCGAGCGCCGCGCTCGGACCGTCGGGCGCGGGGTCGGGCTACAGGCTGTCGCTGTGGGCGAGGCTGCGCTGAGCGGCGCCGAGGTGGGAGCGGGCGTGGACGACCACGGGCAGGCCGTGCCGCGGGCTGATCGTCGGCATTTGGCGGATCTCGAGCTGAAAGTCCTCCGCGAGCGTGAGCGTGAAGCGCGAGAGCAGGAGCGTCGCGATCGTGCGGATCTCGAGCTGGCCGAAGCGCATCCCGATGCACGTGCGCGAGCCGCCGCCGAAGGGGACATAGGCGCCCTTTGGGAGCGCGGCCTTGGCCTCGGGCGCGAAGCGCTCGGGGCGGAACTGATCGGGCTCGGGGAAGACATCGGGCAGGTGGTGGGATGCCCAGGAGGAGTAGTTGACGAAGGCTCGGCCGGGGACGGAACAGCCGGCGAACTCGAACGCCTCGACCGAGCGCCGCGGCCCGATCCAGGCGGGCGGGTACATGCGGAGCGTCTCGTCGAAGACCATCTCGAGCTCGGAGAGCTCGCCCGACATCAGCTGTGAAGGCGTGGGCAGGCCATCAACGAGCTGGGAGTCCTGCTCGGCCTGGAGGCGCGCGACGATCTCGGGGTGGTGCGCGAGCTCGTGGAACATGAAGGCGACAGTCGAGGTGGTGGTGTCGTGGCCCGCGAACATCAGCGTCATCACCTCGTCACGGATCTGGAGGTCGGTGAGCGTGGTGCCGTCTTCGTCGGAGGCGTCGAGGAGCAGCGAGAGGATGTCCTCGCCGCGCTCGCCCGAGGCCCGGCGCGAGGAGATCTCCGCGTAGATCAAACGGTCGAGCGACCGCGCGGCCTGCTGCAGGCGCGCCCACGGCGTGCGGGGGCCGCGGAGCATGCGGAGGGCGTACTCGGAGGAGAAGAAGGAGAGCGCCTGCTCGAACAGGCCGGCGGCGTCGACCGCGCGCGCGGTCTCGCCGTCGGGGTCGAGGCCGAAAAGCGCGCGCATCGCGATCCGCAGCGCGAGCCGGCGCGTCCAGGTGTAGAGGTCGATGCGGTCGCCCGCGGTGAGCTCCTCGAGCGCGCGCGAGGTCTCGTCGACCATCACGTCGACCGAGGCGGCGATCCGCTCGCGGTGGAAACCGGGGAGCATGATCAGCCGCGAGCGTCGGTGGAAGTCGCCGTCGATCGTGAGCAGCCCGTCGCCCATCAGCCCGATCAGGTCGCGGAAGTGCGATTCGCGCCAGGTGAAGTTGGCGGCGTGCGAGACGGTGATGTAGTGGTTGGCCGCCGGCCCGAGCATGAAGACGACGTTGCCGTGGAACACCCGCAGCGTGAAGATCGGGCCGAAGCGCTCGTAGGCGTCGAGCAGAAGCGGCAGCGGATCGTTGGCGAAGCGCCGCGTCCGCGCGAGCGAGAAGCGCGTGTCCCCGGGCGGGAACGGCACGGTCGCCCCGCGCTCCTCGCGCAGGTCTCCGAGCACCGCGGCGAAGGGGTTGGTGTCGAGCAGTGGAGAGGGACCGACGAGCGCCACACGAGCACCCTACAACAAAAGCTGGCTGGCTGGCCAGCTTTCTTTTGACGGCCTGCTGGGCGTCTCCTGGGGGTGGGCCCGGGGGTGCAGCTATGTGTCTCCCCGAGCGCTGTGACGAACTCAGATCGAGGAGCCGGGCGCCCGGCGAGCGCGGCGCCTTGGCATACTGGGGAGACGTTCGGGGTCCCTTGGGCTCTCCGGGCGCACACGCGGGGACGTAGCTCAGTTGGTTAGAGCGCCGGCCTGTCACGTCGGAGGTCGCGGGTTCGAGTCCCGTCGTTCCCGTACTTTACCCCCGCCTCTTCCTGCCTCCGAGGGCCCCGGTCCTCGAAGAAGGGGGGCAGACGGCACGAGATGTTGCTGTGGCCCGCTCTCGCGAGAGCCATCGCAGGCCGTCTGTAGTCTCGGCGCATGGCCTACGCCCAACAGCAACTGCTTGGCGATGAAGCCCACGCTGCCTCGCTGGCGGCCTCTGTCCTCGACGGGGGGCATGAGTACGGCGCCGTGTTCACGCGGCGCTGGGTGGTTGAGCTGATCCTCGACCTGGCTGGCTATAGGAGCGAGCGCGATCTGGCCACCCTGCGGGCGGTTGAGCCCGCGTGCGGCTCGGGAGCTTTTCTTGGTCCGATGGTTGAGCGGCTCTCGCGTTCCTGTCGGCTGCATGGGAGGCAGATCCCCGACTCGGCCGACGCGATCCGCGCGTGTGACCTGCAGCCGGCCAACGTCAAGAAGAGTCGCGTTGTGGTTGAGGAGCGTCTAGGCGCGGACGGTTGGATGGTGGACGACGCCCAGGCGCTTGCCGAGCGCTGGGTTGTGCACGACGACTTTCTCCTGGGCCATCACGAGGTCGGCACCGCTGACTTCGTAATCGGCAACCCTCCGTACATCCGGCTGGAGGCGGTCTCGGCGCCGCGCAGCGAGGCTTACCGCCGTGCTTGCTCCACGATGGGCGGACGCTCGGACGTCTACGTAGGGTTCTTCGAGGTTGGCCTGAACGCCCTGCGCCCTGGCGGGGCGCTCGGCTTCATCTGTGCGGACCGTTGGATGCGCAACCAGTATGGGCAACGCCTGCGCGGCATGGTCGCCGCTCGGTTCTCGGTTGAGGCGGTGATCGAGATGCACGACGTCGATGCGTTCGACGAGGAGGTCAGCGCTTACCCATCGGTGACGGTCCTCCGTCGCCAGCCGCAGGGGTGGGCGATAGTCGCCACGGCGCACAAGAGCTTTGACGAGGCGGCCGCGCGTCGTGTTCGTATATGGGCAAGCTGCAAGGACGATCTCAGGCTGAGCGACCCCGGGTTTGAGGCGGCACGTCTGTCGACGTGGTTCGACGGTGTTTCGTCGTGGCCGACAGGCTCGCCGGAGCGGCTTGCGCTTGTGGCTCGCCTGGAGCGAAGCCTGCCTGCCCTGGAGGACGGCAGGACCGGAACCCGTGTCGGCATCGGTGTTGCGAGCGGCGCGGATCGTGTGTTCGTGGTCAAGGACCCGGCACTTGTGGAGGAGGATCGGATGTTGCCTCTGGCGATGGCTCGTGACACGCTGAGCGGGCAGCTGAGTTGGTCCGGGCACTATCTGGTCGATCCCTGGGATGGCGACACTGGAGCACTCGTGTCCCTCGATGCCTATCCACGGCTGCGTGCGTACTTCGAAGCCAACGCGTCCGCCCTGCTCAAGCGCAATGTCGCCGGCCGGCGACCGCAGCAGTGGTATCGCACGATCGATCGGGTGGGCCACTTGCTCACGGGCAAGCCGAAGCTGCTGATCCCCGACATCAAGGCGGAGATCCATCCCGTTCTTGACCCTGGCGGCTTCTACCCGCACCACAACCTCTATTGGGTAGCCAGCGAGCGCTGGGCCCCAGAGGTCCTCGGTGGCCTGCTCCTCTCCGGGGTGGCCCAGATGTTCATCGAATGCTATGCGGTGAAGATGCGCGGCGGATATCTACGCTTTCAGGCGCAGTACCTACGCCGAATCCGCGTTCCTCGCCTCGACCTGCTCCCAAGTCGCACCGCGCGAGAGCTGGCACAGTCCTTTGCCGCCCGAGACGTTGAACGTGCGACCGCGGCAGCCCTCGATGCTTACGGCCTGGATGAGCTCCCAGGGTAGGAGCTGGACCGCGTACCGCGAAGGCCGGTTCGGAACGGTCCGCCCGTGGCTGGGATATCTGTTCCTGCTTGAGGAGGCTCCCGGCTCCATCAAGCCCGTGCGGGTGAAGCAGCCGTTCTTCGAGGTCGATCCCATCTTCCTCGACGCCTCATACAAGAAGCGCTACGAGATTCTCTGCCGCCGCCTCATCCTCGAGCGGCTCTACGACGCAGCATGCTTCATCACCGCTGCCGCCGACCCAGCATCGCCGATCCACGAGCCGGCACCCGACTTGAGCTTCATGGCCTTCGCCAACGCGATCCGTGCGCGTGCCGCAGGGCTGCTCTCCGCCGGGTAAGCCGGACACGCTCTTGTGTGAGCAGACCTACCGGATCTCAATCCCTCGATGTGTAAAGACCGGGCTCGCCCCCCGTCGTTCCCGCTTTGTCGAGCACGTCGCTCCGATCCGTGAGGGGAGCCGACTCTGCCCAGCGAGAGGGACTTGCAGTGGCGCAGAGCTAAGGTTGAAGCGGAAAGCCGACCCTCGGCCAAACAAAGGAGATACATGTCCAGCTTCGCTACGGTCAACCTGTTGGAGGTCGACGATTCCGTCGGTGAGCGCGCCCCTGGGATCGAGGGCCGGTTTGCTCGCAAGTACCTGGATTCGCGTGACCTCGGGGTCAGCCTATTCCGCTACGCGGCGAACTTGCGCAGCCCGATGGCCCACAGCCATCGTGAGCAGGAGGAGGCCTATGTCGTCGTCGCCGGCTCCGGAAGCGTGCTGCTCGATGGCGAGGTTCAGGAGCTCCGCCAGTGGGATGTCGTGCGCGTGGCGCCAGAGGTCGTGCGTGCGTTCGAGGCGGGCCCGGACGGACTGGACATCATCGCGGTCGGCGGTCCCAAGCCCGCCGACGGCGACGGTGTGATGGGCGCTGCCGCCTGGCCCGATGCCGAGTAGCCGATCACGATGCCGAGTAGCCGATCACGATGCCGAGTAGCCGATCAGACTCGGGTTTCCGATCGGCCCGAGCCTCTGACGAGATTCACTTTTCGACCGTGACGAGCGTGCCGATCGGCGTGTAGGGGTAGATCTCCGCGGAGGCGGCGAGCGGGAGCTCGACGCAGCCGAGGCTCTGGGGGGTGCCGAAGGAGGCGCGGTCGAAGTTGTGCAGCGCGTCGCCGCCGTTGAAGTAGCTGACCCACTTGATCCCCGGATCTTTGTAGTGCGAGCCGTCGGGGTTGGTGCCGCTCATCGTCGTTTCGGGCAGGTGCTCGAACACGGCGAACGTGCCGAGTTCGGTTTCGGTTTCGGCGCCGGAGATGCCGGTGTTCGCGGGCGAGGTGATGACCGTCTGGCCGTTGTGCCAGAGCGTCATCGTCTCCGGGACTTCGCGGTGCACGTAGACGTAGGAGTAGCCGCTGTTCAGGCGCTTGCCGGCGATCGCGTAGTCGAGCAGCGCGTGCCACACGGTCGGACCGGCGAGGCCGTCGACGGTCATTTCGTTTTCGTCCTCGAACTTCATCACCGCACCCTTCGTGATCTCGCTCCATTGGCCGGGGCTCCACATCGCCTGCAGCTGGTGCGGCGTGTTCGCCCAGCGCCAGCTGAAGCTGCCGCTGGGCGGTTCGACCGCCGCCTGCGCCTCGGCGCTGGGCGTGCGTGCCACCGCCGCGGTGCCCGCCGCCGGCTGCCAGTCGACCGGCAGGTAGCCTGCCTGGGCGAGGAGCTGCTGCAGGCGCAGCGTCGAGCCGGGCGGCACCGTCCAGGCGATCTGGCTCGTCGTGCGCAGCCCGCCGCCGCTGGAGCTGGAACCGGAGCCGGAGCCCGCTGTCACCGAGACCGCGTGCGGGAGCTGGATCTGCAGCTGCGAGCCGAGCGCCGCGCCGAGGCCCGTCGGCGTGAAGACGAGCGTGTGGCTGTTGGCTTCGTGCCAGCTGCCCGGTGTGCTGGGCGAAAGGCGCGGGCGGCTGGAGCCGAGCACCTCGGAGACCGGCTTGGAGAAGGTCAGATAGATAGGCGTCGCCGGGGAGATATGCGTGCCCGCGGCGGGCAGGCTGACCATCACGGGCGTGTTCGAGGGCGGGAACCAGCTCACCTGCGTGGGCGCGCCGACGGTCTCCCATGGTCGCGCCGCGACGGCGATCTCGGTGGCGCCCGTCTCGGGCTGGGCGCCGAGCGAGATCGTGCGCTGGGCCGTGCCGAGCCTGTGCACGGTGGTGTGTCCCTTGCTCCCGTAGGCGACCGCGCTGACCGGTTGGTCGAAGCTGACGCGCACCCCTGAGCCCGAGCGGACGGTCATCCATGGTTCGGTCACCTGCGCGACAGGTGCGCTGAGCGTGAGGTGCTCGCTGCGCTGGCTGCCCAACGCCCAGCTGAGCCATCCTGGCCGGCGGACCACGACGTTGACAGACACCTGCTCGCCCGGAGCGAGCTTCCGCAGTGGCGTCAGGCGCCCATCCTGCACCGTGATCGGCACGCGCCGGCCGTCCGGCGCGAAGGCCTGGACATGCTCGATCGTCCCGCCGAACGGCTGCACCGTCACATGCGCAAGCGCCGTCGAGTCGCTCGCGAGCGTGACGCCGGAGAAGGCGAATACCGCGACGATCACCAGCGCGAGGATCACGAAGATCACGAGGGCCATGCCGAGCAGCACTCGTTTCAGACCGTATCCAGCTGACACAGCGTCACGATGAGCCGAGATCGCCATCCCTAGATCGTAGGGCGTATTCAGGAAGGACGACCTATTTGGCAGAGATCGTGCGACGAGACTGCCTCGCCCGATTAATCTGACGGGCACACCGCTCCACTGGGCACTCCCGGTTGTTGAGAGTCTTTATAGGCATGCCCGACCGGTTCATCGACGTGGATAGCGACCGCCGCACGTTCCTCAAGCGAGGATTGCTCGCGGGCGGCGCGCTGGCGCTGTCCGGGGCGGGCGCTCCCGCGGCGGCGCAGGCCAGGCGCCTGCGGCGGCGTCGCTCGCGCCGGGGCCGGGTGCGCGGCGTCGGCGGCTCGAGCCGGGCGCCGAACATCCTCGTGATCCTCGTCGACCAGCTGCGCGCGCCCGCGTGGGCGCCGGCGTCGCCGGCGCTCGACGCGCTGCTGCCGAACCTCGCGGCGCTGCGGAGCGAGTCGGTGAGCTTCGAAGGCCACTACACCGCGTCGAACGACTGCTCGCCCTCGCGCGGGGCGCTGCTGACCGGCCTGTACTCCCACCAGACCGGCTGCATGATCACCGGCCGCAGCCGGCTGAGCACAGGCTTCCCGACGTGGGGGACATTGTTACGCGAGCTCGATTACGAGACGACTTGGTGGGGCAAGTGGCACCTGAACCCCGACGCGAGGGCGTCGCTCGAGCCCTATGGCTTCTCTGGAGGGACCTATCCCTCGCCGAACGGCGCTCCCGGTCAGGGCACGGAGGTCGACCCGTCGATCGTCGACCAGTTCGAGGACTGGTTCGACCACGAGTCGGGCAACGGGCCGTGGTGCACGACGGTCTCGCTGGTCAACCCCCACGACGTCGCATGGTGGTACCGCTTCACGAGCGAAGTTCCGCTGGAGAGCGAACCGCCGGGGTGGGTCAGCCAGATCCCGCCGAACTTCGAGACGCCCGAACAGCTGCTGGTGGGCGGCAAGCCGCTGCTGCACCGCTCGTTGCAGGAGACCGCCGCCCGCTCGTTCGGCGCCGTGCCGTTCTCCGGACCCGAAATGGTCGAAGTGTGGAGCGGCCTGATGAACACGTACCTGCTCCTGCAGACCTACGTCGACCGCCAGATCGGGCGCGTGCTCGCCAAGCTCGCAGGGCGGCCCGAGGTGAGCGCCGACACGGTGATCGTGTTCACCTCCGACCACGGCGAGTACGGCGGCGCGCACGGCATGCGCGGCAAGGGCGCCTCCGCCTACGAGGAGGCGATCCACGTCCCCCTCTACGTGAGCGACCGCCGCGGCGTCGCGACCGCCGCCACGAGCGTGCCCCGCAGCCAGCTCAGCTCGAGCGTCGACGTCGTCCCGCTGCTGCTGAGCCTCGCGACCGGGTCGAACGCGTGGCGCGCGGAGAGCTCGCTGAGGCACCTCGCCGGGCGCGCCGACCTCGCCGCGATCTGCGCCGACGCGGAAGCGCCCGGCAGGCCCTGGGTGCTGCACGCCACCGACGAGGACGTGACCGAGTTCGCGAGCGACCTGCACGACGCCGAAGCGCCCCGCCACGTGGTGGCGATCCGCACCGCGCAAGGCAAGTTGGGCTTGTATTCGAACTGGGGCCAGGAAAGCATCGAGGCCGAGTCGGCGGGCCAGGAAGTGGAGTGCTACGAATACGGGACAGAAGAAGGTCGGGCGGAGCTCGGGAACGTGGCCGGTTCGAGCGCGCTCGAGGAAGAGCTGCGGGCGACGCTCGAAGGGGACGCGATCCCGAACGAGCTGCACGAGCCGCTGCCGGGTTATTTGGAGAAGCCTCAGGGGAAGGGGTTGAGCAATTACTACAACGTCGATGAGAACGAGGACGAAAAGGCCGCCGCCTCGCATCTGCACGTCACGGTGCCGATCGAACCGACGCCCGACTGAGACGCGCGTGCGACCGAGAACGCGCACCGTCGTGCTGGTCTTGACGGGGCTGCTCGGAGCAGTGGTGGGACCGGTAGCTGGGGCGGCGGCTGCGACGAACGCACCGGCGCCCCCGGCGGTCACGATCTCGCCGCTGCCGGGCACGCCCGACGCGACGCCGAGCACGCAGATCAGCTTCCTTGGCGCGCCCACGTCCGAGCTGCACGACATCACCGTGGTGGGCTCGCGCAGTGGAGCGCACTCCGGCAGGCTCGCCTCCTATGCGACGGCGGCCGGCGCGAGCTTCCTGCCGTCGCGGGGCTTCGACGAAGATGAGCGGGTGACCGTCACCGCGGTGGTCGGGTCGGGCGCCTCCAGGCGGCGGATCGGTACGAGCTTCACGATCGCCCACCTTTACTCCCTGCCCAGCGAACCGCCCGCGAAACGTCCGGCGGACAGCTCGGCGGACGTGCAGGGCTTTCATTCGCGCCACGATCTGAGCCCACCCGTCGTGGATGTGACGGTGCCCGCGACGAATCCCTCGGCCGGGGACATCTTCATCACCTCGGCGACCGGCCCGGGCCAGGACGGCCCGATGATCCTCGAACCGAACGGCGCGCTCGTGTGGTTCAAACCCGTCCCGGCCGGCGTCAACACGACCGACCTGCGCGTGCAGCAGTACGAAGGTAAGCCCGTCCTGACGTGGTGGGAGGGCCAGATCATCGACGGCCACGGTCGCGGCGACGACTACATCTACAACAGCGCCTACGAGCCCGTCGCGACCGTGCACGCGGGCAACGGCCTGCAGGCGGACCTGCACGAATTCGACCTCACCGCGCAGGGCACGGCGCTGATCAGCGCCTACGAGCCGATCCACTGGAACCTCTCGTCGGTCGGATCCCCACCCGCCTCGAGCGACGGCCTGCTGAACGACTGCGTGGTGCAGGAGATCGACGTGCGGACCGGCCTGGTGATGTTCGAATGGCACGCTCTCGGGCACGTCCCGCTGAGCGACTCCTACGCACCCGTGCCGCAGGTGAGCGGCTCCGTCTACGACTACTTTCATCTCAACTCGATCCAGCCCCAGCCCGACGGGGACCTGCTGATCGGCTCCCGCAACACGTGGGCCGCGTACATGATCAGCACCTCAGCCGGCGGCACGGTCTGGACGTTGGGGGGCAAGCACTCGAGCTTCACGCTCGGCCCCGGCATGCGCTTCGCCTGGGAGCACGACGTGGAAGTGCTGCCGGAAGGGAACGTGAGCATCTTCGACGACGAGGACTCGCCCCCGGAGAGCAACCAATCGCGCGCGATCGTGATTGCGCTCGACCAGGCCACGCACACGGCGACGCTCGCGCGCCAATTGATCCATCCAGGCGTGCGCATCCTCACCGCTAGCCAGGGCAACGCCGAGGCGCTGCCGGAAAACGAAGAGTTCGTCGGCTGGGGCGAAGTCGGCTACGCCTCCGAGTTCTCCGCGGCCGGCGCGCTCGACTTCGACATGCACCTGCCGCCGGGCGGGAGCAGCTATCGCGCCTACCGGATGCCGTGGAGCGCGACCCCTGCCCACGTCCCGGATCTCGCCGCGTCGGCGGGCGCGGGCGCGACGACGGTCGTATACGCCAGCTGGAATGGCGCCACCGCCGTCACCGGCTGGCGCGTGTTCGCCGGACGCTCGCCGCAGGCGCTGACCGCCGTCGGCCAGTTCTCGCGTGCGGGCTTCGAGACCGAGATGACCGTGCCCGGCACGCTGCACTACCTCGCGGTCCAGGCGCTGGGTCCCGCGGGCCAGGTTCTGGGGAGCTCGCGCGCCGTCTTGCGCTGAGCGGGCGGTGTGCCTCGGAGAGGCGCCTGTGTCGAAAGCGCTTGCTTGTGTCACGCTGTGCATGTGAGCGCATTCCCACCGGGTCCCACCGAGGTTCCAGCGATCCAGACGGCCCGCTGGCTGCTGCGGCCGATCGCCTTCATGGAGTCCTGCCGGCGGCGCTACGGCGACGCGTTCGGCGTGCAGTTCCTCGGCTTCGAGCGACCGATGGTGATGCTCTCCGATCCCGAGGCGATCCGCGCGCTGTACACGGCGCACGAGCATGGTCTGCCGCCGGGCCGGAGCATCGCGCTGCTGCCGGTGATGGGACCAGGCTCGGTGCTGCTGCTCGAGGGCCAGGAGCACCTGGCGCGGCGCAAGCTGATGCTGCCACCCTTCCACGGCGAGCGGATGCGCGCCTACGAGACGACCGTCAGGGAGGTCACCGAACGCGAGCTCGACGGCTGGTCCGGGGCCGGAGCCGTCGTGTCGTCCGCATCCGTGTCCGCGTCCGGCGAGAGTCCCTTCGCGCTGCACCCGCGCATGCAGGCGATCACGCTCGAGGTGATCCTGAAGGCGGTGTTCGGCGTCACCGACCCGGCGCGCGACGAGCGCCTGCACGAGCGCCTGCCGCTGCTGCTGGGCGACACGGCCTCGCCGATCCTGCAGTTCCGCGTGCTGCTCTCGCGCCGCCTGCGCCGTGGCGACCCGCTGGCGGGGCTGCGCGAGTTGATGCGCGAGATCGACCAGTTGTTGCTCGCTGAGATCGCCGAGCGCCGCGTTGAATCGAATCCCACCCACCCCGATCGTGGTGACATCCTCTCGCTGCTCGTCGCGGCGCGCTTCGAGGACGGCGCGGAGATGAGCGACCGCGAGGTGCGCGACCAGCTGATCACGCTGCTGCTGGCGGGCCACGAGACGACCGCGACGGCGCTCGCTTGGACCTTCGACCTGCTCCTGCGCAACCCCGCGACGCTCGACCGGCTGACCGCCGAGGTCGACGCCGGCGTGGAGGACGACTACCTGCGCGCGGTGATCTCGGAGTCGCTGCGCCTGCGCCCGGTCGTCCCACTCGCGGGCCGACGCCTGGCCTCCGAGCTGAACGTCGCGGGGCTGAGCCTGCCGGCCGGGACCGACGTGACGCCGGCGATCTGGCTGACGCACACCCGCCCTGACCTCTACCCCGAGCCCTACGCGTTCCGCCCCGAGCGCTTCCTCGAGGACTCGCCGACGACCTATGGCTGGGTCCCGTTCGGCGGCGGTATCCGGCGCTGTCTGGGCGCGGCGTTCGCGGAAATGGAGATGCGGGTGGTGCTCGAGACGATTCTGCGGCGCCGCGCGCTGAGCCCCGCGAGCGCGGACGCCGAGCGCGTGACGCGCCGCAACGTGACCTTCTCCCCGCGCCACGGCACGCTCGTCCGCAGCCGCCCGCGCCCTGTGCCCGCTCCGGACGCTGACCCGGCGCCAGAGCCCGCGCTCGTCGCATAGACATTCAGTTAGGCGTTTATGGACCAAGCTGGGGGACGCGGGACGGTGAAGCGCGTACCAGGTAGTACGCGCTGGCCGATCTTCGATCGGTCGTCACGTGGCGTCCAGCGCCGTGTCCATGGACGCCTAGCGCTTGGCCTGGTGCTCGAGCACCTTCCCGAAGGCACCCTCTAATTGGGTCGTCATCCGCTGCTTGAACACCGCCAGCAGCGCCTCCGAGGCGAGCGGCCGCAGCGCGCCGACGGCCTCGATCACCTCGTCCCAGCGCTCGTCCGGCTGTCCGGCCTGCTCGAAGGGGTCCCACAGCTCCTTCAGGAACAGCTTCGCGAAGGCCCGCGAGATCGACTCGCAATCGCGACTGAGGCGCTCCATCAGCGCCAAGGCCGCATGTAGGGAGATGCCGAGCGCCACGACCTCTTCCGCGGCGCGCAGGAGCGCCGGACTGGGGACTTCGAAGCGGTCGCCGCCCAGCGGCACGAGCAGCTTCAGCTTGCGCACTCGCTCGATGTCCTTCCCGCTGACCTCGCCGAAGCTCTTCGCCAGGTCATCGGCGGTCACGATTTCCGGGGTCTCGGCCTCGAACGGCGTGGTCACGGCGTGGCGCAGGCCGAGCAGCCGCTCGGCCAGGCCGTCCGACCCGCTCAGCAGCCGCTCGATCGCGGCGAGGTTGAAGCCGTCTGCCTGCAGGTCGAGGATCAGGCGCAGCCGCGCGACGTGGTCGGCGCCGTAGAAGCCGACGCGCGAGCGCACCTCGGGCGCTGGCAGAAGACCACGGGAGTGGTGGTTGCGGATGTTCCGCACCGTCATCCCGACCTCGGCCGCGAGCTGCTCGATCGTCAGGTCGGGAGAGGGGGAAGATGTGTCGCTCTGGACCCGATCGGGTACATGCACCTTGTCGAGTTTCGTTGCCGCCATCTCCATATAAGGGTACCACTATCAATGTAACCTCGTTTGAGGTATCATAGGTTCGGGTCGTCAATGAGCGCATCGAACAAAAACCCAACCAACCCCGACCCGCGAGCCGCGAATGGCTGAACGGGGCGCGATCCCGCAGGTCTCGGAAGGCCGGCGCCGGGCGCTGAGCATGATCCGCTCGTTCACCTCGCCGCTGTTGCCCGACGACTACCTCGAGCTGGTCAACCCGCTGTGGTCCACGCGCGAGCTGCGCGGGCGGGTCGAGCGGATCGAGCGCGAGGCGCCGAACGCGGCGACCGTGCTGATCAAGCCCGGCTGGGAATGGCCGCGGCACAGGCCCGGTCAGTACCTGCGGCTGGGGATCGAGGTCGACGGGGTGCACCACTGGCGCGCCTACTCGCTCACCTCCGACCCGGGACGCGCGGACGGCCGCATCGCGATCACGCCGAAGCTCGTCGCGGACGGGAAGGTCTCGCCGTTCCTGTTCTCCGGAGTGCGCCCCGGGACGATCGTGAGGCTCGGCGGCGTCGAAGGCACGTTCGTGCTGCCCGATCCCTTGCCCGCGGGGTCCAAGCTGCTGTTCGTGAGCGCCGGCAGCGGGATCACGCCGATCATGAGCATGCTTCGCGCGCTCGCGCGCGAGGGGAAGCTCGACGACGTCGTGCACGTGCACTGCGCGCGGAGCGCCGAGGAAGCGATCTTCGGGCGCGAGCTGCGCTCGCTCGCCGCCGCCAACGAGGGCTACGAGCTGCACGAGCGCCTGACCGGCGCGGAGGGCCGGCTGACCGCGGAGGGGTTGTTCGGGTTGTGTCCCGATTGGCGCGCGCGGGAGACGTTCCTGTGTGGCCCCGCGGGTTTGCTGCAGACGTTGAGCGAGCGCTGGCGCGACGAGGGCGATCCGGCGAAACTGCACGTCGAGCGCTTTCAGCCCGATGAGAACGCGATCAATGGACTCCCGCCCGCCCAACGCGGCGAGGGCGGCGAGATCCACTTCTGCAAGAGCGACGTGCGGGTGAGCAGCGAGGGTGAGCAGTCGATCCTCGCCGCCGGCGAGCAGGCCGGCGCGAAGCTGCCCTACGGCTGTCGCATGGGCATCTGCCACACCTGCGTCGGGCGGCTGCGCTCGGGCCGGGTGCGCGACCTGCGCACCGGCCGTGTGCACGGGCAGGCGGGCGAGATGCTGCAGACATGTATCAACGCGCCCGAAGGCGCGGTCGAGATCGAGCTCTAGGCCTCCCCTTCAAACCCCCCTTTTCAGACCTCCACAACTCCCAAAAAACTCCACAGACCCGAGGACAAAATGGCAACGAACCAGATTGAGACCCCGCCCGCCGCCGTAAGGCTCAACGAGGTCGAGGGCCCGCCGCCGCGGCGCGCCGCGCCCGCCGCCGCGCCCGCCAACCGACCCCAGAGAGGCTTCGAGGACGAGCCCGAGAACCCCCTCGCGCTCCTCACCCCCGAGCAGATCGAGCAGCTTGGCCGCGAGTTCGACGCGATCCACGACGAGGTCTATGCCGAGCTCGGCGACCGCGACGCGCGCTACATCCGCTCGACGATCAAGCTCCACCGCGAGCTCGTGCTGGCCGCCCGCGCGATGCTCGCGGGTTCGCGCTACAGGCCGCTGTGGCTCGGCGGCACGGCGGCGCTGTCGGTCGCGAAGATCCTCGAGAACATGGAGATCGGCCACAACGTGATGCACGGCCAGTGGGACTGGATGAACGACCCCGACATCAACTCCCAGAACTGGGACTGGGACACCGCCTCGCCCGCCGA
>Ga0208357_1001041_pt1 | contig 21032 bp, 19 predicted proteins | sample NGESurdeep092012_6_FD_184487 | JGI IMG/M metagenome (GOLD analysis project Ga0208357, IMG submission 184487) | Arctic peat soil microbial communities from Barrow, Alaska - NGEE Surface sample F52-2 deep-092012 (SPAdes) | ecosystem: Environmental > Terrestrial > Soil > Wetlands > Peat ... | reverse complement strand
CGCCCGCCGTCCCGGCCGGGAGCCGCAGAAAGCGCTCCCCTGCGCACTGGTCACCGGGCCCAGCCGCCCGGCTGGCTGGCTCGTCCCGTGACGCCGGGCGCATGGCGGCAGGGGGGTCCAGCCGAACTGCGGGGACGCCGGGTTCGGCGTGCGGGTGCTCGGGCTGGGCGGGCTGGTAGCCACCTGACTGGCCGATGACGGGGCACAGGCTGCTGCCGTCCTTGTGCGACCATTCGGGCCGGGCGGTCCCGTGCGCCTCCCAGGGGACCAGGCCGGCTGGAGGCTGATGGACGGCCTCCTCGCCGCACTCCGGACACTGTGCCGGCTGGTCTGCGCTCATGCCGCTCGCCTCCTGAGGGGCGTGTCGCTGCTGGCGCGGGGGCGGGTGCTTGACGTGCGTTCGCTGCGCCGCCAGCCTGCGGCCGGCTTCGCGGCCGGGTCATCGATCGCGTCGTCGTCCCAGGCGAGCGGCAGCGCCCAGTCCCGGGTGCGGGCGTAGTTCCGGGCCCGGCTGACGGAGATCTTCTGCCGGTGGCCGCTTTCGTCCGGCGGCTTGTCCCACAGTTCGTCGTAGAGCTCGCGGACGGCCTGGGCGGTGCCTGCCGTCACCTGGTCGCAGGTGGCCAGCTGGAAGTTGGACCGCTGGATGCCGAGCCGCCCGGCGAGGATGGCCTGCGAGTAACCGGCGGCGACAAGGGCCTGCACCCGGCGCCGCGTGCCTGCCGCGTCCGTCCGCGCTCCCGCGCTGAGGGATTCCGGTACCGCCCTGACGGCCAGTAGCTTCTGCTCGGTCTCCGGCCGGATCCCGCGCGATGGCGGGCGGCCGCCGGGGCCGCCGTACAGCAGCTTGCTCACCGCGCCGGAGGCGACGCCCGCCAGCTGCGCCGCCCGCCTCCAGCCGATCCCCGCTGCGGCAAGTGCCCGCAGATGCTCACGGGCCGGGGCGGCGTCCACGTAGGGGCGCCACTGTCCGTAGAGCTTCATGCGGGCCCGGTGATCCTCGGCCTGCCGGTTGGCCTGCGTGCAGGGCGTGCAGCGGCAGCCGCGGCCGGCCCGGTCGTGCTCGTCAGGCCCGCAGACGTAGCGCGCACGGGTGCCGTGATCGCGGGCCATCACGCGGCCTCGGGGTCCCCGGCCTCGGCCTGCGCCTGGCGCCGCACGTAGATCCCGTCCTCGCAGGTCCGCCAGCCGTGCGCGGCGAGCCGCGGGTCAGGGTGCGGAGTGCCCGGCGTCCGGTCTGGCTCCGGGCCGCGCTCCATCTCCCGCAGCTCGCTTATCAGCGTCTCGCCGGTGCCGTCATAGGCCCGGGCGAACGCCTGACCGTCCGGTGTCTCCGCGCCGCACAGCAGGGATGCCGCAACGTCCTGGTGATGCTCGGCGATCCGGTCCGCGTCCATCCCGGCCGCAGCCTGCGCGCTGGTGATCTGCCGTGCCGTCTCGCTTCCGGCCTTGCCCGGGTCCTGCCTGTCCGTGCTCATCCTGCTTCTGCCTCCCTGCCGGCTTCCCTTAGCCGTGATCGCGTTGCCGGCCCGATGCCGAGCCCGGCGTTGTGCCTGGCCCACTGGCGCAGGCCGGGGTCATCGGGCCCGATGCCGGCGGCCTCAGGCCGCGCGGTGATCTGCTCGCGTACTGACTGGTGCTTCGCGGCGCCGGGCCGCGCCCTGCGCTCGCGGATGATGTCCGCGCCCTCGCACCAGGTGACCGCCTCGGCGCCGAGCTGGATGGCCCGGGCGCGCTTGCCCTCGCTCAGGTCGTAATGCCACGTGGCCGGGGCGTCCTGGAACCACTCGCGCCGTAGCCCGAGCGCGCCCGCGAACTCGTGCAGTTCGGCGCGGGTGTCGGCGGACAGGTGCGACCAGCGCGAGGTGCGCGGGGCGGGCGTGGCCGCGATGTTGGCGTCATCGACGTAGACGGTCATGTCAGCTGCCCGCCTCACGCTCAAAAGGGCGCTGCTGCTGCGCTGACTGGATCGTGCGGGACACCTCGTGCTCGCTCAGCCCGGCCGCCTGCGCCGCCCGGGCGATGGCATCGAGCGCTGCGCTGTCCTGCGCCTCGATCGCGCGATTCGCCGCCCAGAAAAGCCCGCCATTGCGGTTGCCCTCGACCTGCTGCGCGACCCAGTCCGCCAGGTGCACCACGTTCCGCGGGCGGCCGTCCTGGCGCTCCGGTTGCCGGGCCGGCCTGTGCTCCGGCTGCAGCAGGCTCCGGATCGCGCCGAAGTCCACGCCCGCCTCGCTCGCCACGTGCTGCGCCACCTCGTACCGCCGATCGCCGACCCGGGACGGCGGCGCGACGATGTACCCGCCGCGGGCTTTCAGGTCGATGTGATCGGCGGGGAGTTTCCCGCAGCCTTGCTCAGACCCGGCGAAGTACAGGTGCATGCCGCCGCCCGGCGTCCGCACGATCGCGCCCGGATTGCCGACCAGGCCCTCGCACTTGAGCCGGTTCAGCGCTGCGAAGCCGTTGCCGCGCTCGCCGTGATCATCGACGTCGACCACGTCCGGCCCAGGCGCGCCGGTCGCTATGCCCACGTTGCGCTCTGGATTGGAGCGCCACCAGCGGCTGATCTGGCCCGGGTCGGTGGTTGCGTCCAGGAAGCCATGCTTGGTCGCGGGCTCCTTCATGCCCGCCAGCACCGGGAACACCGGCCAGCCCGCCCGCGCGTACGCGAGTGCCGCGTCCTGCGGGCTGCGCTGCGCCGCCGCGCTCATGACGATGCTGCCCACGGGTCGGCGCCGATGCGGGTGATGCCGCCGGCCGGGGCGAGGTGATCGCATCCGCCTGTCTCGGCCGCCATCTGCGCCATTGCCGCGGGAAGCAGCCGGATGTGCCAGTCAGCCTCGCTGGTCAGCGGCCGCTCGGGCGCCAGGAAAATCACCGCGTGCAGCTCCGACAGCCATGCCAGCAGGTACAGGCACAGGTCGTGCTGCTCCCAGCACGGGCCCACCTGCCGGGCCAGGTGCCCGTAGCCGGGACGGAACACCGTCGCGACCCAGGCGCGCAGCCGGTCGATCGCCTCAGCGCGCTCCTGGCCGGCGAGCTGCCACCACTGCGGCGCCGCGATCGGCTCGTAGCCCCCCTCGTCCTGCTCGCCGTCTTCCTTGTCGCGGCCGCGCTGCCCGGCGATGCGCTGCAGTCCCGCAGTGAGGTCCGCTATCCGGGACTGGTCATCGGCCCGCGCGATACGCAGCCCGGTTACCTGCTCGCGGATCTCGGCAAGCTCCATGAGCACGGCTGTAACCGCGTCACCGGCGGCCGGGTCCGGGGTGCTCACCGCTTGTCCCACGGATACGAGGTGCGGGCGCTCCGGGCGTTGCCGGTGGGGCCGTTGCCGCTGGCGTGGCCGTTCCGGCTGCCGTTGCGGTGCCCGGTGCCGTTCACCGCCGCGGCCAGGGCGGCCGGCCCGCTGGCCAGGTCAGCGGTGAGCAGTGAATCCGCGGCCTCGATGTCCGCGGCGCCCCACGCGCCGGTGCCCGCGGCCAGGACTGATGCCACCGGCACGTCAAGCTCGGCCGTCGATGGTTCCCGGGTCAGCCGCGCGACCTCGCGGCTCCGCAGCCTGGCCCAGCGGTAGCGCCAGTCGTTCCACGCCATGGGCAGGTGCGTGATCACCGGTGCCGCCGACCCGCGCAGGACAAGCGCCCGCCGTTTGGGGAGGCGCCGGATCATCGCGGGCGTCGCCACCGGGTAATAGACGGTCCGGCGGCCCTCGGTGCCGCGTTCCAGGTAGGCCGCGTCGCCGCAGAGCCTGGAGACCATGTCGAGCGTGTCGGGGTCCTGGATCCCGGAGACGTAGATCTGGTTGGAGGTGTCCAGGACCGAGCGGGCGGCGGCCTTCCCCCAGCGGTCCTCGAGCTGGGCCAGGCCATGGCAGGCGATGATCATCATGATTCCGCGGCCGCCGGAGTCGGCGAGCAGCGACGGGACCGGGATCGGGCAGATCTGGGTCACCTCGTCGAGCTGCAGCAGCAGCGGCGGGTCCAGCCGGCTGCCGCGCATCCCGCTGCCCAGCTGCGACGCCGCCCAGTGGATCTCGGTGACCATGCACGCGAACAGCGGCCCGATCGGCGAGGTCTCGCCGCGCTGCTCGCCGATCAGGTACAGGCAGCCCTGCAGGCGCAGGAACTCCGGGATGTCGAACCCGTCGCCGGGGGCGGGCAGCACGCACTCGGCCAGTGCCGGGTCGTTCATGAACTTCATCGCTGAGGTCAGCACCATGCGGACCGTCGCCCCGGTTTTCTCGGCCGGGCCGCGCATCTGCGCCACGACCGCCGCCCACGACGCGCGGCCGTGCGCCCGCAGGATCCGCTCCGCCTCCCGCGTGGCGCCGGACAGCACCCACTGTGCGACGGCCCGCAGGTCCAGGCCGCCCAGCGCCGCGGCGCAGAACAGCGCCGGCATCTGCGTGGCGGCCTGCTCGGACCAGAACCCGTCCGCCTCGGTGCCCTTGGTGCGGACAGCCTCGGTGAACGCGGTGGCGCGGCGCGTCGCGACGGCTTCGTCCTCGCAGCCGGGAACCGGATCCCAGCGGAACGTGGTCCTTGCGAGCCAGCCGCCGATCCGCTGCGGGTTGAACACGAGCACAGGGCGCCCTAGCAGGGACCGCAGCCCGCTGGTCAGCAGGAACAGGTCCGGCTTGGTGGTCGCACTGACCACGGCGCCGCCGAAGTGGATGATCACCTTCGCGAGCCAGCCGGACTTGCCGCTGCGGGTCCGCCCGACGATCGTGATGTTCTCCTGGATCGGCTGGTGCAGCCGGTGCCGGTACTGCGCCCGGCCGAGGTACACCGAGTGCGAGGACGGGCGGATGATCCGGTGCGAGAGCGGCAGGCCGGGGCGGGTGCGGCCCGACTCGCGGAAGCTCGCGAGCCGGCCCCACTGCAGCCATAGCTCCGGCAGGCACGCGAACCCGCGGCCCGGGTGAAGCCGCAGCCGAAGCCGCAGCCGCAGAGTGGCCACGCGGAACCACGGCAGGTGACGGCGCGGAGCGAATGCCCAGCAGAGCAAGGCAAGCGCCAGCAGGATGGCGAGGAGCGCGGCGAACCTGGTCATGCGGAATCACCCTCTGCAGCGGACCGGGCGGCGCGGACCGCCCGCAGGAGCGCGGTACGGCCGGACGCGGGGTGCAGGCCGACCTCGGGAGCGAGCGCCGTGGCGATCTTCGAGACCTGACCGGCCGGGATATCCGCCAGGGCGCCGTGCCGCTCGGCCACCAGAGCCAGGAGCTGCCCGGTCTTCGTGGCGCCCATGGCGCTGCCGGCATGCCGGATGATCGCCGGGCGCGGCTGCCGCACCACGGCGGGACGCGCGGATGCCTCGCCGGCCGCGGGCAGCGGCGTGGCCGCCAGGATCCAGCGGCGCAGGCCGCCGCACGTGGAGGGGAATGCCAGAAACAGGCGCAGGCCGTAGAGCGCTGCCGTCCCGAGGACCGCCCACGGGGAGCGGCCGTCCTGCATGCCGAGCACGTGTCGGCGCATCGTCGCGGCGACGCGGTCAGCGACCACGGCCAGGAAAACCGGCGGCATGCAGAACGCCAGGACCGAGCGCGGCGAGGTGATGTCGGCCGCTGCGTAGTTCATCAGGGCGGATCCGGCCGCGCACAGCACGACCAGGACGCGTTCGGTCTTGGCCTCCAGCCCGGCGCGGGCCAGGCCGAGCGCCAGCAGGGAGAAGATGATCAGGCCGACGTCCAGTGCCCCGGCCTCGATCAGTGAGGCGATGGCCTGGTGCCGCTGCTCGAGCACGTAGCGGTACTGGGCGGCGTAGGACACGCTTAGCAGGCCGGCCCCCAGGACGAACAGCAGCACGGCGGCGGTCCCGACCAGGCGAGAACCCGGGCGTCCATGCTGCGGATCGCGCGCCGGGCGCCGGCTGGCGAACAGCCGCGGCCAGGAAAGCCGGGGCTTGGTGACCAGGGTCATGCGGCGCGAGTTCGCGTGGCCGGCGATGGCGTGCCTGCTGACCTTGTCGATCAGTGCGCGGTCAGCGGCCTGCGCGGTCATCGCGTGCTCCCATCTCCTGCATCTGGCTGGCCAGCTCCGCTGAGGTCGGCAGCTCTCGTGCCAGCAGTTCGGCTACTACGTGGCTCATCGGGCGTCCTGTGACCGCCGCCAGGAGGCGCAGCCGGATGCTGACGTCGTGCGGTATGTGGGTGACCAGCCGCGTGTCATGCCGGCCGAGTGCCCGCTCTCCGGCCGCTGGTGTCTTCGGTACTGAGGTCACAGGTGCTCTCCGCTGCTTGAGTAACTGACACCAATATTGATGCTTATTGGCATCATAGTCAATCAGTACCGGCCACCCCTGGCCTCGATCGGCACCAATCCGGCCGCTAGGCTTGCTCGCAACCGAGCAAGTGGGGGGCGAGGTGGCAGAGGACTGGGCCGCGGTCGCCAGCGCGATCTCCGACCGCCTGGCAGAGCTGCGTACGACCCAGATGGACGTCGCCGCCAAGGCCCGGATCTCCCTGACCACCCTCCGGGAGCTGCAGCACAACACCAGCCCGCGGCAACGGCGGCCGCAGACCCTGTCGGCCCTGTCCGAGGCGCTCGGATGGCCGGCGGACTACCTGGCCAGGGTGCTCCGCGGCGAGAACGCCCGGCCTCACCCTGACGAGGAGCACGACCCGGTCCTCAAGTCGCTGACCTCGGTCGAGCGCGAGCTCGGCGACCTCCGGGACCGGGTTGACCGGATCGAGCGGCAGCTAGCTGGTGAAGACGGATAGCCCGGAGCCTCGCGACCTGCTCAAGCAGGTCATCGATGCCGCGCCGCACTTCGGCCAGCCACGCGGCATGCTCAGCCGGGATACTCAGGTCCGCCGGCCGGACTGCTCTCTCGTTGTGCTGCTTTCCCATGAGCGCTAGCGTCAGGCTGGTCTGGCCCGTTAACCCGGAAGAAAATTCCGGGCTACCGCCAGCGGCCCAGGGAAAGGTCGGGCCATGCGCGGAATGACAGAGAACCTGACCATCGGCGAGCGCGTGGCGTGGTACCGGCGCAGGCGCGGCTTATCTCAGGAAGTGCTCGCCGGGCTGGTGGGCCGGTCCGCCGACTGGCTGCAGAAGGCAGAGAACAACCGGATCGAGCTGGACCGACTGTCGGTGATCCGCCTGCTCGCCCAGGTACTCGACGTCTCCATCGGTGACCTGATCGGCGAGCCTGCTCTCCTGGACTGGACGGCCGACAGCCGTACCCAGACCGTGCCCGCGCTGCGGGCAGTGCTCATGGACTACAGCCAGCTCTCGCCCCTGCTGGCCGGCGAGGACGATGCCATCGAGCCGCTAGCCCCGGATCAGCTCGCCCAGCAAGTCAGCGGGGTCTTCGAGGCCTACCAGCAGTCCCGGTTCGGTTACGTGACGGCGCAAGCGCCAGGCTTGCTGCGGAACGCAGCGGCGGCCGCGCGATCCGCGGAAGGCGACGCGGGCGGCCGCGCGCATGAACTGCTGGCGCTCAGCTATCAGGCCGCGGCTTCCGTCCTGACCAAGCTCGGCGAGGCTGATCTGGCCTGGATCGCTGCCGAGCGCGGCCTCGCCGCGGCGCAGCACGCCGACAGCCGGGTCGTGCTGGGCTCGCTGTTCCGCTCGGTTACCCACACGCTGCTGTCCACTGGCAGGTTTCAGCCCGCCGTACAGCTTGTCGACCGCGCGGCGGGCGTGCTCAGTTCCGAGCTTGGCGATGCGGATGACCGGATGCTGTCGGTATATGGCTCGTTGTTCCTCACCGGGGCAATGGCCGCATCACGGGCGGAAGACCGGGCTACCACGCGCGCTTTCCTGCGGGAAGCCGGGGAGTCAGCCGGACGGCTTGGCCGAGACGCCAACCACATGTGGACTGCGTTCGGCCCGACCAATGTGGCAATCCACAGGGTCAACACCGCGATGGAGCTGGGTGACGTGCAGATCGCGCTCGACATCGGCCCCCTATTGGACACCTCCGGCCTGCCGGCCGAGCGACGGGTCCGCCATGCGCTGGAAGTCGCCCGCGCCTACAGCGCCCGCAACCGGCGCGACGAGGGACTCGCCGTGGTTCTGGAGGCCGAACGGACGGCACCCGGGCAGGTGCGGCACCACTACATCAGCCGCCAGCTCGTACTCACGTGGATGCGCCAGCAGCGCGGCAAGCCCAGTATCGAGCTCGCCGGCCTCGCGGCGCGGCTCCGCCTGACCTAATAGCCAGCCGTACAGTGGTCCCGTGAACGATCCCGCAGCCAGCTTCGCAACGCCACGGATCGCCGCCGGGGCGCTATTCGCCGACGGCGACCGGGTGCTGCTCGTCCGGAAGACCTACGGCAACCGTTGGGACATCCCCGGCGGCTATGCCGAAATCGGCGAATCGCCGGCGGCGGCGTGCCGCCGCGAGCTGAAAGAAGAACTGGCTCTCGACCGGGAACCGCGCCGGCTCCTGGTCATCGACTGGGCACCGAACGCCGGCGAGGGCGACAAGATCCTCTACATCTTCGACTGCGGCCAGCTCGGCGACGACGAGGCGCAGATCAGCCTTGGTGACGGGGAGCTCGACCGATGGGAGTGGGTACTGGTCAGCCGGGTCGGCGATTACCTCATCCCGCGCCTGAGCCGGCGGGTTACCCGCGCGCACGAGGCCCTTGGCACCGGCGTCCCCCTGTACCTCGAGCACGGCGATCCAGCCCCGGCTGTCGCCCAGGCTCAGTAGCTGACGCCTTCCCTGGTCAGTAGTGCGGAGTCAGGACCGACGTTCCCAGTGCCAGCGCGTCACTGAACCGCGGCAGGCCATGCTGTTGGCCCCAGGTCGGCCCTGGACGTCGGGCTGCGGACGGTGGTTCCAGCGTGCGCGATCACAGACAGGTCCAGCTTCCACGTGATGCCGTTGCGGTGCTGTTAGGCGTCGCTCACTATGAGCGCGCGGCGTCACTTCTTTAGACCATAATCTTCTGCTGGGCGGCGACAGCTTCGTGAACGCGGCGCCTGTCAGGATCTGCTCAGTGACGGCCCGCATGCTTCGACGACGGCTGTCACGCAGGGTGAACTTCCCGTCGACGCTGGCACCGGGCACTTGCGCCGAACGCCGAATCCGGCGTCGGTTGAGGCGCAGACCCCTGATGTTGGTCCCGAGCGCGGATCGGCAGTTATGGGCGGCGGTCGGCGCTGACGATCAGCTTTGGGTAGTGCGGGTATACCGCCGGACGGGGATCTCAGTCGATCGGCTCGCGATGCACCCACTCGACGAGGTTGTCGGACGCGAGCGCCCGCACGCGCGCGGCGTACCGGGCGAGGTCGGCGTCGTCGAGGAGGTCGCGCCACTGGCCGCTCGTGCCGCGGCTGAAGAACGCGGCGGGATCGATCCAGTGCTCCGGACCGCCGCCGGGGACGGTCATGTCGGCCCTGCTGCGCATCGACTCGAACGTCGCCGCCTGGACCAGGCGGGGCCATCGGTGCTCGTCGACGTCGATGCCGAGGCGCGCGGCCATCTGCCGCATCTGCCCCTCCAGGTCGGCCTTTAGGTCGTCGTAGTGCAAATACACGACGTCCAGATCGTCGGCGGCGTCCCGGAACGTCTGCAGGTGCTCTACAGTGCGCCGCAGCGACGACCCGACCTGCGTCGACGGCGTCTCGTCGTCGACCCACTGCCAGAAGCGGTCCCGCTCGCCGTCGGGGCGCGGCCGCGGTGGCCGCAATGGTCCGAGCTCGATACCGTCGATCGCGGCCGCCCGTTCGCGTTGGTTGAGGAACGCGCCGATGTCGGTGTTGTCGATATGGTGGTCCATCGACAGCCCCACGTCGCGCGGGTCCCGCACGACGCAGATGTACGTGACCGTCGGATCGTTGGGTATCCCGTCGAGCGGCGTGTGGGTCTTGATGAACCGGCGGTGCGTCTGGGCTTCCAGGTCCGCGAACACGTCTGTGCGGGCGCGAGTCACCATGTCGATCCACGGCGAGAGCGCGTCCAACGGGAGCGGGAGCTCCGGTTCCTGCAGTATGAGCAGGGCGCAGATCATCTGCGTCCACGTCGTCCCGCACTTTGGCGGGGTGCTGATGATGATGTCGCCGGGGCGGAGTTCGAAGCCGTCCCAGCGGTTGCTGTCGTACATACTCGCCTCGTAGCGGCGCACGGCCGTCATCCTTGCAGCGGATCCGATCCCGCGAGGCCCAGATGATTCACCGCACGACATCCTGCCGAGGGCTCAAGACTGAGGTCCGAAGGGCGTCGCGCAACAGTACGTAGCGCAGCACCCGCCCATAATGTCCGATCTCGAACACTCCGCGAGGGCATCATGAAGGCCAGAGGATGAGCGCAGAACGGCGGATATCGCGTGCCACGCGCAAGTCGAGCTGTCACCGTCTGTAACGGAACACTAGCGCCTGGGGAGGCAAGCCTAGTGTCCGTGAGCCCATCGCAGCCGACCGGAGCCGTCACGGCGACCATCACCGCGACATCGTGAACATCGCCTGGGATTACGATCGGGCACAGGCAGGCTAGCTGTCAGCTGCCATCCGGGCGAGATCCTGGCAGGCGCACTGGTAGGCGCCGAGGCCATGCTCGCAGACCGGCGGCACCTTAGTTCGGCCATTCAGCCAGAGCACCGTGGCGTCCATCGCCTCGCCGGACTGCGGCGGCGGCCACCCAGGGCGAACGGGGCACCGTGACCCCTGCCGCATGATCTCGTCAATATCGCCGAGATCCCGGTACACCTCGTATGGCGTCGGCCGCGCTGCCGGGGTGCCGCGCAGCGGCCCGATACAGGTGTCGCCGAGCACCCATTCGAGCAGGTCACGGACTCCCCGGAGCCAGGCGTTGTCCTGCCACCGGGCATTGCCCCACGGCCGGGCCAGGTCCACGGGGTGCAGCTCCTCGCCGAACCCGTACCGGGCAATGCCCGACCTGGCCAGCTCGAGAACGCGGCGCATCTGGGCCTCGCTCGGCGCGAAGCCCTCCTCCTCCATCCCTGCAGGGTAAGCGGCTGCACCGACAATGGCCATCACGCGCCCGCCTCCGGCTCGGCTTCGGCGTGCGGCTGCGTGACCTGCGGCGCGGCGGGGACCAGGGGCTCGGGGGGCTGCAGGACTGAGTCGCGCTGCCGCCCGGCCGCGACTGCCCACGCTTCGCCGGGGGACATCTCGTCCGCGTTGGCGCTGGGCTCGGGCATTGACCGGAGCCCGGCCAGGAACTCCTCCGTGGCCCTGGCGTGCTCCGCCACCCGCCGCACATGCCCGGGCACCGGGTCTGCCGCGGTCTCCGGCGTGAGGCCGAGGGCGGCGAGCATCCGCGCGTCTTCCTGCCGCCTCGTCGTGATCTCCGGTTCCCGCCCGGGCTGGGGCATGGCGGGCAGCGTCTCCTGCACAGCGGGCTTGCCGCGGGCCTGCGCCTGGGCCAGGGTGCTCTCAGGCTCGGCGGAGCGCAGCTGCTCGCGCATGCGCTCGGGGTGCCTGCGCCGCAGCTCGAGGTCGGCGGCCAGGGCCGCCCGCCGCGTCGCCTCCGTGACCCGCGCCCACTCCCTGCGGGCAAGATCGGCTTTCTCGTAAGCGGACATCGCCTCGTAGGCCTTGGCCTTCGCCGCCGCCCAGATCGCCTTGTTCCGGGCGTGCACGCTCCGCGCCTCGGCTGTCGCGGCGGCACGCTCCTCGTGCTCCGAACGGGCTTCCCGCCCCCTGGCGTCGATCGCGGCCATGCGCGCCAGGCGCAGTTGCTCGCCGACATGCTCCGGAGCCCACGCTGTCTCCTGCTCGTACAGACCCCGGCGCACCTCGAGGACCTCATCAGGGACGCCCAGCAGGTCCATGCCGTCCACGCGGCCGAGCGCCGCCTGGGCGGAATGCCACTCCGCCCGGGCCTCCGGAGACACTCTCGACGGCTGGGGGCCGATCGGGTCGCCGGGATTGTCATAGCCGTGCATCTCCCGGTAGGCCGCCACGACCGAGGCGCGCTCCTGCCATTCCGCTCGTGCGGATGGGTCGTCCGGCACCGGGCCGAGCGCCCGCATGGCCCACAGCGGGGCGGTGTCCGCGGCGTGCTCGCCGAGGCGCTGCACCCGGGCGTCCATTGCCTCGGCCAGCTCGGCCATGTAACGCCGCCGGTCCGGGTGGGCCACGTCGGGCAGCCGCTCGGCCCAGGTCCTGCCGATCTGCACCTGGGCGTCGCGGGTGAGGATGCGGACCCGGCCGTGCAGGACTCTCGCGGTGTCCCGGATGCCGGTGAGCGGCCGCATCTCCACGGCGTCGGCTAGGACCCCGGCGCCGTCGCGGCCGGCCAGCTCGGCCGTGCGCAGCTCGCGGAACAGCCATGTCAGCGCTGGGTCGTCCAGGGCCTCGGCCGATAGATGCGCGGGCAGGGTGTCCCGCAGCACCTGGCTCCAACGTTCCCGCTGCTCCTCTTTGACCAGCTCCATCCACCGGTGGCCGAGGTCGGCCAGGTGGTCCGCGTCGGAGTACGCCTTCGCGAGCGTCTCCCCGGCGGCCAGGTCGGCGTCATCGCGGCCGACGACCTGGGCGAGCACCGTGACCGTATCGCCGTCCGGGCCGGGCCCGGCGTCCTCGGGCGGCAACCCGGCGCGCTCACGCTCCAGTGCCCGGGCCCGCGCAATCTCCGGGTCAGCCTCCGCCGGGCGCTCCGGCCGAGGCGTGGTCGAGTCAGGCGCGTCGGGCGGGGCGGTGTCGGCGGCTACGAACGCGATGTTCTGCTCGCGGCCGCGGGTCATCGCGGTGTAGAGGGTTTTCCGGGTGTCGGATGCCCGGATCAGGCTGTAGGAGCTGTCGCCGAACGTCGACCCCTCCACCGAGTGCACGGTCATTCCGTAGGCCAGGTGGCACTGCTCGGCGACGTACCGGCGGCTCAGCCGGAACGGGGCGCCCCACTGCTCGGCGCCCTCGCTGTCGCGGCCCAGCAGCAGCCGCACCTCCAGCTCCCGGCCGTCGCGCCCGGCACCTGTGCTGAGCACCTCAAGGACGTCGCGGTTGCTCAGGCCGCGGCAGGGAACCCCGACCGACTGGTCGTGGTCGTTCGCGCGTGCCATGATCCGGTCGCCGGCGCTGGCCCGCGCGTCGCTGCGCAGGCTCACCTCGCCGCCGGCCGCGGATACGCGCCCGTAACGGATCAGGTCGCCGCGGGCCCGGCGCGACATCTCGTCGGCGTCGGCCTGGTCGTGAGTGATGAGCGCGGAGTGCTTGCCGTCCAGGTAGTCCGCCAGCCAGTGCTGGTAGGCGGCCTCGGTCATCTCCTCGCGGGTGCCGTACCGCAGGCGGCCCTGCTGGTCGTACTCGGTCAGGACGCTGACGTCGCCGGCGCGCAGCCGCAGGCTCGCCTCCCGTTCCCAGGGCGCGCGGAACCGCATCGGCTCGCCGAGCTGCACGTGGCCGAGCTGGCGCGACAGCATCATCATGCCGCCCGCGCCGGTGACCGCGCCGAGCTGGTGCGGGTCGCCGGCGATGACGACCTTCGCGGCCTTGGCCTCGGCTATCCGCAGCAGGGTGTCGTAGTGGCGCATGCTGGTCATCGATCCCTCGTCCAGGATCAGCAGGGCGCCCGGCGCCATGGCCTGCAGCCGCGGGTCGGTCAGGAACCTGTCGATGTTGTAAGAATCGGTGAGGCCCTCGGCGATCAGCACCTGGGCCGCCTGCTGGCTGGCCGTCAGCCCGACCACGCGCGCGCCCGGGCTGGCCTCGCGCCACGCGCGGGCCATGGCCACGACGGTCCGCGTCTTCCCGGTCCCGGCGGGGCCGATCATCACCTCGGCGCGCCGGTCGCTGGTCATCAGCCGGTAGGCGGCGGCGGCCTGGTCGAGGTGCAGTCCCGAGCCTGTCTCGGTGGTCACGTCGGCGCTCACGTCGCGGTCGAGCTGAGCCTCGAGCTGAGCCTGGTCTGAGCCGAGCAGCCGAGCCGCCGTAGCAGGCGCGAGCCTTGGCACCTGCGGCCCGCGACGTGCCGCCGTGATGATGATCCGCTCCTCCATGCCGAGCTGAGCCTCGGTGGCGTACCGCTCGGCGTGGTGAGCGGTGAACATGCTCTCGCCGTTCCTGCGCCGCAGCGACTCCGGCACGGCCGGCCACTCCGGCGCCTCCAGCAGGATGACCCGGCCGGCCTCGCCGGCCAGGACCCGGTTGACCAGCGCCGGGAGCAGGCCTCCGGCTTCGTCATCGTCCATCGGCGCGGTGTACGCGGGCAGCAGTTCGCCGAGCGCCCTGTGCAGGGCACTGCGCGTCCACGCCGGCTGAGCCGACTGGACAAGCTCAAGCGCGGCCGTCATGAGCCGGTGCTCCTGCCCGGGCGTGAGCACCGGGCGCCCGGGGACCATCACGGGCTCGCGCTCAGGCGCGGCCGCAGCTGAGCGTTGCCCCTTGCGGTTGCTGACCGCCGGGCCGAGCGGCTCCAGGGCCTGCCCCTCAGCACGCCGGGCCTGCTGAGCCCACTCGCGCACGTGAGCGCGCAAGTCGCCAGGCTCAGAATCATCTTTGGCGGCGCGGCTCAGCTTGTTCGCGTGCAGGCGCAGGCTCCCCAGAGCGCGGGCGTCCGGGTCATGCCCGCGCTCAGCCTTATACGCCTCGATCAGGCCGCCCAGCACGGACGCGATCTCCTGCCGCGTCCGCTTGCTGAATTCGTCCATGATTTCCTGCGAGACGCCCTTGATCTCGCGCCCGTGGCCATCAGGCCGCTGCGCCCATTCGACGCCCAGCGCATTGGTGAGCGCATTCTCCATTACCAGCGCGCCCTGAGCCGCCGCGGCCGCGCGCTCCCGGTAGAGCGCTTTCCCGTCCAGCGTGCGCCACTGTCCGTCCCGCTCCCGCCGCACCCGGTTGAGGATCACGTTGTGAATGTGCAGCTGCGGGTCACCTGACCTGCTGGTGTGCTGCCGGAAGCTCCCGACGACCCATGCGTGCGCGTCTTCCCAGCGGCCCGAGCTGACCCCGCTCGCCGAGGTCCCGTGATAGCCGCTGCGGGTGTACCCGGCATGCTCCTGCAGGTAGTCCAGCATCGCCTGGCTGCCGGCGCTGACGCAGTCCCACACCTCATCGGCCGCCGCCGCCCAGTAGCCGGCGTCCTGCAGGCTTCCCCGGTCCAGCGCCGCGCCCATGTTCGCCATGAACGACGCGTGTAGCAGCGTGATGCTCTTACTCGGGCTGAACGTCACGTCAAAGTACGGCACAGCCTGCCTGACCTGCGATTTAGCCTCGTCCCGCAGCTCCGCGCGCCGCTCGGCCGTGGCCTCCGGCTCCGCCTTCAGCGCCTCGTCATAGCCAGCCCGCCAGTCCCGGTAACGGGACATCGCCCGCCCAAGCCGCGACCCGTCGCGGGGATCCTTGTGCTCCCCGAACAAGGACACGAACACCCCAGGATTGACCGCGGTGCCGATCGCCAGGCCCAGCTCCGGGCAGCCGGCGCCGGTCCAGGTGCCCGCAGGCTCCATGCCCGACTTGCCGGCGGCCGAGCTGTAGTACTCCAGTCCCTTAGCCGCCTGCGTGTAGTACGCCGGGTCATGGCCGCTGGCGATGGTCGCGATCGCCGCCATGAACCCTCCCGGATGATTTCGCGCAGTTGATCTTGATCTTCACTGAATTGACCATGATCATTATTAATGCATCGGTGTGCGGGCTAAAGAACTAAGCACCAAGATAAGCGCAGCGTAAACCAGAAAGCAAGTACACAAGGCAATGGCAGAATAGCAGCAAGTAACAATGTGTCATAAGCACAAAGTGACAAGCGATACAGAATGACAAAGGTCATGTGCGCACGCGAGCGGAATTAGTGCGGCGGGCGCCCGACTTCAGGCTCGCTGCGGTCAGCACCAGGAACGCCCAGCGCGCAGGTCAAGAGGAATGCACGTTGCTCCGTGAATGACCATGAATCGCCGTACGTAACCGTCCTTACGGGCACGCGGCGGGCACGACCGGCATCTGCGACCGTGCCGTCAGCTCAGGCGTGACTCAGGCGACCGCAGTGCACCATCTGAGTAGGGTTGGCCGGTGCCCGAACTGCAGCGCCTGCGCGCCGACCACGCCCTGGCAGTCCTGGCCTTCGAACTGGCGAACCGCGCCTACTTTGCCACCTTTATCTCCGACCGCGGCGATGAGTTCTACGACCACTTCACCGAGCGGCACAACGCCCTGCTGGCTGAGCAGGAGGCTGGCACCTGCATCTTCCACGTGCTCGTCGGCGAGGATGGCACGGTGCTCGGCCGGTTCAACCTGGTCGATCTTGAGGACGGCAGGGCCGAGCTCGGGTACCGGGTCGCGCAGCAAGTCGCGGGTCGCGGCGTGACGACCGCGACCGTGCAAGAACTGTGCCGGCTCGCGGCCGCGCAGTACGGGCTGCGCACGCTCAGGGCAGCGAGCACTTATGACAACGTCGCGTCCCAGAAAGTGCTGACCAAAGCCGGGTTCGTCCCGGCTGGGCCGGCCGAGCCCGGCGGCCGGCCAGGCACTTGGTATCAGCGTGACCTGGCCGCCGACTGACCCAGATCAGTGGCTGACGACGCGTAGCAGCGCCAGGAGCAGTGAGAGCAGGCGAAAGGTGTTCAGAGCGGGCGAAGGGAACCGGACCCTCGTGACCAGCTTGGAAGGTGTACCGCACACCCCGTCATGGGCTCTGACCTGGGTGTTCGGGTAACCGGCGGGTGCCGTTGCTGACCGGTGTCTGCCGCTACTAATGGCACGTTAATGGCACGGCGACTCTTACTGGCGCTCAGGCTGCAGTGATGGCAGCGCAACCTGCATGGCCTGGGATCATCAGGCGCTGGTGCGCTCCAGGACGATGATCCCCCTCTCTGCCAAGCTGTCGTGAGGCACCCGCCCCTCAGTAACCACTGACCTCCCCGAGGGCGGGGATGGAGACAATTTCCCGAGATGACTTTGACCGTGCTCGACCGTGCCCTGGTGGCCGGCGATGCTGGACGGGTGACCGGCGAGCGGCAGGAGCGCCCGGATCCGGAGGTGCCCGAGAAGGCCCGCCGGCGGACGTTCACCGCGCAGTACAAGCTGGATGTGGTGGCCGAGTATGACGCGGCGGCGACGGGTGAGAAGGGCGCGGTGCTGCGCCGGGAAGGGCTCTATTCCAGTCACGTGATCGAGTGGCGGCGGGCCCGTGACGCCGGCGTGCTGGCCGGGCCGGCGCGGCCTCGGGGTCGTCCGGCGGCTGATCCGCGGGACGCGCAGATCACCCGGCTGACCAAGGAGAAGGCCAAGCTGGAGCAGGAGCTGGCCAAGGCCCGCTTCGTGGTGGAAGTGCAGTCAAAACTTCAGGCGCTCTTGGAGACGATCTCCGAGGGCGCGGACACCACCGACGGGTCGAACTTCGCAGATTCCCGAACGACTAGCGCGTTGTCCATGCGTGTTGGCCAAGCTTGACGATGTGACTTTGGCCAAGGGCGGTCTCAGTGTTGCTGGCGTTCGTCCAAGAGTCGGGCGTGTTCGTAGCGCTGGCCGGGGCAGATCGGGGCGCAGCGAGCACTAGGACTTGCTCGGGAGGTGTCAAGCCCTAATGTGGGGACAGCTCGTACTTCGTCGATGATTCTGGCTACCTGCTGGACCGTCAGCTAGCGGTCATAATTTGATCTGACTGGAAGGGCAGAATATGGAATACAAGGTGCTCAGCGGGTCGTTCGACGCCGAGAGCCTCGAACGGGACCTCAATAGCCACGCCGCCGAGGGGTGGCGGGTGGTCAGTGCCTTTCAGGCCATCGGCCGGTGGACCTGGATGCCCCGGCGCATGATCGTGCTGGAGCGCGCGAGGGCCTGACATCAGGCGTAACCAAGTTCCAGGGCTTCGCCGGGGCCGCGCTTCCCGCTGTCACCAGCCTCACCGCCCTATCGATCGCCGTGAGCCCTCACATCGGCTGCCAGCGGAAGCAGCCAGGCCCTCAGCCTGGCACCATCTTCGTCACGGACTGCGGGCCTGCGTCACCGGCCGCCGTATCGCACCAAGTCGGCGCGCTATGACGAGGCGATTCATTGCCTGGAGGCTAGTGAGGGAAGGTCATCCTCCTGGCGGGCAGAGGGCGTAGTTGTAGGTGTTGTTGATGAGAGTGTCAGCGGCGGGGGTGGCCCCTGGCCACAGGTTGGTGGCGAGGACGACCACGCGGTGGGTGCGCTGGTTCCAGTACGCCGAATCCTCGTAGCCGGCGATCTGACCGCCGTGGCCCCAGGTTGTTCCGCAGGGGTCTTCGTATCGTTCGATGCCAAGGCCGGACTGGGCCGTGGGGTCGCCGGGCGTCTCATCGACGCCGGTTTTCATCTGACGGAGCATCGGCGGGCTGAGCAGCCTGCCGCCCAGCAGGGCCTGATAGAAGCGGGACACGTCGCTGGCGGTGGAGATGATCGCGCCGGAGGCCCACGCCTCGGAGGGGTTGATGTAGGTCACGTCATAGGGCTTGCCGCCGGGGGCGCTGATGTATCCGTGGGCGTGGTAGCCGGCAATGTGCGCGGTCGCGGCGGGAAACGAAGTGTCGCGCAGGCCGAGGGGGCCGAAGATGCGGTGCCCGAGTTCCCACCCCAGACTGTGGTGGGTGACGGCCTGGATCAGCAGGCCCAGGACGATGTAGTTGGTATCGGAGTATCCGTAGGCGGTACCGGGCGGGAACACCTGCGGGTGGGATTCGGCGATGGCCACCAGCTGGGCTGGCTGGAAGACCTGGTTTGCCTCCACGGCCGCGAAGAAGGCCGGGTCATGGGTGTAGTCGAACAGGCCGCTGGTGTGGTTGAGCAGCTCGCGGACGGTGATCGTCGCGCCGTCGGTCAGCAGGCCGGGCAGCCATCGTGCGACCGGCTGGTCGAGGGCCAGGAGTCCTTCCTGGACGAGCTGGAGCACGACGGTAGCCACGAACGACTTGGTGATGCTGCCGACCCGGAACCGGGCGCCGGGCCGCATCGGTGCCCCGGTGGCCAGGTCCGCGACCCCGGCGGTGGTGAAGTCAGCGTCATGTCCCCGCTGTTCGAGCATGATCGCGCCGGGAATGCCCGCGGCGACGATCTTGTCCAGCATCGCCTGCAGCGGGTTAGCTGCCCGCCGCGCTGCGGTCGCGGAGGCCGTCGGCGTTGCCGTGCTGGCCAGGGCTGGTGCTGAGGTCAGGCCTAAGACGGCGGCCATGAGCAGGCCTGTCATCACTACCGGGACTGCCCGGTGCGCGGTGCGCGGACGGCGGGCACGAGGATCGTGCCGTAGGTTCGTCATTGTGACTCCGGAGGGATGAGATGAGTGGTCTTGGTCTTTTCGGGCGCCTGGCAGACAACGACAACAAAGCCGCAGGTCAATGACGCAGGGCGGGGCCTGGTGAAAGGCAGGGCTGCGATATGTCACCTCAGCTTGGGCTGTGCGCTAGGCGCCCCCGAGAGGAATCTCAGCCTCATTTACACGCGGATAAACGGGCACACCCCCTAGCGCGAACGCTACGCCCAGTCGGCTGGAAGGACAAGATAACCGGCTGACACCAGGCGGCCGTCCAGCCAGCAGAATCTACGAGGACGCGGGGGCCGGCGACCCTGGACAGTCCGCCACTCCTACGGATCCAATGATCGCGGGCAGCTCAGCGCAGGCTCTTCGTAACCACAGCGAAACAACAGCGGCGATGGGAAGCGCTCAGACGCCCGAGCCGCAGGCAGAGCTATGCCCGGACAGGCCGCCGACTCACTGTAAACCGTCGGCTTCTTTCGGGGGCGCTGCCCCCGCACCTCCGGCCCTCTCTCGGAGATGGGGCGATCAGAACGGGGGCCATCTCCTCGGTCGGGCAGGCAGAGTCCTGCTCCCGAACCCCCCCCCGACGGCAAGGGCTCGTTTCGCTCGACCCTCCGGGCAGACCCTTGCCGTCCCGGAGACTCGGGAGTGGCCCAGAGGGTGCCCGACCGAGGAGATGACCTCTGCCAATCGCCTCCGGCATTCTTGCGGGTCTGCATCTGCAAAGGCTTCGTAGGGTCGAGTCCGTGACCGACGAGGCGATCGCCGAGATGGCGCCGCGGATCGGCACCCGCGCGGCGTGCAAGGCGGCGGGCGTGCCGCAGGCCAGCTGGTACCGGCGGCACCGCGCTAGCCCGCCGCCGGCCCGGCCGGCGCCGGTGCCGCACCGCGACCGGCGCCAGCCCCGCGCGCTGAACCTCGCCGAGCGGCGCGCGATCCTGGACATGCTGCACAGCGAGCGGTTCGCGGACATCGCCCCGGCCGAGGCGCGGGCGGCCCTGCTGGACGAGGGCACCTACCTGGGCTCTGTGTCCACGTTCTACCGGCTGCTGCGCCAGGCCGGGGAAACCCGCGAACGGCGCGCGCAGGCCGTCCACCCGGCCGCGGTCAAGCCCGAGCTCGTGGCCGCCGGCCCGAACCAGGTCTACTCCTGGGACATCACCAAGCTGCACGGCCCGGCGAAATGGACCTACTACCACCTGTACGTCATCCTCGACATCTACAGCCGCTACGCCGTCGGCTGGATGGTCGCCACCCGCGAGTCCGCCGCCCTGGCCGAGAAACTCATCGCCGAAACCTGCGCCAAGCAGCGCATCACCCGCGGGCAGCTGTCCGTCCACGCCGACCGCGGCTCCTCGATGACATCCAAGCCCGTCGCGCTGCTGCTCGCCGACCTCGGCATCACCCAGTCCCACTCCCGCCCGCACGTGAGCAACGACAACCCCTACTCGGAGGCGCAGTTCAAGACCCTGAAATACCGGCCCGGGTTCCCCGCCCGGTTCGGCTCCATCGAGGCCGCCAGGGCACACTGCCGGGACTTCTTCCCTGGTACAACAACCAGCACCGCCACGGCGGCCTCGGCCTGCACACCGCCGCCGACATCCACCACGGCCGCGCTACCGCCGTCCAGGCTGCCCGGGCCGGCGTCCTTGCCGCCGCCTACCAGCAGCATCCCGAGCGCTTCGTCCTCAAGCCACCCGCCCCGCCGAAACTACCGGGAACCTCCTGGATCAACCCGCCCGAAGACAAAGAGGCCGCCACTCAGTAATAACCCTGCAACGGTGCCCAGTTCAGGTTGACAGATTCCGTCCACGGGCATCTGTTTCTCCACCAGCTGACGGCCTGGAAGGCACTGACCACCCGCCATCCCTCGGCGGCCAGGTTGTTGATGGCCCGTTCGAGGCTCT
>Ga0208357_1001040_pt1 | contig 21042 bp, 15 predicted proteins | sample NGESurdeep092012_6_FD_184487 | JGI IMG/M metagenome (GOLD analysis project Ga0208357, IMG submission 184487) | Arctic peat soil microbial communities from Barrow, Alaska - NGEE Surface sample F52-2 deep-092012 (SPAdes) | ecosystem: Environmental > Terrestrial > Soil > Wetlands > Peat ... | reverse complement strand
ACTCGCACCTTCTTCACGTCGACTCTTCGGCTGAGACATGTCCCGGACTTGCGATTTCCAACATAACCCTCAAACGGGCGTTGTTCAACAGGCTCCTAGTGCTGGTTGTAGCGAATCTGGCACGATTCACCGTTAGCCAGGACGATGGAGAAGGTGAAGACTCCCCGTCGAGAGCGTGCGCGCACGGCGACGCGCACGACCAACGCCTGACCGGTGTCGCGGGTCACGACCGCCGTCGTTCCCAAGTGGCTCGTGATGCGAGGATCACCGTAGAAGCCAGTGCCGTGAATCGTGAGGGTCCTCGTTCTCCCGGCGACGGCGTAGCCGTTGATGGACGTCGCTGTCGGTACTACTAGCGGCGTGTTGACGTTGAGCGTGAATCCGAACGTACCCACGTCACCCGACGCGTCGCTGACCCTGCCGTCGGCGCGGTACGTGCCCTTGGACAAAATTCCGCTCGTCGTGACGAGACCGCTCGCGCTCACGATCAGTGCGGGAGCACCCATTGACTCAACGTAGGTCACCGCACCCAAGTTGGCCCCCACGTTCAGTTGGCTACTGAACGTCGTTGAGTTCGTCGTGAGTATTGTCGCGGTCAAGGGATCGCGTTGAACGAGCGCGCCGACTTTCACGGTGAGCGTGAAGGTACCCATGTCGCCAACGGGATCACTCGTCGTGCCCTTCGCGACGTAAGAGCCGGCCTTTAGCGCCCCGCTGGTCGAGACGAGGCCGCTCGCGCTCACGATCAATGAGGGAGTACCGCTCGTCTGGACGTACGTCACCGCGCCGTCCCTGCCCGAGACGTTCAGCTGGTCGTGATAGGCCAGCGTTCCACTCACCTTGACCGAGGCGGTCGTGGGCGCGCTTTGGATCAGCACGCCGACTTCGAGCGTCAGAGCGAACGTTCCGGTGTCGCCGTTCGGGTCGCTCGTCGTGCCTGTCGCGAAGTAGGATCCGGGCGCCAACGTGCCACTCGTGGTGACGAGCCCACCGGCGCTCACCAGTAACTCCGGGCTACCGCTCGTCTGGACGTAGGTCACCGCGCCGTCGTTGTTGGTGGAGACGAGTTGGTTGGCGAAAGTCGCCGAAGCGGCCACGGCGACCGAGGTCGTTATTGGAGTGTTCAAGAGGCCGCAGGCGTAGTCGCCGTCGTAGCCGAGTGACCCGTACTGGATCATCGCCACACGACCTCCCGTGAATGACGCCAAACCACATCCCACCTCCGCCGTCGCCAGCGAGCCGAAGCCCGGGATCCACACCGGCACCGCGGGGAACGATGGCTCGGTATGAACGGTGATGGCCTTCCACTGCTGCGACGTTGAGTAAACCCCGACTGACGCGATGCCGATGTTCTCGAGCGAGGCGATCATGCCTTCAATCGACGCTTCGTCATAGGTACCCGTCGCGGACGTTCGACCGTACTCGAGGGTCTCCCACTTGTTCCCGGTCTCGACGTCGAGCCACCACCGCGCCGCGATGGCCGAGGCCGTGGGTGACGAAGCACCGTCGTCGCTCTCGGCATTGACGGCGTTGGCGAAAGCGAGTCGGGCCGCGTTCCAGCCGTAGTCGTAGGAACATGCGACGGAGTTGGCGCCGGAGCATACGCGCGGGCTCTGCTGGTTCGTCGGCCAGTTCGTGGCGTTCGCCGGACCGGGATTTTCGGTGTTGGCGTAGAAGGCGGGAGTTCCGTTGGCGGCGCCGTTGGCCCACGCCAGTTCTCGATCGAGACATTTATTAGCGCTGAAGGTCGTACCCCCGTTCACGCCCACGACACCAAAGCCTGGCGACGGAGGCAACGCCTCCGTGCACTGGGGAAAGCTGATGTCGAAACCGGTCGCGGTAGGAGCGAGTGGTGTGCCGGCCAGGGCGGGGCCCGTCGAGGCCAAAAGAATGACCGCAGCCATGACGACAACGAACGAGGACTTCGTCAAGAGAGAATGCACGTGGCCTAAGCCTAGGAGTGTCGAGAGCGTCAGCCGCGAGGAACTACTTAGAGTCTGCTGTGAATAGGTGAACGCGAAGGTGAATCGCGCTGTGGGCATCGAATCTGGCCGAATGGGTCGCTGTCGGAGAAGAACTCGACATTCAGGGTGTTTTAGATCGTGCGTTTTATTCGAAAGTTCACCGACACGACCGTGAACTGTCTCACGCGTCGAGTGTGATCGTCAAGACGCCACCGATGATGAGAAGTGCGAAGGTGAAGCCGGTCATGACGAGAAGACCGATCCACGCACTCTCAATGAAGAACGTGTGACCGTGACCCCAAGAACTGGACCACCTTTGTGAGAGTGTGGTCCCGTCCTACCAGGAGGAGGGCGACTCGGTCAACAACTTCCCGGGGCGCTTCACTATCCAGATTGAACTTTGGGGTTGGAGCCACTTAGAGATGTTCTCACGGCCTGGTGTCGGAGACAGCATCACGCCTAAAAGTGATCCTGTCCAAACCCATTAGGAGTGCAATCGTGCACTAGCGCCTTGACGCATCCAAGGATCAATCAGTATCGGAGACTGGAGTCGAAGCCGCAACCTCCTGTTCATGAACCAGACGACCGACCAGGCTGCTCCACGCGCTCAAGACCATCGGTATACCCGATGCGCCTCCTTACTCATCACCCGACGCACGCTCACTCGGTCGCGAACGAAAACCTGAGCGAAGCAATGTGACTTTCGGCACTGTCCTGTGTGGAGAGCGAGATATACGTTCCGGTCATGGCAATTCGACGTCAGACAACTGTCTCGGCTCTCGTAGCCGTACTCCTGATAGGGCTCGCGTTCGTCGCGGGTCGCCAAACGGCGCCGACGGCGCCGGCGACAACAACGCCGGCTCCGACGACAACGACGACGACTCGGGCAATTTCCCAGATGGCGACCGCAATCTGGCCGACGATCGCCAGTTCGATCAGGTACGCGACACCTACCGCGGCGGCTCGCGGTTTCGCACTCGCGTACTTGCACATGACCGATCCCGTCGTCGGCGCCTATCGTGCCGGGGACACCCGCTCGGGTGAGGTGCCGCTACGTGGCTCTGCGGGTGGTTTGGAGACGACCGTACTGGTCCGTCAGGTGGCGAGCGACGCGTCGTGGTGGGTTATCGGCGCCGCCACCCAGGACATCACCATCAACGTGCCGAGCACGCTCGCGCTCGTGAGCTCGCCGTTCACGATCGCTGGCGTCAGCACGGCGTACGAGGCGGTCGTCAATGTCTCTCTTCGCGAGGACGACGTTTCGACGCCGCTCGCGACCGGTACGACCAAGGGCGGGTCGATGGGCCAACTAGGACCGTTCCGTACGTCACTCGCCTTCCAGACCCCCACGAGTATGTACGGTGCGCTCGTGCTTTACACCATCTCGGCGAAGGACGGCTCGGTCGCCAGCGCGTCGGTGATTCGGCTCCGCTACCACTAGCGAGCACGACACCACCGACGCTGGCGAAGTCGGCCCAGGGCTTACTCGTACAATCCACGACCCTCGTGTCAACGCGTGGACGTTGTGAATGGAGAGCATCGGCAAGAGCTCCTAGGGCCCACTACTCATTTAATCCGGTATGAGTTGGCCTTAGGTTCGTGGAGGCGTCTGCTGCCGGGCGCTGCGCTGGTTCAGCACGTGATCCATCGTCATGTGACCTAAGACCCTTGTCATCTTTGGCGCATTCTCGCAACCTGATTCAGTGTCGAATCGTCCAGAGGTTCCCATTACAAGAGTCCTGATCGGGTACGCGAGCGCCCATGGATCAACCGGTGAGGTGGCATTGAGGATTGGCGAGTTCTTGCGGGCCGAGGGCTTCGATGTCGACGTTCGTGAGTTTGACGTGATCAACTCAATTGACGCCTACGGCGCGGCGATTCTTGGGAGCGCAATTCACAGTCAGAAGTGGCTTTCGCCTGCCGCCGACTTCCTGCGCGCGCACGGCGCCGAACTAAACACTCGTCCCGTGTGGTCGTTCAGCGTCTGCTCGATTGGTGACACATCCAGCTTCTTCAGCGAACGAGTGGCCCGGCCAATGCGACGACGACGAAGGGAGCCATCGATCATTTCAGAGGTCCGGTCACGAATCGACCTTCGCGATCATCGATACTTCGCGGGAGTAATAGAACGATCCCAGTGGACGGTGGCGGGCGACATCTTCCTTAGGTTGTGCGGTGGAACGTTCGGCGATCACAGGGATTGGCCCGACACTGAGCAGTGGGCCTCAGGAATCGCCACCTCGCTACGGAGTGCACCGGGTTCCGCTCATCGGGCCTAAGCGAGAAGATGCCTCGGCAGTGTCTGGGTGACAATGAAGCCGGTTGCAGCGTCCGCGGCCGATGTCACGGCGCCGAGAACTTGTCGTCGTGGCCCAATTGGGTCACAAGTTCGCGGCGCCGTCGACCAACGAGAGGAAGTCTTCGTCCTCTTGGGCCGTGTGCAACTTCAAAATCGCGTGGAGACCGTAGAGCAATCCGCGAAGCTCAGTGATATCCGCGTCATCAACGTCATCAGGATCGATATCTTCGAGCAATTGGCCGAGTCTACGAATCTGGTGCTTGATCTCCAAGTGGGCCCGATTCATCACGGCGGCGAGGCTGCGCTGGCCCGTGATCCGAGCCAATTCTGGATATAGTTCGTGCTCTTCAGCTTGTTCGTGGGGAAGGACTTCAGTTCGAAGAATTTCGTACTCTTGAGCGACGGTGACGAGGGCTGATCGAGCGCTCAACGAACTCAGGCGGTCGGCGACGGCGCGCAACTCGGCGATGCCCAAGCGAATCGAGGCGTGCTCCTCCCAGAACCTCTTCGTGAGCGCGGCATCCTCGTCATTAAGGCGCACGCGTTTGGGCGTGTCGCGCAGGGCTCTCAGCGCGTTGAGGATCGCTGCGACGTCGATCACTTCTTGGAGTACCGCGCCGTCGACCGTCGGCAACTTCCCGAGCGCCGCGGCCGTCATGGCGATCAGCGACATCGCCATACCGGCAATGACGCTCTGGCGTGCGATGCGAACGGTGCGCTTGGCGAGAGAGATCGCCTCACCCAGTCGATCGATCGAGTCGATCGTGAATACGACGTCCGCCGCCTCGGTCGCGGCGGACGAGCCTCTCATGCCCATTGCGATGCCGACGTCGGCCAGGGCGAGGGCGGGTGCGTCGTTGATGCCGTCACCGATCATGACCGTCGGTGCGGCCGCCGACTCCAAGCGAACGACGTCGAGCTTCTCGGCCGGGGTGCGCTCGGCCAGAACGTCGTCGACTCCGATGGCGGCCCCTACGGTCTCGGCCACTTCGCCTCGGTCTCCCGAGACCATCACAATGCGTGAGACCCCGCCGCGACGCAAGTCGCGTAAGGTGCGCGGCACTTCGAACCTCAAGGGGTCCTCGAAGACGAGGACGCCGGCGGGATTGTCATCGAGCGAGACCACGACAGTGAGTGAGCCGTCCAATCGGGCGCGTCGCAGTGCGGACTTGGCCCACGCGGGCGCAGCGTGAGCGCCGGTCCACGTCGCGTGCCCGACGGCGACACGGCGTCCCGCAACCGTGCCGGTGATCCCTTCGCCGAGGACTTCACTCACGTCGCGGGGAACGACGAGAGGCAGCTTCTTTTCCAGGGCCGCCCGGACGATCGCGCTTGCCAGAACGTGGGGCGACACTTGGTCGAGCGACGCGGCAGCGCCGAGGATCTCGTCCGGGCTGAAGGTCTCTGCGCACGCGATCTCCAGGACCCGTGGCTTGCCCCGGGTCAGGGTGCCGGTCTTGTCCATGAGGACCGTGGTGCATTGGGCGAGGCGTTCGAGAACCACGCCGCCCTTGACGACGATGCCACGTCGGGCCGCGCGCGAGAGTCCCGAAACGAATGCGGCGGGCGCTGCGAGTATTAGGGGGCACGGCGTTGCCACGACGAGCACGGCCACCGCGCGGTCCGCACCCCCTAGCATCCACGCAAGTGTCGCCCCCACCAACGTCAGGGCGAGGAAGCCGAGGGCGTAGCGATCGGCGAGTCGAACGAAAGGCGGCTCGGACGATTCTGCTTCGCGCACCAAGCGCACGATGCCCGAGTACGTGCTGTCGGCGCTGTTGGTGGTCGCGCGCATGTCGAAAGGCGCACCAGCGTTGAGCGCGCCGCTTCGTGCATTTTCGCCGCGTCGTCGCTCCATAGGAAGTGACTCACCGGTGATGGCCGACTCGTCCAGTGTGGCCATGTCCGACGAAATCATCCCGTCCACGGGCACCAGTTCACCGGTGGCGACCACGAGCAGGTCGCCGGGCATCACTTCAACCAAATCGATCGTCACCAGTTGATCGCCACGGTGGAGATGCGCGTAGTGCGGTGCTCGCGCGAGAAGCGCCCGCAGATCGTGTCGAGCGTGGCCCGCCGCCCACATCTCGATGGCCCCCCCACTGGCGAGCATGACGCTGACGACGGCGGCGGCGAGGAACTCTTTGACCAATAGCGCACCGCATAGCGCGAGCAAGGCGATGATGTCTACGCCCAATTGACCGCGACGAAGGCTCCTCGCGGTGGACAGAAGTGAGAAGGCGATGCCCACGGCGGCTGAGGCGATCCAGGCAATATCGCCTGGACCGGATTGCGACGCGACGTGCAACAGCCCCCCCGCCAGTAGGCCCGAGGTCGCCAACGCCAGCGTCGCGAAGGGCACGAATCGCGCGCTCTCGGGCGTGACTGTTTTCGGCGCGTGAGGTCGCATGCCTTTATCTTCGTGCGCTAGAGATGCGCTTGGTGAGGTCCAAAGTCATTTCGTATCGACAACGCTTCGAGGCGCACTTAAAAGGGATTCTTGGACACAAAATCTTCGTGAACGCATCGTCGAGATCGCGTGAACTCAAACGAAGCCGTTTCCGGGGAATCCCAACTCCTCGAATGACAGTGTCACGTCGTACGCGAAACCCATGAATCGAGAGAACCGCACGGCTGGGAGTGCTCAATGGCGGTCGCGGACTCGGGCCCACGAGCGGTTCGGCGTTGAGTTCTCCCGCCCGTGGTGCGATAACACTTCGTGGCCCCTCATGTGTTGAGCGATGAATCGTTGAGTTCGGTGCCGCGAGCCGCTCGGTGCAGCGTGCGATTTCGAATCGATTTGCGCAGGCGAATCGGTGTTCGAGTACGGCGCGCGATAACGCCAGACGTAGGACCTCCAAAATCCGACTCCCTCGCAAGGTCAACCACCATCTTCCAACTCCGCGGCGTCGGTGCGCGCGTCACGTCGTTGCGAGAGCACGCGCAGCATGATCATGAGCGACATTCCAGCGGCGCCGATCACAAGAGTAGCGGCGAGAATCTCAGTCGGCAGACGCAGCGCGAAGAACGATCGAACAGCGGCAATTGGGAACAGTAGGACGAATGCCACGTTCAACGAACCAAGCATCAGCGCACGACGCCATGTCAACGGCAGCGCGATAAGTACCACCACGCACAGGCCGAGCATGAGTGCGATAGACGTCGCGCCTGTTCGTTGCTCCATGAGTGAGAGATCTTTGGAACGCGCCAGCGCGTACGCGGCTATCACCGAGGCGGCGACGATGAGCCCGGTCGGGACTGCGAAGCGAAGGACCCGGTCGACGAATCCCGGCCTGTAGCGTCGCAGATTCGGCGCGAGCGCCAGGAAAAATGTGGGAATGCCGATAGTCAAGGTATCGATAATGGTGAGATGGCGCGGCAGAAAGGGATAGGGCCACAGCAGAACGCTCACCGTCGCGGCCAAGATCGTTGCCCATACCGTTTTTGCTATGAAAATGTTCGCGACCCGCTCGATGTTGGCGGTGACCCTGCGTCCCTCAGCCACGATCGTCGGGATTGTTTCAAAGCGACCATCAAGCAAGATGATCTGTGCGACCGCTTTCGTGGCGGGTGAACCTGAGCCCATCGCTATGCCAATGTCGGCGAGTTTTAGGGCCAGGACGTCATTGACGCCGTCGCCGGTCATCGCTACGCTATGGCCCCTCGCTTGCAGTGCGCCGATCATGGCCTGCTTCTGACGGGGTGTCACGCGGCCGAAAACTGAGTGTTCCTCGAGAATCCTTCCCAGTGCGTCGATGTCGTCAGGTAGTTCACGAGCGTCAATGGGCTGGCCGGCATCGGCTAAACCCACACGTGCCGCGACCGCCGCGACGGTGAGGGGATTGTCACCGGAGAACACTTTGAGGTGAACGCCCTGCCCCGCGAAATAGGCGAGCGTCGAAGCCGCGTCCTCGCGGACCTGCTCGGCGAAGAGCACGAGTGCGGCTGCGTGCAGGTCGAGGGGAAGTGTTTCGCCCTCGAGTCGGGCGTCGCTGTGGGAAAGCGCCAGGACCCGTTGGCCGGACGCCGCAAGCTCGTTGGCCCGCTCGAGCGTCGACTCGTCGTCGGCCATCACCATTTCCGGCGCACCGAGTACCCAGGTGCCGAAGTCACCAAAACTCGCGGCACTCCACTTGCGCTTCGACGAGAAGGGGATTGAGCCATCGCGGGTCCAGCCATTTGGGGGGGCGATTGCCTTTCCGATCGCCCCCATGGTCGCGTTGGCGTTCTGGTCAAGTGCCAAGGCTCCGAGAGCATCTTCGACGGGTAGCAAGTCTCCGAGCCGCTCTATACGTTCTAGTACGACGGAACCGTCGGTGAGCGTCCCGGTCTTGTCGAAGCACACGACGTTGACACGAGCGAGCGTCTCGATCGCGGGGAGCTCCTGGACCAACGCGTTTCTCCGGGCGAGCGTCATCGCCGCGACGGCGAAGGCGACGTTCGTCAGGAGGACCAGCCCTTGGGGCACCATTCCAACGAGCCCAGCGACGGTACCGCTGAAGGCGTCGCTGACACTCACTTTGGTTTGTAGTTGCGTAACGAGCAATACGACCCCGATCGGAAAGATCGCCCAGGTCACGTATCGCAGGATTCGGTTGATCCCGTCGATCAGATCGGAGCGCGCCGGGGTGAATCGCCGAGCGTCGGCTGCGATCGTGCGAGCGTAGGCGTCGGTGCCCACCGCCGTCGTCTGGTAGCAACCCGCTCCGGCCGCCACGAAACTCCCGGAAAGCACTTGATCACCTCGTCGCTTGTCGACCGGCTCGCCCTCGCCGGTGATCAGGGACTCATCGACCTCGAGCCCATCGGACACACGGATAATCCCATCGGTCGTGATTTGGTCACCCGCAGTCAGGCTGACCAAGTCATCGAGTACCACAGCGTCAATCGTGACATTCGTCTCGGTGCCGTCGCGAATGACGCGAGCGTTTGGCGCACTGAGCACGGCGAGGTGATCGAGCGTGCGTTTCGCACGCAACTCTTGCACAATCCCAATGAGGGCATTGGCGACTAGCACGATGCCGAAGAGTGCGTCCTGTAAACGTCCAATCGCCACGATTGCAACGAACATGGAGCCCAGAAGGAGGTTGAATCGAGTCAAGACGTTGGCCCGAAGAATCTCGATCACCGTTCGGCTCGTTCGTTCGCCGCCGACGTTGCTCTGACCCATTGTGATACGTGTCGCAACCTCGTCGGCGCTGAGGCCCGTGGGCTTCGTCTGCGCGATGACGGGAGTGCCTACCGCGTGGGTCAATGGTTCGAATTCACGACCGTCCATCAACTCACGGCGCCAACGAAGTACTGTGCAGTTCCTCGTTGCTTCGGTGCGCGCTGCATCGATTCGACGTCGGTCACCGAATCAGCCTCCAAATCGCTTTCCGGCGAAGAACGTGACGCCACGTTCGGCCACCTCGTACCGAATGTAACAGTGAATTGCTTAGGGCCCTCGGCGTGACAGTCACCGCGCGAGACGGCGAAAACGTCGCGACGTACCTGGAAACCACCAAAATCTCGTCTACCGCGGACTGTCTTCCAATGTGGGCCGGCGATGTAGCAGCCGAGGTTTCCGGTCGAGTCTCAAATCCCATGCCTTCTGTCCGTACCCACTCCTTCCAAAAGATCGTGGACTCCTGGCGCGACCACGCCTTCGATGTGACTTTTGACACTTGCTGCTTTGGCGTTCCGGCATCACAATTGGTGAGATGACGAGGAGTCAAAGTGAGAAACTCGGATCCCATTGAGATGACGGAGAAATTCGTGGTGGTGGGAGTCGACGGCTCTGAAGCATCGCTGCGGGCCGTCGACTGGGCAACAGATGAGGCTGGATATCGAGACGCTGAATTGCGAGTGGTACACGCGAACTTGTTAGAGCATCGCGTCCTCGAGAGTCCCATACTCGAGAACCAAGCGAAGCGAGAGTCTGCGATTGTTCGCGCCGCCGTCGATCGTGCGCGTTTGCGATGTCAAAGCGTCACCGTAAGGGCGTTCACGGTTGAACCGCCAGCCGGCGAGGCACTGATTCGAGCGAGTGGAGGTGCCGCGGTGCTCGTGGTTGGATCGCGCGGACTGAGCCGCATGCAGGAAATACTCCTCGGCTCGGTGAGCCGAGAGTGCGTCGCGGGAGCGCCATGTTCGGTGCTCGTTGTCCGAGGCTGAATCTCTTCGCGTGGCTCTTCATTCGTCCCTTCAATGCCTCGAGAATGTGACGCAGTCAGGTTTCTCGCCGCATCGCGAGCCGCGTCGAGGCGACGCTTCGGAACTTTTCGTCGACAATCGTCCGGACAGTGGTAAGTCGCCTATCGCGTTGAGGGTCGCACGTACTCGACGGGAGCGTACACCTTCAAAGCCGACGCACTCGCTTGCCACGCAACGATCGAATCCGGCCTTCGCCGCGGAGCGTGGATCGATCCTCGCGCAGGAAAGCTGACCCTTCGCGTGTACGCCGCGTACCGTTACCTGGAACGTACTGCAGGTTGCCTGGCAGCGAGCGCGCGCGAAAGTCGGTCGAACCGATCTGCGCTTGCACGATCAACGACACACGGGCTTGACGATGGCAGCAACGACTGGTGCGACAACGGTCGAGTTGATGGATCGAGCTGGACACCCATCGTCAGTCGCCGCCATGCGCTATCAACACGCGACCAAAGATCGCGATCGCATCATCGCTCGCACTCGGCGTCATCGCTAAGCCGATCGGCGAAGCACCCCCGACGTGAGTCTTAAAGTCTTAGCTTCCGAGCGTTCTATCTCGTCGATTCGGGATGCCGAATCGGATCGAAAGGAACGTAGGTTTGGGCACCTATGGGCACTTCACGGTCGTGGTCACTCGTGGTCAATCGAAAGTGCTTGAAACCGGCCTATCGGATTCTGGCGGGGTGCGCTGGTCCGGTATATGACAACTCCTAAGATTTCGAAAGTGACGCCCAAGGTGCGGACCATCGACGAGCAACTGACGAGCTTCGAGAACTTCATAGATTTTGCCCACCAGCTGGGTGCACCGCAGGTGCAGGCGGCAGACGCCACCATCAGTAGTGATGGCCAGAAAGTGGTGCTGTTCTTCTCGCACAGTGACTTTCCGGACACACGTTTCGGCTACCTTGCCGAGGCACCTAGCGGAGACGTCCACGAGGTGCTCTGGCTCGCCGAAGAACTGGCTACGGGCGCACTCCACCAGATCATGCGTGACCCAGCCCGAACCGCTGACACCGAAGGGATCACGTGGCTCCGCCTGGACGGGCAGTTGCTACGAACCGACTCTTGGGCCCGGGCCGTGTCAACGCACGAGCTGCCACCGAAGGCGGCTTGGCAGAGCAACGCTCCCACGCACCCAAGGCCCGGACGCTTTCTATTTACCAGCGCACCCCGCCAGAATCCGGTGAGCCTTGAAACCGTTACGCTGTCCACGAAAAGCGTGAGAGCGGGTGACGGGGATCGAACCCGCATGGCCAGCTTGGAAGGCTGGAGCTCTACCATTGAGCTACACCCGCGTGTCTCGCACGAGACCCGAAAGAGTCTAGGGCACGCCATTAACGTGGAGGGGTGGAAGCGACGTTTTACGACCAGGTCGGTGGTCACGCGTTTTTTGAACGCCTCGTCGAGAACTTCTACGCCCAAGTCGAGCATGACGAACTTCTTCGCCCGATGTACCCCGAGGACCTGAGCGATTCGAAGCGACATTTTGAGATGTTCTTGGAGCAGTACTGGGGTGGTCCGAGAAGCTACTCCGAAGAACGCGGTCATCCTCGACTTCGAATGCGTCACGCAGCATTTCGAATCGATCGCGCGGCGCGCGACGCCTGGCTCGCTGCCATGTCCACGGCATTGGAGAGGGAACGCGCGGGCCTGAGCGACGAGCAGTTCAACGAGCTGCACGGTTATTTTGACATGGCCGCACATCAAATGCGCAATGTGTAGTTACGAAATTCACACGACATTCACTGGCAATGTTGTGATTTTCCACTCGGGAGTCTTTACGCTTGAAGTGTGGCACCTCAAATGATTCTGCGAGAGGGCGAGGTGAAGATCATCTCGGTGACCCCGGTGGCTCGCGGCACGATTCGGCCGTGCGTCGCGGGTATCGTCGTGCTCGCGCTGGTGATCGTTGGTGCGCAGCACGTGCACCTGATCCACGGACACGAGATGGTGTTAGGGCTGATTTTCGCGGGTCCCTTTGCTCTGGTAGCCCTGACGCGCACGTGGCGCTGGCGCTCGCACAAGGTGCACGTCACGAACGAACGAATTGTCCTAGAAGGGGGCGTGTTGCACCACCAGCGCAGCACCGTTGATCTGCGCGACGTCGTGGCGCTTCGCGTCGACCAACGAGTCTCCGAGCGCCTGACGAGACGCGGCGTCGTCGTCCTGGAGACCAACGGCGGATCGATCGTGATCGGCAAACTGCGCCACCCCGGCGCGCTCGTTCGCCTCATCGACGCCGAACGGGCCAACGTGTACATCGACCCCGTGCCCTTGGATACCGTCTTCGGCTACGAAGAGCCGGAGCCCTTCGATTACGAAGTACGCCCTCGGCGTCGAGGCACTAACTCCTCCTTTGAATGAGTTGAGGAATCTCCAATTACCGTGAAACTGTGACTACGCGCTACCGATGCACCGCTTGTGGGAATCTCACGCGATTCGACGTCGTTGAGACGACGTCAATTCGCGCCTTCCACCATTTCACCGTGGGCGGCGATCTGACCGTCGAAGAACCCGAGATCATCGCGAAGAATATTGACTCAGTGACCTGTCGCTGGTGTGGCCACGGACGGGCGGTCGAACCGATCGCCGAGTCCAGTGACGTCTGAATTCGACGCTCGTTCCTTCGATCGACCGCGTGAGCGCGCCGCTCCCACTGCACTGCACGGTCACTGGTTGTCGAGCGGGGCCGAAATAACTGTTGACTTGACCGAGTTGACGCTCGTCGTCGCGATCAAATCCCACTGCGACGGCTGTCAAGAGTTCATCAACGCGGATGTGAGCGACTTGGGAGTTTCGGTCCTCGTGGTCAGCGCTGACGACGGCATTTCGTCGGAGTGGCAGGAGGCCCGTCAGCCGGTCTTCGTATCGCCCGAGGCCTTTCGCCTGCTCGACGTTCGTTGGCCACCCTTCTACGTGCTGATCGATCCGGCCGCCCGTCGCGTACGGAGTGAAGGCGTCCTCTTCGGTGTCCAACAGGTAGCGAAAGAGATTGGCCCGTATCTCGACGTCTGACGTGTCACAGGCCGAGGGCAGAGTTGTGGCAAGTGAAGGGTGCCACAATGAGCAACGAGATCGAACTTTCAATCAGTTGTAACGACTGTGTGCGGCGCGGTACGCCCGACTGCGCGGACTGTCTGGTCAGTTTCGTACTCGGCGAAGTACCGGATGAACTCGTGATGACCGCCGAAGAGGCCGACGTCGTCCAGCTCTTCACATCCCAGGGCATGATGCCGCGACTGAAGTTTCAACACCGTTCCACCATTGGTGATTGATTGGTCGCGCGAACGCGTTGACTAGTTTGGTGCGATGGCGCGCCATCTACTGGTGACCAATGATTACCCGCCCAAAACTGGCGGAATCCAGGTCTATCTCCATGAGTTGTGGCGTCGACTCGAGCCCGAACGGGCGGTCGTCGTCACGGCGAGTTCGACCCCGAACACTGAGGCGTTTGACGCCGCCTCTGAGATCATCGTCGAACGGATCCCCGAGAAGACGCTCTTCGTGCCCACCCGTCGTGCCCAGCGCGCGATCGAATCGGCGATCAAGCGCCACCAACCCGACCTGGTCCTGCTCGACCCGGCGTGGCCGCTCGGACTGCTCGGACCGCGTCTGTCCGTTCCCTACGGCGTGGTCGTGCACGGCTCGGAAGTGACGGTGCCCGGGCGCCTTCCCGGCGTGGCCTCGTCGCTGCGCTACGTATTGAAGCACGCCGCCGTCGCGATCTGCGCCGGATCGTACCCGGAGTCCGAGGTGCGACGCATCGCGGCCGAGCACACACCGCCGATCATCCAGGTGCCGCCCGGCGTCGATACTCGGCGCTTCACGCCGCTCGATCCGTCGCGTCGACCCGAGGTACGCCAATCGCTCGGACTCGACCCGAATGCGTTTCTCGTCAGTTCGTACTCTCGCCTCGTGCCCCGCAAGGGAATGGACACGCTGATTCGAGCGGCCACGCGGCTCAAGACGAGGTTCCCGAATCTCCAGGTCGCGATCGGCGGTGCCGGTCGTGATGAGAAACGACTGCACCAGCTCGCGAAGCGACTGGGTGCGCCCGTGGTCTTCCTCGGTCGCGTACCCGACGACGCACTCAACGAGTGGCTCGGAGCGAGCGACCTCATGGTGATGGACTGTCGCAGTCGTTGGCTCGGACTCGAACAAGAGGGTTTCGGGATCGTCTTCGTCGAAGCGGCCGCCACGGGTGTCGCCCAGATTGCGGGTCGCTCTGGCGGCAGTCACGAGGCCGTGCAAAACGGCGTGACCGGAATCGTCGTGAGCGATTCGCGCAGTGACGACGCGCTCGCCCAGGCCATTCGATCTTTGATGATGGACGGCGAACGACGACTCGAATTTGGTCGGGCCTCACGGGCGAACGCCGTGGAGCAATTCGATTGGACAACGTTGGCCGCACGACTCTCCAGCGAGCTCGCGCCTTACGACAATTTTGGCTTCGTAAACCGTCTGCCCTAGGGTGAGAGTGAGGAGGTGCGGTGTCACAACGAGCCACGGAATCGATCACGGTCAACGCGTCGCCTGAAACCATCTACGCGGTGGTCACGGACTTTGAGCACTACGCCGATTGGGTGTCGGACCTCAAGCGCATCGAGGTCGTAACCCGCGACGACCAGGGACGAGCGCTCGAAGTCGAATTTCGCGCGGCGGCCTTCGGTCGCTCGACCATGTACACGTTGCGCTACGACTACGCCAAAGCGCCGAGCGAACTGACGTGGCGTCAGATCCAGGGCGACCTGACCGAGACCCTGAATGGTCGCTATCTATTCGAGGCCATCGGCGACGAAACCAAGGTCACCTACGACCTCGAGGTCGAGTTGCTGGTCCCGATTCCCACCTTCATCAAGTCCCGCGCGGCGTACCGCATCCAAACGCAGGCTCTTCGCGAGTTGAAGGCGCAGGCCGAGCAACAGCGATGATCGACGTCGCGATCGGCGTTGACGTCGGGGGTACCAAGGCGTTGGCCCTGTTGGTGGCCCGCGACGGCCGCGTGCTCGCTGAAGCCCAAGCTCCGACACCGCACCTGCACAGCGAGAACGTCGGCACGCCGACCGCGAACGTCGTGACCGAACTGATCAAGGAGTTGAGTGCACGTCACGGTCTCGATCCGTCGACCGTGCCGGTCTGCATCGGTCTGCCGGGCATGATGCGACGCGACGGGCGCTTGGTCTACGCGCCGAATCTTCAATCGGCGTCGGGCGCAGATTTAGGGGCGTTACTCGGGGCGTCGCTGGCGAGTTCGATGGTGTTCTGCGAGAACGACGCCAACTGTGCGGCGCTCTGTGAACACGAATGGGGCGCCGGGCGTGGCATCGATGACTTCGTGATGGTGACGTTGGGCACGGGCATCGGTGGCGGCGTCATCGCTGACGGGAACCTCATTCGCGGCCGCAGTGGTTTCGCCGGAGAGATCGGTCACATGGTCGTGGTCGCACGAGGCGCCGCCTGTCACTGCGGAAGTCACGGCTGTTGGGAGCGCTACGCCTCGGGCGGGGGACTCGATCGCTTGACGCGCGAAGCAGCGATCGAAGGCCGACTGCCGACGTTGGTCGCCCAACGCGGTAACGCCGCGGCGGTGCGCGCCGAGGACGTGACGGCCGCCGCGGCGCAGAACCTCGATGAGGCCGTGGTGTTGATGAGGGAGATCGGGTGGTGGCTCGCGCTCGGTCTGGCGAACCTGGCGGCGATCCTCGACTGTGGGCATTTCGTCATCGGCGGGGGACTGTCCATCGCCTCGGAACTGGTGTTGCCCTCGGCGCGCGAGTATCTCGTTGACCTCGTCGAGGGCTACCGAGCCCGTCCGGCGATTACCGTGACTCCCTCGATGTTCGGAACTCGCTCGGGCGCGATGGGCGCGGCGCTCGTGGCCTTCGAACGCACGTCATGAAACTCGGCGTGCTGCTGCCGACGTTTCGAGACGGCGCCGCAGACGCCCTCGCGTTCGCTGCGCGTGCGGTCGACGCCGGCGTCGACGGCCTCTTCGCCTACGACCACCTCTGGCCCATGGGCTCGCCGACGCGGTCGTCGCTCGCGCCGTTCCCCTTGCTCGCGTCGGTGGCACGACGGCACGACGGCGTCATCGTCGGTCCCTTGGTGGCGCGCGTCGGTCTCGTGGGCACGGACCATCTCGTCGATGAGTACCTGACGCTCGAACGTGTCGCACCGTCGCGCGTGATCTGCGCCCTGGGCTCGGGCGACAAGCTCTCGGCCGCCGAGAACGAGGCCTACGACATTCCGGTGCGCAGCGCCGACGAACGTCGAGCGTTGATGGCCGAGACGGCGCGCGAATTGAGAGAGCACATGGCGGTCTGGTTCGGCGCCGGCAACGACGAGACGAATCGCGTGGCGCGAGAGGTCGGCGCGACGATCAACCTCTGGGACGCGACACCGCAACGCGTTCGCGACATGACGTCGTCGGGCGACGTGAGTTGGGCCGGACCAGTGCCGCCCGACCTCGCGACGACCTTGGACGCAGTGCGCGACGCCGGGGCGACGTGGGCGATCTTCGCGCCCGATGTCGATATCGATATGCTGCGACAGTGGCGCGAAGCGAACAACGACTAAAATTTGTAGATGGAATTCCGTCGCGTTAACGGCCTGCCGCCCTACGTCTTCGCGCAGATCAACGGCCTGAAGGCCGAGGCGCGCGCCCTCGGTCGCGACGTCATCGATTTCGGCTTCGGCAACCCTGACCTGCCGAGTCCCGACGTGGCCGTCGCCAAGCTCGCCGAGGCGGCGAAAAATCCCCGGAACCACCGCTACAGCGCCTCGCGCGGCATCCCCAACCTGCGACTCGCGATGGCGACGCGCTACAAGGCGCTCTTCGACGTCGATCTCGACCCCGACACCGAGATCGTTACGACCATCGGCGCGAAGGAGGGTCTCACGCACCTCATGTGGGTCCTGCTCGGACCCGGTGACAGCGCACTCGTGCCGAGTCCGAGTTACCCGATTCACTTGGCTGGGCCCGGTTTCGCTGGCGCCAAGGTCATCACCGTTGCGATGCTCGACCCCGGCGCGACGACGAACGATCCGGGCGATGACTTTTTCGCGGGACTCGTCGAGGCCTGGGAGAACGCCGAGGTGAAGCCGCGGGTATTGATCTGTTCGTTCCCGCACAACCCGACGAGCGCGTGCGTGGATCTGGCCTTCATGACCCGGCTCGTCGACTTCGCCCTCGAGCACGAGTTGATCGTCTGTCACGACTTCGCCTACGCCGACCTGGGTTTCGACGGATACACGCCGCCGTCGATCCTGCAAGTCCCGCGCGCGAGGGAGTGCTGCGTCGAGCTCTACACGCTCACCAAGTCCTTCTCGATGGCCGGGTGGCGCGTCGGATTCCTCGTCGGCAACGCCGAGATCGTGGCCGCACTGACCAAGTTGAAGAGTTACCTCGACTACGGAACGTTCCAGCCGGTCCAGATCGCGGCCATCGTCGCGATGAATGAAGCGACGGACTATCCCGAACAACTGCGCGTCATTTATCAGTCGCGGCGCGACACGTTGATCGAAGGACTGAATCGAATCGGTTGGGACGTGACCGCGCCACGCGGTTCGATGTTCATCTGGGCGCCGGTCCCGGAGCCGTACCGCGAGATGGGTTCATTGGAGTTCGCGCGGTTCCTCATCGAGTCAGCCGACGTGGCGACGAGTCCCGGCGTCGGATTCGGCGAGGGCGGCGACGGACACGTCCGCTTCGCGCTCATCGAGAATGAACTTCGCACGTCGCAAGCGATTCGCAACCTGCGCAAGGCCCTCGCGAAACTGGGCTGAACCCGCGATACGGCGCGAAGGTTTCTGTCCCTACGGTGGCGGAGTACTTCTTCATGATCCTCCGTTCGACGACCTTCGAAACTTACTCACGCGCGTTCGAGCGCGCGTCGCCACGCCGCGTAACCCACGTCAACAAAGAGCGGATCCTGCGCTTCGAAGCGTCGATCGAACGACCAGAGTTCGTTGAGTTCGTCCAACGAGGCCCACAGTCCAACGCCGAGGCCGGCGATAGTCGCCGCGCCGCGCGCGGTCGCCTCGAGTGACGAACTTCGCAACACCTCGAGTCTCGAGTTCGTGGCTTGAAGTTGCATCAAGAGGTCCATGGAGGCCGCGCCGCCGTCGGCGCGCAGTTCGTGAAGGGCGATGCCGCCGTCGTTGAACGCGTCGGTCATCGCGCGCACTTGATAGGCGAGTGCTTCGACGAGCGCTCTGGCAATATGTGCACGCCCGACGCCGCGACTCAGTCCGGTGATCGATCCTCGCGCGTCACTACGCCAGAACGGCGATCCGAGTCCCGTGAAGGCCGGGACGAACTGGACACCCGCGGAGTCGTGCACGCTCGTGGCGAGCGCCTCGAGTTCGGACGCTTCGTCGATGAATCCCATCTCGTCGCGCAGCCACTGCACCGCGGCGCCCGCGACGAACGCCGAACCCTCGACGGCGTACGAAGGGGGCGCGACGTCGCCCAGGTCCCACGCGAGGGTCGTGATCAGTCCGTCGAAGACCCCGGGATTCTTCTCACCGACGTTGGCGAGGATGAACGCTCCGGTGCCGTAGGTCGCTTTGACGACGCCCGGTCGAAAGCACGCCTGACCGAAGAGCGCCGACTGCTGATCACCGAGGATCCCGGTGATCGGCACACCGGCCAACTCGGGTATGACGTGGGCATTCACCGTGGCGAACGTCGACAGTGACGGCTGGATCGTCGCGAGCATCGCGGGATCGACGTCGAACAGTGAGGTCATTGTTGGTGACCAGCGAAGCGTGTCGAGGTCCATCAGCATCGTGCGAGACGCGTTCGACGGTTCGGTCACGAAGTGGCCATCGTTGACGCCGCCGGAGAGCCACCAGACCAGCCAGGAGTCGACCGTGGCGAAACTGGGCGTCTCGAGCGCGTCCATGTGACCTTGATCGAGGAACCAACGCATCTTGGACGCCGAGAAGTACGAATCCAGCACGAGACCGGTGGTCGCGCGCACGATCGGCGTCTCGCCGCGCGCGTCGAGGGCCCGGCAGTAGCCGGCCGTGCGTCGGTCCTGCCAGACGATGGCGCGGTGGGGGAGTTCGCCGGTCGCGCGGTCGAAGGCGACCGTGGTCTCTCGTTGATTGGTGATGCCGAGCGCAACGATGTCGTGACCGTTCGCGCGCGCTCGCTGGGCGACGTCGCGCAGCGTCTCGACACAGAGATCAGCGATCTCTCGAGCGTCGTGCTCGACTTCGCCGGGTCGAGGAAAGTATTGGTTCAGTGCTTGGTAGGAGGTATCTCGGACGGTGGTTGAACGGTCATAGGCGACAGTGCGTACTCCCGAGGTGCCGGCGTCGAGGGCGAGAACCAGTTCCACCGGGGTCACGCTAGTGAGGGTTACCTGGTGATTTTTGGGTAGATCATTGGGCAAAAAATAATTGTTCAAAAAACATCCAAAATTGAGTTGACGCGGTGTAATTACAGTGCTGTAATGACACAGCATCTTGCGACGAGAAGTGGTCCGACCACAACATCTTGTGGCCAAGGGGGGAATAGGTAGTAAACTGGACCTCCCGACTCCGAGTCGTGAGAGGCATGTTCTTAGTGTCGGTTTCGGCAAGAAAAGAGAGATTGAAATGGCTATCGCACCGCAGCGACTGGGAATTGGCATCCGCCGCTACTTCACGACTGACGACCGTCACCCGTATGACGAGGTCACGTGGGACCGTCGCGACGCGCGGATTTCGAACTTCCGCGACGGCTCGGTCGCCTTCGAGCAACTGAACGTCGAGGTTCCCTCCAGCTGGTCGTTCAACGCCACCAACATCCTCGCCCAGAAGTACTTCCGCGGCACCCTCGGCACCGCCGAGCGCGAGACCAGCCTCAAGCAGGTCGCTGACCGCATCGTCGACACCATCACCACCTGGGGCATCGAGCGTGACTACTTCGTCGACGACGAAGAGGCCGAGGCTTTTCGCGCCGAGCTCAAGCACCTCTTGATCACCCAGAAGGCGGCCTTCAACTCACCGGTTTGGTTCAACATTGGTGTGAAGGGCGTGCCCCAGCAGGGGAGCGCGTGCTTCATCCTCTCGGTCGAGGACTCGATGCGTTCGATCCTCAACTGGTACACCGAAGAGGGCATCATCTTCAAGGGCGGTTCGGGCGCTGGGGTGAACCTCTCCAAGATTCGCTCGAGCGCCGAGATGCTCGAGGGCGGCGGCACCGCGAGCGGTCCGGTGTCCTTCATGCGCGGGGCCGACGCCTCGGCCGGCACCATCAAGTCCGGTGGCAAGACACGTCGCGCCGCGAAGATGGTCATCTTGGATGCCGATCACCCGGACATCGAAGAGTTCATCTGGTGCAAGGCCAACGAGGAGAAGAAGGCGCGCGTCCTTCGCGACAACGGCTTCGACATGGACCTTGACGGCAAGGACATTCACTCGATTCAGTACCAGAACGCCAACAACTCGGTTCGCGTCTCTGATGAGTTCATGGACGCCGTACTGGCCGACGCCGATTGGGACTTGAAGGCCCGTCACGGCGGACGCGCAGTGCAAACCGTGAAGGCCCGTGAACTGTGGCGCCAGATCGCTCGCGCCGCGTGGGAGTGCGCCGAC
>Ga0208357_1001039_pt1 | contig 21050 bp, 14 predicted proteins | sample NGESurdeep092012_6_FD_184487 | JGI IMG/M metagenome (GOLD analysis project Ga0208357, IMG submission 184487) | Arctic peat soil microbial communities from Barrow, Alaska - NGEE Surface sample F52-2 deep-092012 (SPAdes) | ecosystem: Environmental > Terrestrial > Soil > Wetlands > Peat ... | reverse complement strand
GCGGCACCGATGGTACATGCAACTATCACGATCCCTCCGTACCCGAGCTCACGCCGGACGGCAGGCATGGCGATGGTTTCGTCACCGAGCTCACGCCGGACGGCAGCCAGATCGTCTTCTCCACGTATCTCGGCGGCTCCGGCGAAGATGCGTTGGACGAAGAGTGCGCCAATTATCACGCCTAGCACCACCACGATGAGGTACGGGATAAAGGACAGGCTGCCGTCAAGGACTGGAAAGAGCGCCTGGACCATGCGCAGCACACCGACGAGGCCGATCACGAGGCCAAAAGCTACGAAGACGCTGCCGAGCGCGCCGAAGGCGACGAAACGGCCGAGATCCTTGAGGGGCTGAACCGTCTGTTCTTTCAGGTACCGGACGAACAGGTCGCGGACCTCCTTGAGGTCGCGCTCGATTGATGCACCTTTTAATAACTTGCGCCACGAGGGAGTCCTCACGGACCCAGACTACTCACTGATTTTCGCGTTTGCCGTCCTCGCCGTCGCAGTGGTGTCGTGGCCCCGGTTGGTGTCACTAACCTTCAAGTCATGGTTGACGAGATATTTCACGGGGCCGATGAGCTCGAGGGACGCACGATTCGCAACATCTCTGCGGCCGCAATGGACGCGCCCGCGGCGGCCAATTCGGGCCATAGCGGCACCGCCATGGCCCTGGCTCCTCTGGCGACGATGTTGTTCACCCGCGTCCTGCGTCACGACCCGAGTGATCCGTCGTGGCCTGATCGCGACCGCTTCATTTTGAGTTGCGGTCACGTCTCGATCTTGCAGTACTCTCTGGCGCACTTCTTTGGTTACGACCTGAGCGTGGATGACCTGCGCGAGTTTCGCCAAGCCCACTCGCGCACGCCCGGTCACCCCGAGGTCGGGCTGGCGCCCACCGTCGAAGTGACGACAGGACCGCTGGGTCAAGGAATCGCCAACGGGGTGGGCATGGCCATCGCCGAGCGTCTACTTCGCGCGACTCACGGAGAGGACCTCGTCAATCACCGCACGTGGGTCATCGCCAGCGACGGATGCCTCGAGGAGGGAATTAGCCACGAGGCGGCCTCACTCGCCGGTTCACTCGGGCTCGACCGCCTCACCATCATGTACGACGACAATCACATCACGATCGACGGGAAGACCGAACTTGCGCTGCACGACGATCCTGCCGAGCGATTCGCCGCCTACGGATGGCAGGTCATCAACGTGGGCGAAGACGCCAACGACCTCGACGTGCTCGAGGGTGCCGTTCGCGAGGCCATGGCCGACACCGGTCGTCCCACGCTGATCATTATTCGTTCGCACATCGCATTCCCCTCGCCCACGATGATGGATCGTCGCGAGGCGCACGGGTCACCCTTTTCTCCCGAGGCCATTGCCGAGGCCAAGGCAATCCTGGGAATGCCCAACGTCCCCTTCGAGCTCGACGACGAACTACCGTCGCTCAACCGCGCCCGCGTGCTCGCCAAGGACGATCTGTCGGGCCCCTGGCGCGAGCGGCTGCACGCCGCCGCCGAGCGCGGTGAGCGATTGGTGGCCCAGTTGGCCGACGCGGGGGCGCTGCGAGAACCGGTCACGTTCGAGACCTACGAGGGGGGCACCAAAGTCGCGACCCGCAAGGCGATGCAACGCGCCATGGACACCTTCGCCGCTTTCACCCCGGGTCTCACGACAGGATCGGCCGACCTGACTGATAACACCGGCGTCACTTTGAAGTCCTCGACCATACAGAATCGCGAGGACCACGCCGGTCGCCAGTTCCACTACGGCATCCGCGAGCACGCCATGGGAGCGGTCATGGTCGGCCAAGCCCTGCACGGCGGCATCCGACCGGCGGGTTCCACTTTCTTCGTGTTCTCGGACTACGAGCGTCCGGCGATTCGACTGGCCTCGCTCAGTCACGCGGGCGTGCTCTTTGTCTTCACCCACGATTCGGTGGGCGTCGGCGAAGACGGCCCCACGCACCAGCCCGTCGAGCACTTGATGGCACTACGCGCAATGCCGCGTCTGCACGTGCTGCGACCCAGTGACGCCAACGAAGCGGTGCGACTCATCGAGGCGTACCTGCGCGACCCGGCACCGGCGACCACGGCGCTCATCTTGACCCGCCAAGACATTCCCGTGATGGCGGGGGCGGACGCTGAGGCGTCGGCGTCGAACGCTCACCGCGGTGGGTACGTGGTGCGCGAGAACGCCGCGGCGCGCTACAGCCTGGTGGGTACCGGTTCAGAAGTGGCGCTGTGTCTGGCCGCGTGTGACGCGCTCGCGACTCGCGGCATCGCCACGCGTGTCGTGGCCCTGCCGTGCTGGCGGTGTTTTGACGCTCAAGACGCCTCGTACCGTGCGAGCGTGTTGCGCCGCGACGTGCCCTCCGTGTCGCTCGAAGCGGGGGCGACCTTGGGGTGGTGCCGCTTCGTCGACGACGCACTCGGCATCGACGAGTTCGGAATGTCGGCGCCGGCCCCGGCGGTCTTCGAACACTTTCACATCAACTCCGAGGCGTTGGTCGACTTCGTCTCTCATCGACTGGAGGTCTCCTCGTGAGCCGACTCAACGTCCTCTACGACGACTTTGGTCAAAGCCCCTGGATCGACAACATTCGCCGTGACTGGCTCGACGACGGCACCTTGGTGGGCCTCGTGGCCAAGGGCACGCGCGGCGTCACTTCGAATCCCGCGATCTTCGCCAAGGCGTTCGCCACGTCGACCGCGTACGACGACCGGTTGGCGACGGCGACGTCGAAGGACCCCGAAACGGTCTTCGAATTCCTCGCGAGCGCTGACGTGCGCGACGCGTGCGACGTGTTGGATGACGTGCACCAGCGCAGTCGCGCCGAGTTGACGCGGGGGCTGCGCCGATACACCGACGGATTCGTGTCACTCGAGGTCTCGCCGCGGCTCGCGCGCGATACCGAGGCGACCGTGACGGCGGCGAAGAAACTATGGGAGCAAGTGGGGCGCTCCAACGTGATGATCAAGATTCCGGCCACGAAAGAGGGGCTCCCGGCCATCACTCGGGTACTGGCCGAGGGCATCAACGTGAACGTGACGCTGATCTTTTCTCTCGAGCGTTACGACGAGGTGCTCGGCGCCTGGTGCGCCGGACTCGAGTCCGCGCTCGAACAGGGACGCGACCTCAGCTCCATCGCGAGCGTGGCGTCGTTTTTCGTCTCGCGCGTCGACGCTGCGGTGGACAAGTTGTTGCCCGAGGGCGACGCCCTGCGCGGGCACGTCGCCAACGCCCAGGTGGCTGCGGCCTACGCCCTCTACCAACGATGGATGTTGAGCGACCGAGTCCTCGCGCTCCTGGCGCGTCACGCTCAAGTCCAACGTCCCTTGTGGGCGTCAACGTCGCCGAAGAATCTCAGTTACGACCCATTGCTCTACGTCAACAACATCGTGGCCGCCGAGACGGTGAACACGATGCCTGACGCGACGCTCGAGGCGACCCTCGAACACGGGGATTTCTCGTGGTCGCTGCTCGCGACGCCCGCGACGGTGGCCAGCAGTGCTGCAGTGCTGAATGAACTTCCCGACTCGATCTCACTGGCCCAAGTGACTGAACAACTCGAGCGCGACGGGGTTGATTCCTTCGTCGCGTCCTACGAGGAAGTTTTGGCCATCGTAGCCTCGAAGTTGAGTTCCACCTCGGTCTGAGAGACCGATAGGAGTCGCAGGGCGTGACCGCTGGGGTGACGCGGTGCTCGCGCGCCGTCCCGAGGGCGTGGTTTGATTGCCTCGCCTCGTAGTATCGAGAACATGAAGAACTCCGCCGCTCTCACCAGTGTTGACGAAGTGATGGAGACGCCGATCGAGGAGTTGGCCGCCGCGGCCTTCGCCCGCGCCCGCGCCACCCATGGACACGTCGTGACCTATTCGCCCAAGGTGTTCATCCCCTTGACGCACCTCTGTCGTGATCGCTGTGGTTACTGCACCTTCGCCCAAGCGCCCGCGCGGGTGACGGCGCCGTACATGAGTCTGGACGAAGTGATGGCGGTCGCCCAAGCCGGTCGCGACGCCGGCGTGACCGAGGCCCTCTTCACCTTGGGAGAACGACCCGAACTTCGTTACGACGAGGCCGCTCGCTGGCTAGCGGCACGCGGCTATCGCTCCACCGTGGACTACGTGGCGAACGCCGCACAAATGGTGCTCGAATCCACCGGGCTGTTGCCGCACGTAAATGCCGGGGCGCTCTACGACTTCGAGTTGCGACAGTTACGTGCGGTGTCGGCGTCCCAGGGCATGATGCTCGAGAGCCTGGCGCAGCTACCGGCGCATCGCCTCGCGCCGGATAAGGAACCCGAGCGACGTCTCGCGACCCTCGAGTGGGCCGGTGAACTCAAGATTCCCTTCACCACCGGACTTCTCGTGGGTATCGGTGAAACGCGTGAGGAACGGGTGGCGACCCTCGAGGCGATCGCCCAGAGTCACGAACGCCATCACCACGTACAAGAAGTCATCATTCAAAATTTCTTGCCCAAGCCTCGCACGGCGATGGCGAATGCACCCGCGGCGAGTGACGAGGAGTTCTTTTGGACCATCGCCGTGGCGCGCCTCTTGTTGCCCGACGACATACATCTGCAGGCGCCGCCGAACTTGAGCGACGATCCGACGAGACTGCTGGCGTACGGTATCGACGACTTCGGAGGGATCTCACCCGTCACCAAGGATCACGTCAACCCCGAACGTGCGTGGCCGGCCATCGAGACACTCAGTAGCGAGTGCGACGCCCTGGGCTTCGTTCTGGCGCCTCGACTCACCGTCTACCCGGCGCACCTCGCCGCGCCGGACTTTCTTGACGAGGCCGTGCGACCCCACGTGCTCGCTCAGAGCGACGCGAGTGGATTGGGTCGACACGACGTATGGCACTCCGGTGCCGAGACCACTCCCCCGCCGGCGCCGCGCACGACGGCGCGCACGAGTGTCGTCGAGGAGATTCTCGCGCGCTACCAACCGGGGTACCGATTCGAACACGGTGAGCTCGTGACGCTCTTCGAGGCGCGTGGTGGTGACTTCAACGCCATCGTGGAAGTGGCCGACCACGTCCGTCATGAGTTAGTCGGAGAGCCGGTGAGCTTCGTGATCAATCGTAATATCAACTACACGAACGTCTGCACCTTCAAGTGCCGTTTCTGCGCCTTCTCCAAGGGCCCCCTCTCCCTGAATCTGCGCGGCGATCCCTACCTGTTGACCCTCGACGAGATCACTGAACGCGTGCGCGAGGCCTACGATCGTGGCGCGACCGAGGTGTGCCTGCAGGGCGGCATCCACCCGAATTTCGACGGCGAGTACTACATCGACGTGGTGGCCGCCGTGAAGGCGGGAGCTCCCTCGATCCACATCCACGCTTTCAGCGCCCTCGAGGTGTTCGAGGGGGCGCGTCGTAGCGAGCAGGATCTCACTACGTATCTCACGCGACTTAAGACGGCGGGACTACGCACGCTTCCGGGCACGGCGGCTGAGATCCTGGACGACCCGATTCGCACCATTTTGTGCCCGGACAAACTTTCGTCGGATCAGTGGCTCGAGGTGCATCGTGCGGCACACTCGGTGGGTCTCAGCTCCAACATCACGATCATGTTCGGTGCGGTCGAGAGTTCGCATTCCTGGGCGACGCACTTGATGCGCACGCTCGACTTGCAAGAAGAGACCGGTGGATTCACCGAGTTCGTACCGCTGCCCTTCGTGCACATGGCCACACCGCTGTTCTTGCGTGGTAAGTCGCGAAAGGGGCCGACCTTTCGCGAGGCCGTCTTGATGCACGCGGTGGCGCGACTGCATTACGCCACGAAGATCAATAACATCCAAGTGAGCTGGGTCAAGATGGGCGTCGAAGGCTCGCGTCGCATCCTTCAAGCGGGCGCCAACGATCTCGGCGGCACGCTGATGGACGAGAACATCTCGCGCGCTGCCGGAGCCGTCCACGGCCAAGTGATGGACGTCGAGATGCTCCAAAACCTGGTGGAGCCCCTCGGTCGACCACTGCACCAACGCACCACGCTGTACCAGGCCCTCGCGTGACCCCTGACGCCATCGACCGATTCGTCGAGGAGTCGACCGCAGGCCTGGTGAATTCGCCCGAACACGTCGCGGTAATTCGCTCCCTGGTCACCAAGGCGTTGTCCTTGGCGCAGTACGAGAGCAACCTCAGTGACTTGAAGAGCGCGGTGACCGCCCTGGGAGAATTACTGGACGGTTCGCGGCTCTTCGAGCCGTGGCGCGATACCCCGAAGGCGACCGTCTTTGGTTCGGCGCGCACCAAACCGGACTCCGAGCTCTATCGACTCGCCTCCGCCTTTAGCGCGGAACTGGCGTCGCGCGGATGGCTCACTGTCACCGGGGCGGGACCGGGCATCATGGAGGCGTCGTCCCAGGGCGCCGGACGTGACGCGACCATTGGCGTCAACATCGACTTACCCTTTGAACACGGCACCAACGCGTTCGTCGACGTCGAGAACCGCCACATCGCCACGTCGTACTTCTTCACGCGCAAGGTCATCATGACGCGCTCGTCGCAGGCCTTCATCGCTTTTCCGGGTGGCGTGGGCACGATGGACGAACTCTTTGAGATCCTGACCTTGTTGTACACGGGTAAAACCGACCCCGTCCCGGTCGTCCTTATCGACCGACCCGGGGGAACCTTCTGGTCGTCGTGGTTCGACTTCATGGCCGACGAGGTGATCGGTGAGGGCTACCTCAATTCCGGTGACGAGGTGTCGTACCTCGTGTGCGACAACGTGGCTGACGCCGTCGCGGAGGTGACCGGTTTCTACACCAACTACGTCGGTTTCGAGACGGGCGTGGGCCAGGCGATCGTGAGTCTGCGCCACGGGCCGAGCGAAGAGGAGTTGTCTGTCCTGAGAGCCGCGTTTGAGGGAATCACCTTCACCCTGGCGTCAACGGAACCTCTGACCACGCTCGCGTTCGACTTCAACGGGCGTAGTTACGCGATAGTGCGTCGGGTCATCAATGAGGTGAACAACTGGACTGATCAGTCTCGGTCGTAACCTCGCAGCAGTGCCTCAGCCTTGTACAGGCTCCGACGAACGCGGGCCAAGCGTTTTTCGAGTTCGTGTGCCTCTTCGGCCGCATCTTCGCGAAGTTGGGCGCGCACCGTGTCAAAAATGACGTCAGAGACCCGATGCTCGAGTGCGCTGACGGCGTCGGCTAATTCCAACAGGGGCTCGCTCATATGGTGTGCACCGTGAGTTGACCCTCGGCGTACTGACGGCGCAGAGTACGTTTGTCGAATTTGCCCACGCTGGTCTTAGGCAAGCTCTCGACGAAACTCCAGTGTTCGGGGAGCCACCACTTCACCACGAATTCACTGAGGTACTCGCGCAGTTCCTCGGGACTGGTCTCGGAACCCGGCGTGCGTACCACCACGCACAACGGGCGTTCCTGCCATCGATCGTCGGGGACGGCGATCACCGCCGCCTCGTACACGCCGTCGTGGCCCATGACCGTCGATTCGAGGAGAACCGAACTGATCCACTCGCCGCCGGACTTGATCATGTCCTTGGAACGATCGGTAATCACCATAAAACCGTGCGCGTCCAGAGTTCCGATATCTCCCGAGCGCAGCCAACCGTCATGGAAGAGTTTGGGCGAATCGGCCCCGTAGTACTCCGAAGCGATCCACGGTCCGCGCAGTTCGAACTCCCCTACCGTGACTCCGTCACGCGCCAGGATGTCACCCTCGTCGTTGGTGAGACGCACCTCGACTCCCGCCATGACGCGACCGGCCTTGACCCGGTAGTCCACTTCGGCCTCGGCGCTGACTCCCCAGGGGGGATTCGAAACGGCGACCAATGGGCTGGTCTCGGTCATCCCCCAACCCTGGAGAACGTCAACACCGTGGCGATCACGGAAGGCTTCGATCATGAATCGCGGTACGGCAGAACCGCCGGCCAGAATTCGGGTGATACTCGACAGGTCCGGTGCGGGGTGCTCGCTCGCCGCGCGCAAGAGGTCGTTCCAGATCGTGGGCACGCCGAGTGCCACGGTTGGCTGTAAGTCCATGATCATCTTCAGCAGTGGTTCGCCCTGGAGGAACATCTGGGGCATAATCAGTTCGGTCCCGGCCATGAACGCCGTGTAGACCGCGCCCCAGGCGTTGACGTGAAACATCGGCACCACGAGCAAGCAGCGGTCACGGTCACTCAAGGCAAGGGAGTTGGCGCTCGTCGAGGCCAACGAATGCAGCCAGGTCGAACGGTGCGAGTACACGACGCCCTTGGGGTCGCCCGTGGTGCCCGAGGTGTAACACATCACCGCGGCGTCGCTTTCGTCCAGATCAGGCCACTGAAAACCGGTACTCTGGGCACCGATCAGTTCGTCGTAGTCCAGGACGACGAAGGGCGCGTCAACTACGGCACCGTGGACGATGATGTGTCGCACCCCGGCGATGTCATCCTTGATGCGCGCGAGCAGTGGCACGAGGCTGGCGTCGACGACGATCACGGTGTCCGCGGCGTGGTTGATGATGTAGGCGAGTTGGTCGGGGAAGAGTCGAACGTTGAGGGTATGAAGTATCGCGCCCATGCTCGGCACCGCGAGATACACCTCCATGTGCGTCTGGTTGTTCCACATCAACGTCGCGACGCGGTCGTCGCGCTGGACGCCGAGCGCCGTCAACGCCGCCGCGAGCTGCTCGGCGCGTTGAGCCACCTCGGCGAACGTGGCCTGGTGTACTCCGTCAGGCGTCGCGGTGAAGATCTCTTTGTCGGCGTACATCCACTGTCCGTGACGAACAATGTCGCGAATCAGTAATGGCGCATCTTGCATCGTGCTACGCATGACTCCCCCTCGGTGTTCTCCTCGATGATAGTGAGCCGAGGATCAAAAAATGGTCGCCCCACGTCGACGGTCCGCGACGCGATGACCGCCGGCGATGGTTCCTCGCATCACTCACCGTTGCGCATTCGCCCAGTCGTCCTGTGATCCGAGGCGACGGGCCGCGAAAGTCGCGGTGGGCCCGCAGTCTCGTCGGCTGGCCGACGGTGGACGTTCGACTCCTCAGAGTGGTGGGCCCGGTGCTGGGTGGGACACTCCGTCGGTGACGCACAAGTGACGCGTGTGACGACCAGTTGACGTTACCAACGTCACACGAACGCGCGCCATTTTCGACACGGCCGTCATTTTTTTCAGTGGCTCCGTGGAAGTTTTTCACGTCAGCCACGGTGAAAGAATGAACACTGCGGGTGGCATCACGTTTTTCTTAACGAAGTTTAGAATTTTACTGTATGTCAACTTTAGTATAATGAAGGGGTGCCGAACACTCCCGAGTTGCCGAATAAACGCCAATACCTTTCGTCGGAGTCACGTCGCATCTCCATTCTGCGGGTGGCCGACGACGTGCTGTCCAAGGAAGGCGTCGCTCACCTGAGCATCGTGGAGGTCGCGCACCGCGCGGGCATATCGCGTCAACTTGTCTACCAGCACTTCGCAGATCTCAACACGCTTTTGATTGAAGTCATCCGTATGCGGTTGGTGGAACTGCAGTCCTCCCTGGATTCTCCCGACGGCACGCGACGCGGCGAGATTCGCGAATTGGTGGAGGCGCAGTTACGAAGGATATTGAGCATGCCGACGCGTGATCGCCAACTCATGCGCAACGTGTTTGGCGACATCACCGCGCTGCCCAAGGACTTGTGGCCGACCATCGCAGAATTGCGCCAAGACGTCGTCTCGCGTTGGGCACGACTCATCGACCCCGAGGCCCAACCAACGTCGTTGGCCTACGCGAAGATGGGCCTGATCATCCACGCCGTCTTAGGCGCGTGGGACTTGCTCATCGAAGGATCTCTCACCGACGACGAGGCCGTGGTCCTCTTGCTGCGAGTAGTCGAGAGCCTCTTCGTCCTGCCCTGGTAGCGAACTCTTACCAGGATAAGCTGTAGGGATCGACCGGCGCCGGGAGCGCCGAGGTCGTTCCCGTCAAATAACCATCGACCGCCGAAGCTGCACTGCGACCCTCAGCAATCGCCCAGACAATCAAGCTCTGACCGCGCACCGCGTCACCACACGCGAACACCGGTGTCGCGCCCGGGTACGTCGCCAGTCGCCAGTCGCTGGTGACCGACAGAGTGGCGCGAGAGGTCACCATCTCGGGAAAGTTGAGGCCAAGAGCGTCGAGCTCGGGGCCGACGAAGCCAGCCGCGATAAGCACCAGATCGGCGCGCGCGCGATGAACGTCACCGTGGAGCGTGTCGCGTAGGACGATCTCGCTCACGACGTTCTCGCCGTGGAACTCGAGCGTCTCAGTGGCGAAGACGCGATCGCCACCTTCTTCGTGCGCTGGCGTCACCTTGTAGAGTCGCGCCATCGTCGGCCAGGGCTGATCAGACGGGCGTTCGCGTGGTGGCTCTTCCAAGATTTCGATCTGCGTCACCGACGCCGCACCGTGACGGTGAGCGGTACCGAGGCAGTCGGCGCCCGTGTCGCCACCACCCAAGATGATGACGTGTCGGCCTGCGGCGTCAATGCTCGAGGATCGATTCTCGACGACCGCGCGGTTGGCGGCTTCGAGATACGTCATCGCCGGATAGACCCCCGTCAGCTCGGCGCCGGGCACCGGAATGAGCCGCGGTCGCGTCGATCCAATCGCTAGGACTACCGCGTCGAACTCGTCTTGGAGGTGCGACAAGGCCACGCCGCCGTCGCCGACCGGAACCGAGGTGTGAAAGACGATGCCGGCGTTGCTCATCGCCGCGAGACGTCGGTCGAGAATGGATTTTTCTAGCTTGAATTCGGGAATGCCGTAGCGCAGGAGACCACCAATGGCGTCGGCGCGTTCGAAGACCTCGACGTGGTGTCCGGTGGCTCGCAGTTGGGCCGCGACGGCGAGGCCGGCGGGACCCGACCCGACGACCGCCACGCGACGTCCGCTCTCGACGCTGGCGGTGCGTTGCACGGTGATGCCGCGCGCAAAGGCGTGTTCGATGATTTCGTATTCGAGTCGTTCAATGGTGACGGGATCGGCTCCGATACCCAGCACGCACGACGATTCACACGGCGCCGGGCAGAGTCGGCCGGTGAACTCAGGAAAGTTGTTGGTGTCCAGCAGTTGTTCGGCGGCCTCGTCCCACCGGCCGCGGTACACCAAGTCGTTGAAGACGGGAATTCGGTTGCCGAGTGGGCAACCCTGCATGCAAAAGGGGATGCCGCAGTCCATGCACCGCGCCCCCTGCGCTTGGACGGCCTCTTCCGTCTGGGGTTCGTATACCTCGCGCCAGTCGCGCAGACGAACCGCCACTGGTCGTGGCGTCGGACCGCGGCGTTCGTATTCGAGGAATCCAGTGGGCTTACCCATTGCGCATCTCGTCACGAATTCTCTGATATTCCGAGGTCTCGATGCGGATGAAGTTCATTCGTTCACGGCGCCAGTTCTCCAAGATGTCCGTTGCGACGACGGACCGAGTCTCGGCGGCGTAGCGCTCGAGCAGGGGGTGCAGGACATCTTCGTCGGGGTACTCGAGCGGGTCGATCTCGTACACGCCGGCCGAGAGGTGGTTGTGCACGTCGTTCGTCGGGTCGTAGAGGTACAAAGTTCCCCCCGACATGCCCGCCGCGAGGTTGCGTCCGACACCCCCCAAGATGACCACCACACCGCCGGTCATGTACTCACAGGCGTGGTCGCCCGCGCCTTCAACGACAATGGTGGCGCCGGAATTTCTCACGCCACAGCGCTCGCCGACGACGCCGTTGATGAAGATCTCGCCGCCGGTGGCGCCGTAACCAATGACGTTGCCCGCGATGATGTTCTCGTTGCTCTTGAAGGTGGCGCTCGGCGGCGGAGCGATGACGATGCGCCCACCCGAGAGTCCCTTGCCGGCGTAGTCGTTCGTGTCGCCGGTCAGGCGCAGCGTCAGCCCCGCCGGCATGAAGGCACCGAGACTCTGGCCGGAGGATCCCTCGAGGTTAATCGTCACGTGATCGTTCGCCAGGGTGGTGGCGCCCAGGGTACGGGTAATGGCGCTGCCGGTCAGTGTGCCCACCGCGCGATTGACGTTGCGGATTGTGAGGGACAAACTCACGGGGTTTCCCGACGTCGCGGACTGCAGGGCGTCATTCATGAAGCGCCAGTCCAGGGCTTCATCCAGGCCGTGTTCTTGCTTGACGCTCTGGTGTCGCTGCTCGACGTCGGTCGTGACGAGCAATGCTCGTAAGTCCAGGGTATTGGCGGCGTCGGCCAAGTTCGTCACCTCGAGTCGTGAGGCGTCGCCGACCAGTTCGTCAATTGTGCGCACGCCTAGGAGCGCCATGTATTCGCGTACTTCCTCGGCGATGAATTCAAAGAAGTTCTCCACGAACTCGGGTCGTCCCGTGAAGCGCTCGCGCAGCACGGGGTTTTGCGTCGCGATGCCCACGGGGCAGGTATCGAGGTGACACACGCGCATCATCACGCATCCCGAGACGACCAGTGGCGCAGTGGCAAAGCCGAATTCCTCGGCACCGAGCATCGCGGCGATTACGACGTCGCGACCGGTCTTGAGCTGACCATCCACCTGGACGACGACGCGGCTGCGCAATCCGTTCGCGGCCAGGGTCTGGTGCGCCTCGGCCAGACCCATCTCCCACGGCGTACCGGCGTGCTTCAGTGACGTCAAGGGCGCGGCGCCCGTGCCACCGTCGTGCCCCGAAATCAAGATCACGTCGGCGTGCGCCTTAGCGACGCCCGCGGCGATGGTACCCACGCCTTGTTCGGCGACCAGTTTGACATGAATACGTGCTTGATCGTTGGCGTTCTTCAGGTCGTAGATGAGCTGGGCGAGATCCTCGATCGAGTAGATGTCGTGGTGCGGTGGTGGCGAGATGAGTCCGACGCCCGGCGTCGAGTGGCGCGTCTTGGCAATCCACGGGTAAACCTTGGAGCCGGGCAGTTGGCCCCCCTCCCCCGGCTTGGCGCCCTGGGCCATCTTGATCTGCAGGTCGTCGGCGTTCACCAAGTAACGACTCGTGACCCCGAAACGACCCGAGGCGACCTGCTTGATGGCGGAGCGACGATTGCCCTCGGGATCATTGACGTCGAAGCGGTCTTCGTCCTCGCCACCCTCCCCGGTGTTGGATTTGGCGCCGAGGCGGTTCATCGCGATGGCCAAGGTCGTGTGGGCCTCTTCGGAGATCGATCCGTAGGACATGGCCCCGGTCGAGAATCGTCGCAGGATCGACGCCACACTCTCGACGTCGTCGAGGGGTACCGGTTGCTCCGCTGGTCGCAGCCGCAAGAGACTGCGCAGCGTCACCGGCGCGTCGGCCTGTTCGTCCACCAGCGTCGTGTACTCCTTGAAGATGTCGTAGCGCTTCTCGCGGGTGGCGTGCTGGAGTTTTTGCACGGTACGAGGATTGAACAAGTGCACCTCGCCGTCACGGCGCCACTGGTATTCGCCACGATTGTGGATCTCCACGCGTTCTGAGGGTGCGGGATGGTACCCACTGGCGTGCAGTCGCAAGGTCGAGCGGGCAATGTGTTCGAGGGTGATGCCCCCAATGCGTGAACGAAATCCCGGGAAGTACGACGCGAGGACGGCTTCGTCAATGCCGACCGCCTCGAAGAGTTGACTGCCGACGTAACTGGCGACCGTGCTCACTCCCATCTTGGACATGACCTTGACGACGCCCTTGGTGAGGGCCTTGGCGTAGAGGTAGCGCGCTTCGCTGGCCTCGACCGAGGTGATCTCTCCGGTCGCCACCAAGGAGTCGATCGACTCGTACGCCAGGTAGGGACAGACCGCGGACGCCCCAAAGCCCAACAACAGTGCGACGTGATGCACCTCGCGCACGTCACCCGCGTCGACCACCAGGGCCGCGCTGGTGCGCAGATGCTCGTCGACCAGGCGGTGGTGCACGGCCGAGGTGAGGAGCAAGCTCGGGATGGGGGCGAGTTCGTCGGACGTGTTGCGGTCCGACAAGATGACGATGTTGACCCCCGAGCGCACGAGGGCGACCGCTTCGTCGCAGACGTGCGTGATGGCGTCGGCCAGGCGCTGGGCGTCGCTGCCCTCGCCGTGAACGCCAAAGAGACCGTCGACGACTTCGGAGCGAAAGGACCAGTCGGCCTGCGCCTCGTGGATGTAGCGAATCTTAGCTAATTCGTCGATGCTGAGGATCGGTGAGGCCAGCACGATCTGGTGGCAGTGTTTGGCCGATTCGTTCAGGAGATTGTCCTCGCCGCCCATCGTGACGCGCGTCGAGGTGACGAGCTCTTCGCGGATGGCGTCCAGTGGCGGATTGGTGACCTGGGCGAACAATTGACTGAAGAAGTCAAAGAGGGAACGCGACTGCGCCGAGAGCACCGGGAGGGCTGAGTCCGAGCCCATGGATCCGATGGGCTCTTCGCCCACTTGGGCCATGTGACGCACGATCATGCGCAGGTCCTCTTCGGAGTAGCCAAACACCTTTTGGTGCATGACCACCGAGGCGTAACTGGGCGTCAGCATCGCGCGCGGCTCGAGTTCGTCCAGGGACACCTGCTCGTCGTCGAGCCACTGTCCGTAGGGAGCCCGGGCGGCCAGACCGGCCTTCAACTCCTCGTCGTCGATGATGCGACCCTGCTCGATGTCGACGAGAAACACTCGCCCTGGTTGCAGCCGCCCCTTACGTTCGATGTTGGCGGGGTCGACGGGTAGGACCCCTACCTCCGACGCGAAGATCACGCGTTGGTCCTTGGTCACCCAGTAGCGCGCCGGGCGTAGTCCATTGCGGTCGAGCACGGCGCCGACGACCCGTCCGTCGCAGAACGTGACGGACGCGGGCCCGTCCCAGGGCTCCATCAGGGCGGCGTGGTAGCGGTAGAAGTCCCGGCGCGCCGGGTCCATGGCCGTCGAACGTTCCCACGCTTCGGGAATCATCATGAGAATCGCGTGCGGTAGGCTTCGACCAGATTGCACGAGCAACTCCACGACCTCGTCGAAACTGGCCGAATCACTCATGTCGGGGGTGATGATGGGCGTCAAGTCCGAAATCGGGCGAGGAAGAACGTCACTTGAGAGAGTGGTCTCGCGCGCGGTCATCCAGTTGCGGTTGCCGCGTACCGTATTGATCTCACCGTTGTGAGCAATGTAGCGAAAGGGCTGAGCCAGGTCCCAGCGCGGCAGGACGTTAGTGGAGAACCGGCTGTGCACGACCGCGATGGCTGAGGTGAGCCGCTCGTCGCGTAGGTCACTGAAGTACGCACGAAGTTGGGGCGACGAGAGCATGCCCTTATAGATCACGACGTGCGGTGAGCACGATGACGCGTAGACGTCGAGCTCGTGCTCGACGATCTTTCGCGCGGCGTACATGGAGCGCTCGAGGTTCTCGGCGCCGTCGAGAGCCACGAGTTGCTGGACGAACCAGGGTTCAGAGGCCGCCGACGTTGGACCCAAGAGACTGGACGCGACGGGGACGTCACGCCAGGCCAGCGTGACCAATCCGAGCGCCGAAAAACGTGCGGCGATCTCGGTCGTCACCGCTTCGCGACTCGCGTCGCGCGGGATCATCCAAAAACCCACACCGTAGTCTCCCGCTGCGGGCACGACGTCACCGAAGAGCGCGCGAATGAACGAATCGGGCATCTGTAACAAGATGCCTGCGCCATCACCGGAGTCCACGTCGGCACCGGTGGCGCCACGGTGTTCGAGGTTCTCGAGGATGGTCAGCGCATCCGCCACCGTGGCGTGGCTGGGACGCGCCGTCAGATCGGCAATCATCCCGACGCCACACGCGTCGTGCTCAAAAGCGGAGTTGTAGAGGGAGGGGGTCTTTGTCATGTGCGTTGCCTTCCGGGGCAACGCTGACCCGACATCCATCATAGCGAAATTCGATTCTGTTGGTCACGACGTACTGTGGAACGGTGAGTACATCAACCAAATCCACGATCGTGGTGGGTGGCGGCATCGTAGGACTCACCTCGGCGTGGCGACTGGCCCGCGGCGGCTATCACGTGACGTTGTTCGACCCCACTCCGGGACACGGCGCGACGTGGGCGGCGGCCGGAATGATCGCTCCCCACGCCGAAGCAGCCCCGGGAGAACGTAAGAATTTCAATTTGCAGCGACAGGCGCTGACCGGGTGGCGACGACTTTCGCAAGAATTATTCGACGTTGCCGGCCGCGCCGTCGACATCACCGTGACCGGTACGTTGATGACGGGTTGGGACGCGGGAGATCGACGCCTGGTCGATCAATTCCGTCAGGTCGCGACCGACTACGGCGTGACCTTACGAATCGTTCGGCGCGACGAGGATCCCGCGGTGTTCCAAGGAGTCTCCGACCGGATCACCAGCGGGGTGTTGCTCGACGGTGATGCCTGGATCGATCCGGATCAGGCCGTTGACATTTTACAGGGGGGGCTGGCGTCCATCGGTGTGCGGATCGTCACCGAGCACGTGCACGCCATCGAGGGGGGACCGTGGGGGGTACGTATTCATCACGGTGACAACACGCTCACCGCTGACGCGGGCATCCTCGCTACCGGGGCGTACGGCCTTCCCTCGGGCGCCACTCCCACCGGTGAACACGCGGTGCGACCAGTGCGCGGAATGACGGTGCGCATTGACGGGATTGATCGCGCGAGTGCGCCGACGTTGCGCTGTTTCGTGCGAGGACGTCCGTTCTACGTCGTCTCGCGCCCGGGTGGCTACTGCGTCATTGGTGCCTCGAGTGAGGAGCGCTCGGGTCCGTTGATTGAAGTAGGCGAACTTCAGCGGCTCTTGCGCGACGCCCTCGACGTCGTCCCCGAGCTCGAGACTTGTTCACTCTACGAGACGCGCGTCGGGTTACGTCCCGCGTCGACGAACCTCGAGCCGTTCTTCGAGGAGTGGGACGATCGACGTTGGGCGTGGTCGTCGGGTCACTTTCGCCACGGCGTCACCCTCGCTCCCCTCACCGCACGTTCCGCCGTTGATTTTGTCGATCGCGTGACCGCGTGATCGTCAACGGCGTGACCCACGAGGCGATGACCTCGCCCAGTAGCGTCGGGGACTTGTTGCGCCAGTTAGGCATTGAGCCCCGTGGTATCGCCGTGGCCATCAATGGTGAGATCGCGCGGCGTTCCCGGTGGGAGACGACGTTGGTCAACGCCAGTGACTCGGTCGAGATCGTCACGGCGGTCGCCGGCGGTTAACGCGGTCGCGGGCCTGCTCAACGGGTCCAAAGAGTCGGAGCGACTACCATTGTTTGTTCGCGGGCTGTGGCTTAGTTTGGTCTAGAGCGCTCGGCTGGGGGCCGAGAGATCGGGAGTTCAAATCTCCCCAGCCCGACCACCGCAGGGTTCCCCCGTGTCGCGAGAACTCCGCGCGCAAGGTCTATTTCCCCGCCACGACCGTCACGTACGACGTGGCGGAGTGGTGATACGCCCCGTACCCCGTGTAACTCGCCGACATGGCAATGCGCCCGAGCGGAGGGTGCGCCACGTTGATCAAGCACTCGCCGAAGGGGCTCGGGACGCAGTAGAACACCCGTGCGCCGAAGTGGACGGTGACCGGATTTTGGGGGTAGATGCCGGCGGCGTTGGCCAAGATACCGGTGACTTGGATGACGACCGGCTTGGTGGAGGGTACGACGGGAATCGCGTTGACCGCTTGCAAGCTCCAGGTCGCCACGGGAATCACCGATTCGGGGTCGGTGGGCGCCGAGTACCCGAAACGATTGTGCACCTGCGTGGTCACCTCGTACACCTGGCGATTGGTGAGACCACGGATGATGCAGTTGGGTTCGAAATACACCGGGGCGTGACACGTCCAACTACGAGTGCCGTTCGACACCGTGACCAAGTAGCCGTCAACCGGCGATCCTCCCTCGCTCACGGGCGGGTGCTGATACGTCCAGATTTGGCCACTTTCGATGTTGCCCGACACGTCCTTGGGCGGAGTGGCCACCGTGGGACCGCAGTATCCCGCAACGTGCAACGTCGCAATCGCTCCGGCAGTGTTGACGGCGACGAAGTGGTTCGCTCCGTAAGCGACGGCGGTCCAGTCCGCCGTAGCGTCGGTCGGCACCGGCAACGCGGTCCACGAGGATCCTGAGTGCGACGTGAGAATGTTGTTGACTCGACCCGCGGCCTGGCCGGTGGCGACAAAGGTATTGCAACCAAAGGTCGAACCGTTGATCTGCTGAGCGGCCGAGGACTGATGGCTAACCCAGCTGTAACCGAGTGCCGACGTTGCTTCGATTCCCGAAGGATTGAAGGCGCTGAAAACACCATTGCCGTAGGTGACCGCGTACCACGGAGTACCCGGTGAACTGATGGGATAAAAACTCCAGTTGACCCCGTTGAGAGAGATCAGGGCGTCTCCATCGGCACTGTCGACCGCGACGAAACGTCCGTTGCCGTAGGTCACGGAATTGAGAAGAAACTGAGACCGTGACCACGTCACGGTCCAGTGCACGCCATCGGGGGACGTGACGAGTTGCCCGAAGGCGCTCACCGCAAGAAAACGTCCACCCCCGAACGTGAGTCCCGTCCACTCCCCGGCCGGACCACTTCGAGCCGACCACCTGATGCCGTCAGTCGAGGTCATTTCGCGAAGTCCGGTGTTGCTGGACGACAGGGCGACGAATTTCCCCGCGCCGTAGGCGACCGATTGCCACGAGCCCGCGGGTGCGGCGTGATTCATCCATGTGACGCCATTGATCGAGGTAGCGATGGCCGAACCGTGACCGACCACCACGAAGCGCCCCGCGGCGTACGTGGCGGCGTACCAACTCGCCGACGTGGGTGGCGTGGGCGCGACGCGCCACACGCGCGGTGAACTAGCACCCAGCGCGCCTTGGGCCGGCAACGCGGCCAGCCCCACTGCCGTCACCAAGGTGGTGACGCACAGGAGATATCGAAATGCTGAGGAGTGGCGCACGACCTACCTTCCGCCTGTGGCCACCTTCGCAGGACGACCTCACGCAACGCCCTACGGTTTCCCAACACCGCATCAATTCGCTCCCGAATTGTCGTCTCAACACGAACATCACAGTCCTTTCACATGGAGAGGCCCGGGATTCGCGTCGTCGCCGCGGCACGGCCTCACTACCATGTGCTCCAGGGATCGTGATCGGCGATAGTTGTCTATCGATACCTCGAGCCCTCGTCGGCGTGCGACCGAAGTAGGAGTACCTACTCAGGAGATCAGATGGTAAAAACAATTCGTCACATACTCGCGCTGTTGGCGGTTGCCCTGATGATGTTCGCCGGTCCGGTGAACGCCGACGCCAGTTCGTCCACCACTGCCTCGACGGCACCGGTTTCCAAAATGGACCAGGTGATCGTTTCGGGCTTCTCAGAAAAAGGCGACGGTATTGATAACGGCGTGTCCTCGGTGTACGTGGATCACTGGGTCAAAGTCACTGCGACCACCTCGAGTATTTTCCTCTCGTACGACAACCCGTCGTCCAAGTCCTTCGCCACTTTCTCCTTCGCACCGGTGGCGGGCCAGAGCTTGGCCGTGGGCAACTACATCAACGTCCAACGAGCGGCGTACCGCAGCGCGGGTTTTCCCGGTCTCGAGATTACCGGGCCCGGCCGACCTTCCGGCTGCACTCGGCTCATGGGCAGTTTTCGGATTTGGGATATCGCCGCAGACGCTAGTGGGACCATTTCGCGACTCGACCTGACCTACGTCGAACATTGTGGTGACGGACGCCCTTCTAATTTCGGTGAGGTCCTGATCAACGACGCGCCCCAACTGGGAGTCCTCTTCGCGTCGGCGGTGCGCATCACGTTTCCCGACCAAACGCCGACGCTGCCCTATGAGTTGACGAATCCGACGTCCCAGCCCCAACCCATCTCCTTGTGGCAGAGCGCGACGACAGTCAGCCATTTCATGATTACTCCGGCGAAGCCATCGTGTGCGGTGTCGGTTCGGGCGAAGTCCACTTGTACGTATCTCATTCGACTCGTTCCTCCCAAACCGGGAAACTACGTGGCCACGGTGCTGGCAGCGTCTGGAACCTCAATACTTCACCTCAGTCTCAGTGGACCCGCGGGCGGCGCGTAGGCCAGTTCCGGGACGATGACGCCACGCCTGCGGCGACATTGATCCGTCTGTTCGACGGGATATCTTCGTCCGCGCCCATGGATAACCACGCCGTCAGCACCTATGGTGGGTCTCAGGGTGATCGGAAGGGAGAAGAAGCCGATGATTAAAGGGTTCAAGAGTTTTTTATTGCAGGGAGAGCTCATTGTCATCGCGGTGGGTCTCGTTGTCGCACTCGCCTTCAGTACGTTGATTAAAGCGTTCACCGATTCCATCATCACTCCCCTCGTCAATGCGGCCGAGGGCTCGGGCGCCGGCTCCGCTGGTCTGGGTTGGACAGTTAATGGTCAGCGCGTTGACCTAGGAACATTTATCTCCGCCATTGTGTACTTCGTCATCTTTATGGTGGTCATCTACGTTGCGCTGGTCGTGCCCTACCGCGTCTACATGGCGAGGAAGGGCACCGCGGTCTTCGGTCCTCCCGCGCCGACCAAGAAGTGCCCGCTGTGTCTCTCGGATGACTTGCCGTTGGCGGCGACGAAGTGCCGTCACTGCGCCAGCAACGTGGAGTGACTCCGCATTTTTAGATGACGGGCGCCGAGTTTGGAATCACCCGACGACGTTCTTCCTTCAATTGATGCCCACCGTCACCCAAGCGTGTCCTCCATTGGCCGTTGTCAGGAGCCGCGTGGTGTGCGACGGGAGTTCGACAATTGCGAATCCGCGCGACGACGAGACGAAGGTCAGGTCCGTGACCGTGCCGGAGTACACCACGCGCCACGAGCGTCCCGCATCAAATGACGCGAGGAGCTGTTGAGCGTTGGCCACGTAGCGCGACAGGACGATGGTGTTATGGCGAGGAGTGGCCAGTGGTGCACCTAAGTACGTGAGGTAGGTTCCCAACTCGGTACCCACCTGGAAGGTGCGACCTCCGTCGTGAGAGAAGTAGAGCCACGTCGAGTCCAATTTGGCCCCCGGCGGTGCGGCTGGCGGCAGCGGGTACGCAAAGCCTCCCATGACGCAGGCGGTAACCAGGTGATTGGAGTCGATCGCCGAGATCGCCGAGAGACTACGGCCCAGCGCAGCGCACGGGGCGGTCCA
>Ga0208357_1001037_pt1 | contig 21077 bp, 20 predicted proteins | sample NGESurdeep092012_6_FD_184487 | JGI IMG/M metagenome (GOLD analysis project Ga0208357, IMG submission 184487) | Arctic peat soil microbial communities from Barrow, Alaska - NGEE Surface sample F52-2 deep-092012 (SPAdes) | ecosystem: Environmental > Terrestrial > Soil > Wetlands > Peat ... | reverse complement strand
TCACGGGCTACACGGCGAGCGTCTGGGGGATCGCGTCGGTGCTCGGCCCCTTGATGGGCGGCGTGCTGTCGCAATATGCCTCCTGGCGCTGGATCTTCTACCTGAACCTTCCGATCGGCCTCATCGCGCTGCACCTCGTTCGACGACACCTGCACGAGTCGATCGCCCGCCGATCCGAACGAATCGACTACCTCGGCGCGGTCTTGTTGAGCGTCGGCCTGACCGGTCTGATCTTCGCGATCCTCGAAGGAGGATCAGCGTGGGCCTGGTCGTCGGTGCAAGAGGTCGTCCTTTTGCTCGCCTCGCTGGTCGTACTTGGTGCGTTCATCATCGTTGAACGGCGATCTGCCGACCCGATGGTCCCGAGTTGGGTCATCAGCCGGCGCCCGCTGATCTTCGGCAACGTCTCCGCGCTCGCCGTCGGCGCGATCCTCCTCGGCCTCACCTCCTATATCCCGACGTGGGCGCAAGGGGTTCGCCATCTCGATCCCCTGGACTCGGGATTGACGGTGGCGTCGATCACGCTTGGCTGGCCCGCCGCCTCGGCGTTCTCGGGCAAGCTCTACCTCCGGATCGGCTTTCGGAGCACGGCGTTCATCGGCACCCTCATCGCAATCGTTGGCGCGGTGACGTTCACGTTCGTGCGACCTGCAACGCCGATCCTGCTCGTCGCGCTCTTCGGCATCGTTGTTGGCGCAGGGATGGGACTGGCCTCGACGCCGGTGATGGTTGGACTCTCGACCCTCGTAGGTTGGGAGCGCCGGGGCGTCGTGACTGCGTCCAATCTCTTCGCCAGGACGGTTGGCTCCGCGGTCGGGATAGCGATCTTCGGCTCGGTCGCTAACACTTCGCTCTCTCGCTGGATCCGCGCCGCGCCGCCTGCGGTCCGTCATCTGATGCCGAACTCGGTCAATGTCGCTTCGAGCGTCCTTGGAGGCGGCAAGGTAACGCTTGCTCCAACTGCGGCGGCCTATGTTCGAGGTGGCCTCTACCACGCCACTCACGATGTCTTCGTTGGCGTCGTGCTCGTCGGTGTGCTCGCGGCGGTCGCCGTCGCCTTTATGCCGCGGCACATGACCCCCCTCGAGTTCGACGACGCGGCTCCGGTTGAGGATCCGGTTCCGGCTACTGCATCTGTCGCACCGGGCCCCGAGCGGTGAGCGACCCCACGCCTTCCGCGCCCGAGGAGGCGAGTGTTCCAACGCGGGTACTTCGCGTCAGCCGTTCGCTCGTCATCCCTCTCGAGGAGTTTGAGTGGCGCTTTAGCGGCAGTGGCGGGCCCGGAGGCCAGCACGCGAACACTTCCAATACCCGAGTCGAGTGCGTGTTCTCGATCGCGACGAGCCCTTCCCTTGGCCCACGCCAGCGCGAGAAGCTCCTTGGTCGATTCGGCCCCGTCCTTCGCGTCGTCGCGGCCGACGAACGGTCGCAACTGCGCAACCGTGATCTGGCACTGCGTCGAATGAGTGAGCGGCTTGCAGCGGCGCTCGTCGAGGAGCGTCGCCGAATCTCTACGAAGCCGACAAGAGCGAGCAAGGAGCGGCGGCTCCAGACGAAGCGGGTCCGAAGCGCCACAAAGCAGCAGCGTCGACGAGATCCCTCAGCGGAGTGACTGGTGCGGCTACGGCTCTTGGTCGCTCGCGCCGAAGCCATCGCTCAACAGCTTCTCGGTCCGCTCGAGCAGTGCCCGCAAGTTGTCCTCGCCGACGAGCGTCGAAGCTTCGGCGAATGAGCACCAGCGAAGCGGGGTGTCATAACCTTCCGCGACGATTGCACCTGGCGAGGAAGTGGCCATGACGTAACGAACGTCGCCGTGCAGGTGTGCGGGCTCTGCTTTGTTGCCGGGCACCGCCACGACGGCGACTTGGAACAGTCGTGGCGCGGCGGCATCGGGGAACGCGACGAGATCAGTCAGCCCGGTCTCTTCAACCGCCTCGCGGTGCGCGACCGCGTAAGGGTCGCTCTCGCCTGGATCGCCATGACCGCCTACCTGCATCCAGCTCTCGTGGCGCGTGTGCCACCGAAGCAGCACACGCCCAGCGGACGGGTCGAGAACGAGGGCGGAGGCGGTGAGATGAAAGCGCGACGAGCGATCAAAAGGACGCGCACTTCGGGCGACGTCGATGATGGATAAAAGGTCTTCGGCCTCACGCGGATCGCGCGTAGAGAACCCTAAAAGCGATGCCAGCGGCTCGCCTGCTGCCTGTTCATCTGCACTCACGACGCACCACTTCCCCGCTCAGGCGCGACCGAGACCACGCTCTTATGCGGTCGCCGCCTGCTTTTCGATCTGGGCGCGAAGCCTCGGGAAGACCCGGTAGATGTTGTCCTCATAGACCGCCTGCCGATCGGCGTCGGAGAGCCAGCTCACCTGGTCGACGAAGTTCTTCGTGTCGTCGTAGTAATGACCCGTCTCTGGATCGATGCCACGTACCGCCCCGATCATCTCTGAGGCGAAGAGGATGTTGTCGAGCGGGATCACCTTGAAGAGCAGGTCGATCCCAGCCTGGTGGTAGACGCAGGTGTCGAAGAAGACGTTGTGCATCAGCAAATCTTCAAGTGGTGGCTTGCCCATGTCCTGGGCGAGGCCGCGGTAGCGACCCCAGTGGTACGGGACTGCTCCCCCACCATGGGGAATGATGATCTTCAGCTCTGGAAAGTCGGTGAAGATCGTCGAGGTGATGAGCTGCATGAACGCGGTGGTGTCAGCCGCGATGTAGTGCGCGCCTGTCATATGGAAATTCGGGTTGCACGACTCCGAAACGTGGATCATCGCCGGGACGTCGAGCTCGCAGAGCTTCTCGTAGACGGGATACCACGACCGGTCAAACAGCGGCAGGCCGGTCCACATGCCGCCGGACGGGTCAGGGTTCAAGTTGACGCCGACGAAGCCGAGCTCGTTTACCGTTCGCTCCATCTCCGAGATCGAGTTGGCTGGCGGCGCGGCCGGCGATTGCGGCAGCTGGGCGACACCGACAAAGTTCTTGGGGTAGAGGTTGCAGACGCGGTAGATGACGTCGTTGGCGAGCTCGGTCCAGATCAGGCTCACCTGCTCGTCGCCGACGTGGTGCTGCATTCGGCTAGCCCGCGGCGAAAAGATCGCCAAGTCCGTGCCGCGCTCAGCTTGCAGCCGGAGCTGCTGGGTCTCAAGGCTCGTTCGAAGTTCGTCGTCGCTCATCGAAAGCTCCGAGACCTTCGGCGCCGAAGCCGGGTCGCCTACCGCCTTGATCTGGCGGTCTCGCCACTCCCAGAGTGCGTCCGGCGCGGTGGTGTAATGCCCGTGGCTGTCGATGATCATTCGTGCGCGCTCCCCTTTTTCGACCTGCCGCAGTCCGCAGAGCGCTCACTCTATTGCCTCGAGTCATTCCTGACGACCTCGAGGAGTGTCTTCGACCCAGCCAAGGAGTGGTTTGGTCTGCTAACTTCCACGTCGCTTACCGCGCAAACGAGCCCGAGCACGATGAGCGGCGGTGGTTACCGCCCGCTCGACTGTTTGCGTCTTTGGTCCAGAGGAGGACGTATGAGCGAGCTGCCCCGTCTAAACGGCGTTATCCGCAACCTCGAAGCCGGCCAGCCGAGCTTCTCTTCCTTCGTCGGCCCCGACGTCGAGGCAGCTATCGGCGTGAGCCAGGCGAAGTACGACAGCATCGTCTTTGAGTCCGAGCACAACCCCTACGACATCCACGTCCTTAGAAACTGCCTGCAGTACCTGCTAAATCGCGCACAGATCGCGAACTCCGGATCGGTCGCACCGTCGATCACGCCAATCATCAGAATCCCCGCCAACGGCGAGGAGAAGAACAGCTTCCTCGTCAAGCAGGTGCTCGACATCGGCGCCTACGGGGTCGTCTTCCCGCACATCGCTACGGTCGACCAGGCCTACAACGCCGTGGCGGCGTGTCGCTACCCTCGACTCAAGTCCGCATCGCTTTATGAGCCTGCAGGCATCCGCGGTGACGGCCCGACCGCAGCCGCGCGCTACTGGGGCATCTCACAACAGGAGTACTACCAGCGTGCCGATGTCTGGCCACTCAACCCGGCAGGTGAGATCTTCGCGATGTTGATGATCGAAGACACCGCCGGCATCGAGAACCTGCCTGACATCTTGGAGAACGTCCCTGGAATCGGCGGCATCTTGATCGGTGAGGGCGACCTCTCTCAAGAGCTCGGCCACCCGCGCCAATACGAGCACCCTGAGGTGCTCGCGGCCATCGGCCAGGTGGTGGCGACGTGCAAGCGCTTCAAGGTCACCGTCGGGCACCCACACGTCGACGCCAACAACGTTGAACGGCTACTCGGTGAGGGCTTCGGCTACTTGATGGCCGGTGCGTCTCGAAGCTACGGCGCGCTCGACAAGGGTCGTGAACTCGCAGGACGCAGCTAGCTAGGACCGTTCTTCTCGCGAGCTTTGTGCCCGCGAGCTCTGCGGCGCGAGAGCCGGCGAAGCGGGCGCTGCTGGCTACGCTCGTTTCGTGGTCACGATCGACGACATCCGGGATGCCGAGGTGCGCCTTCGAGGAGTCATCCGGCATCCGCCGGCTGAGGAGTCCTCCACGCTCAGCGACCTCGTCGGTCGACAGGTCTTTGCCAAGCCGGAGCACCTGCAGCGAACCGGATCGTTCAAGATCCGTGGCGCCTACAACTGCATCCGTCAGATCGCCGACGCGGGTATCTACACCGACGTCGTAGCAGCGTCGGCAGGAAACCACGCCCAGGGCGTGGCGCTGGCCAGTCGTTTGTCAGGCATGAGCTCGACGATCTTCATGCCTGAAGGTGCATCGCTCCCGAAACTCGCAGCTACCCGGCAGTACGGCGCGACGGTGCACCTCGGCGGTGTAGATCTCTCCGAGTGCATTCAGACGGCGATCGCCTACGCGAAGTCCACGGGCGGCATCTACGTCCCTCCCTTCGACGACCCGATGGTCATTGCCGGACAGGGGACGATCGGTCTCGAGCTCGCCGATGAGGTGCGAAGCGCGGAGGTCATCGTCGTGCCAGTCGGCGGCGGCGGTCTCATCTCCGGTGTGGCGACCGCTATCAAGGCACTTCGACCAGAGGTCCGGATCGTCGGGGTCGAGGCAGCGGGCGCTGCATCGTTGCTCTCAGCACTCGCCGCAGGTCACCCGGTCAGCTTGCCCGAGGTTCGCACGATGGCCGACGGCATCGCGGTCGGCGCAGTCTCCGCGCTCACGTACGAACACGTCGAGGCCTACGTCGACGACGTCGTAACCGTGAGCGAGGAGGAGATCAGTCGTGCACTTTTGGTCCTTCTCGAGCGAAGCAAGTGGGTAGTCGAGCCGGCGGGCGCCGTAGCGCTCGCTGCACTGCTCGCCGGAAAGGTAGAAGGAAGCGGTCCGGCCGTCGCGATCCTCTCCGGCGGGAATGTGGATCCCTTGCTCCTTCGCCGGCTGATCGAGCACGGGCTTTCTGCTGCTGGCCGATATCTGATCTTGCGCGTGGTGCTCGACGATCGGCCGGGCTCGCTCGCCACCTTGACCGACGCCCTCGCTCGGCTGCACGTGAACGTCATCGAAGTCGAGCATCATCGATCCGGCGCGCTCGTAGCGATTGCCGAGGTCGAGGTAGTGATGATCGTCGAGACCCGGGATGCCGCGCACCACGACGAGATCGTTGCCCAGCTCTGCGAGAAGGGATTCCAAGCGACCGCGCTCGTATAGTGACACCAGTCGCCGGCCGTCGTCGAGGGCCCCGACGAGATCTGCGCCTGATCGGCTGTGCACGATCGACGCAATCAGCGAGTGCGCGCGTTTTGAGCGGCGCTATCGCTTTCGACTAGCTAGCCGCAACAACGCCGCAGTCTTAGAGAAAGGGACTGATACGACCATGACACTACGGGAGCTGTTCGACGACGGTGGGGTGACCATCGGGGGTTGGTGCGCGATTCCGAGCGCATTCTCCGCGGAGCTGATGGGACGCTTTGGATTCGACTGGGTCTGTGTGGACATGCAGCACGGTCTCATCGGCTACGAGCAGGCCGCGGCGATGTTGCAGGCCCTTTCGATTACCGACACACCGGCGTGGGTACGAGTTCCGTGGAATCAGCCCGATTACATCATGAAAGCGCTCGACGCCGGAGCACAAGGGATCATCGTGCCGATGGTCGAAACCGCCGCACAGGCACGCAGTGCCGTCGAATCGGTGAAGTATCCGCCCGCTGGAGTTCGTAGCTGGGGGCCGATTCGTGCCTCCCTCGGCGTCGAGGGCTACAGCCCTGAAGTCGCTAACAAGCGCACCGTGGTGGCGGCGATGATCGAGACCGTCGACGGGATGAAGAACATGGACGAAATAATGTCGGTTTCGGGTCTCGATGCCATCTATGTCGGCCCCTCCGATCTCGGCCTTACACATGGCATGGTTCCAACACTCTCTCCCGAACCTGGTTCCGCCCACGAGGGGCTGATCCTCGAAGTCCTTGCCGGCTGTCAGCGCAACGGGGTGGTCCCGGGCGTCCATACCGACAGCGTCGAGACGGCGCTTCGGCGCCGCGACGCCGGCTTCAAGATGATCACGGTGATGTCAGACGCGCTCTTGCTGCGAGCCGCAGCGTCGTCGGCGCTCGCTGCAGTTCGAGGTCAGACTCCAGCACCTGCCGCCACGACGAGCACTTCAGGTTCGAGCTACGCCTGATCCCTTAGTGGTCCGGACAGTTCGACGTTGCAACCTTGGCGTCGTTCCCGATGGTCCCGCGCCCGCAACGCTACGGTCGCTCGCGCCCGCAAGCCGGCTAGGCGAGGTCGTCTGGCCGCTCGAAGCGGGTTCGATCGATCGTCGAGGGATCGAGTCGCAGCGAGCGGGCCAGCTCATCGATCGAGAGCCCTTCCTTGCGCACCCGGAGGTCGTAGTAGATCAGCACCACCACCGTTGCCATAAACGGCGTGGTGAGCAGTGAGGTGACTACCGAGGCGATGTCGGCGGCGACCGGGTCAGATCCGCTCGAGGTCGTTCCGCTTCCTGCTACGTGGATGAACAGCAACGTCGGGATCAGCGCGACGAAAAAGACGAAGAGCGAGGCGAGCACGTAGCAACCTGCCGTCCGGAACCACATGCCTTGCGTGAGTGCACGCGAGCGCTGCAGCGCATTGATCGGCTGGAGGTTCTCGAGCAGCAGTGCAGGGGTAGCGAGCAGCAGCGCGACGAGCAGATAGATGCCGGGCACGATGAAGAGCAGGAACCCCGCTCCAACGAGAACGACCTCGACAACGGCGAGCGTCAGTACCTGACCGCTTCGACGCCAAACGAAGTCCATCGCAGAGCTCCAGCTCGACCGGTGTCCGAGAAACTCGTCGCTCACCGCTTTTAGGCATGCCGCTGTCGCCAGCTGACCGGTGGCGACGACCAGCAGTTCAGACAAAACGTTCGTGCGCGACGAACTGGACTCGCTCACGACGATCGCGTAGACGACCTCGACCGGCAGGATGAATATCGCCACGAGGCGGAGCAGCAAACTGAATCTCGTCCAGTAGATCCGGACCGCGGTGCTCACGATTTCGCCGACGGTCATCGGCTGGAGATCGAACTGTTCCATCTAGCTCCTAGGTACCGGAATGCCAGCCTTGGCGGCCCATGGAGCGTAGCGAATCGACGTCCTTAGCTTCCGGTTGCTACGACTTCGGATTGGCTTTGCGCGCCGGGTTCACCACGTAGGTGAGGCGCGCTGCACCGTTCGGATAGGTACTCCCAGGCGCTTCGATGACGTCGGCGATCTCGAGGCGGTCGTCGCCAGGAACGTGATCCCACAACAAGGCAATGAGCTGTTCGTCGAGGTCACGCTGTTCGAGAAGGTCCTTGAGAGCGGAGGCCAGTTCGGCAACGGTCTCGAGGTGCCAGACATTGGCGAGCGGCGCGTTCTCGACGTCGCGCCGCCACGAGATCGCGGCGTCGAGCTTCTCGAGCCGCTTCCAGGTAAAGGTCGGCGGCTCAACTTCGTTGGCCATGCGCGGCTCCTCTCGGCTTCTGGCAGCGAACGCGGACCTGTCTCGGAGCCAAATCCTACCGATCACTCCCCTCGCGGGGGCTTCGTTCCGCGGCGAAAAGTTGCACCGAGTTCCACAGAAAGGACTGAGGAAGGCAGGCCGCGTTCGAAATACGCTTGGGCGAACGGAAGGATCGGTGATGCAGCTCTATCTCGCCATGCACGAGGCCACGCCCGAAGAGGGCGGCCCACGGGTTCTCGGGGTCTTTTCCACCTTGGACCGCGCGAAGCTCCGCCATGAGGAGTCCGGGCCGAAGCTGCCTTGGATGGAGATGCAAGGAATCGGGCGACGATGGTGGGAGGTCGGTGTCGGAGGGGACCAGTTCATCTACGCGATCGATCTGGACGAAAAGTTGTAGTACCGCCTCCTTTTCGAATCGACAACTCGCCGCACCAACTGATCGTCGTCGAGGCCGCCGTTTTGGAGAAGGAAGGGGCCCTCGGTAAGCTCTGCACTCCTCGACCCGTAGCGTCGCCATTTCTCGCTGCGTCGGCGCCGCGCCACGCACATCGGTCGAGCTGTCCGTGGAACTCGCCAAGGAGGTAACCGTGCCGCAGACGTACCAGGTAGTTATCGTCGGCGGGGGCCCGGTTGGGATGGCCTTGGCAGTCGAGCTCGGCCAGCGAGGTGTCTCGTGCGTCGTCGTCGAACGTCATCTCGAAGTCGGTCGGATCCCAAAAGGCCAGAACCTGACGCAGCGGACCCTCGAGCACTTCTACTTCTGGCACTGCGTCGATGAGCTCCGTGCCGCCCGCCTCCTTCCACCTGGTTACCCGATCGGGGGACTGACCGCCTACGGCAGCCTTGCCAGTGAGTACTGGTACGCGCCGCCCGGTCTCGAGCAGGTCCGCTCCTACTACTTCCAGGAGAACGAGCGACTGCCCCAATACCTCACTGAGCAGGTGCTCCGTGATCGTGTCGCGCAGTTGCCAAGCGTCGAGGCGCTCCTTGGATGGACTGCTAAGTCGGTCGAACAAGACGATGACGGGGTTCATGTCACCATCGCCGGCGAGGAGTGGCCCTACGAGGAACAGGTGCTAGACGGCCAGTTTGTGGTCGGCTGTGATGGCGCCAGGTCACTTGTGCGCGAAGCGATCGGAATCGAACGGAGGGGTCCCGACTACGGCCTTCGGATGCTGCTCGCGGTCTTTCGTTCGAAGGACCTCCACGAGGGCTTGGAACGCTTCCCGAATCGGACCACGTTTCGGGTGATCAAGCCCGAGACCAACGGGATCTGGCAGTTCTTCGGACGAGTGGACGTCGGCGAGAGCTTCTTCTTCCACGGTCCGGTGCCGCCCGAAACGACGAGCTCTGACGTCGAGTATCTAAAGGCCATGCTCGCTGAGGTCGCCGGTTTCCCGATCGAGGTGGAGTTCGATTACATCGGATTCTGGGACATGCGCATCGAGGTGGCGACCACCTATCGAAGCGGCCGCGGCTTCATCGCCGGCGACGCGTGCCACAGTCACCCTCCTTACGGTGGTTTTGGACTGAACACCGGTATCGAAGATGTCGCCAACCTGGGCTGGAAACTCGCTGCCGCCCTCGAGGGGTGGGGCGGCGACGCCTTACTCGACTCCTACGGCGAAGAGCGTCAACCGGTCTTCGAAGACACCGGCCTCAAGGTGATCGCCGGCGGCATCTCCAAAGACGCCGAGTTCCTCGCGCGCTACAACCCGAACCTCGACAGAGCCGAGTTCGAAGAGGCCTGGAGCAGACGAACGACGGGCGATGCAGCGGGACCCTCGTATGAGCCGAACTACGAAGGCTCTTCGGTCGTGCTCGGGCCGAAGGACGCGCGAATCGGCGCGTCCGGCTCGCACTCCTTCGCAGCCAGAGCCGGCCACCACCTCGCACCACTCGTGCTCGGGACTGGCCGAAATGTCTACGAGGAACTCGGGGAAGGATTCACGCTGCTTGCTTTCGACGCAGAAGAGAGCGATGTCGCAGCGCTCGCTGCGGCCGCTGTCAACGCCCGGGTTCCCCTCACGATCGTGCGAGACAGCTTCACCGACGAGCGCAAGGAGTTCGATGCGCGTCTCGTTCTCGTGCGCCCGGATCAGTTCGTCGTATGGGCGGCGGACAAAGCGCCGGCAACCGTGACCGAGCTGTTCGCTCGAGTAACCGGCTCGTAGAGATAACTTCGCCCAACACACGCGGGTCGCCGCGAGTGGTCTGCCCGTCATGCGGCGACGAGCGCGGTTGCTCGTTCCTCCCTTTCCTTGCACAGCCCGGCGAACTACGGTCGGGTCGGGACAGATAGGGGGACTTCGATGGCACCACGATTCGGAAGCGGCGCACTGCAGTTCGAACTGGTCGAGGGGTGGGAGCAGCTCCCAGCGGGCTGGAAGCACGAGGACGTGGCGGCAGTCTGCACCGATGACGCTCGAAACGTCTTCCTCTACTGCAGGGGTGATCACCCGGTGATGGTCTACGACCAAGACGGCAGATTTCTCGACTCATGGGGCGAGGGCAAGTTCAGCTACCGCACGCACGGCATGTTCATGAACGGCGAGAACGAGATCTTCTGCGTCGACGACTCCGGGAACTCCGTTGGCCGCTACGCGACGGACGGCACCTTGTTGCAGCAGATCGGCTCAGTCGGCGTGCTGAGCGACAGCGGCTACGACGGAGCCGACATGGCGACCATCACCCATGGCGCCCCGCCCTACAACCGCCCAACGAACCTGGCGGTGGCACCATCGGGAGATCTCTATGTCTCTGACGGCTACGGGAACTCCCGAGTGCACCGATTCACCGACGGTGGGGACCTGATCCAGTCCTGGGGCGAGCCAGGTGGTGGGCCGGGACAGTTCCGGACCCCGCACAGCGCTTGGGTCCACACCGACGGACGGGTCTTCGTCGCGGACCGGCAAAACGACCGGGTCCAGATCTTCGACGGTGAGGGCAACTACTTAAGCGAGTGGCTCGACGTGCAACGACCCCAGGACATCTTCATCGACGACGCGGGACTCGTCTACGTCGGTGAGCTCGTCTACCGAAAAGGCGACGTGTCGTCGCGCAGGGGACCGATCGCGGAGGAAGAGCCCTCTCGTATCAGCATCTACGACCTCGACGGCAACGTGCTCTTGCGTTGGAGCGACTCTGATCCCTCCAAGGACGGTTTCTTCATCGCACCGCACGGTCTGTGGGTGGACAACGAGGGCTCTATCTACATGGCTGAGGTCACCAACACCATCGGTGTGCGCCCGGGCCTGGCACCTCCTGACGCCCACACCTTCCAGAAGTTCGCCCGGATCTAGGCGACCTCAGGGCCACCCGAGCCAGCGCGCGAGTGCCTCCCCCATCACCTGGGCGGTCTCGATTTCGCTGAGGCAGCCGAAACCGGCTCTGCCAGCGTCAACCCACTCGACATACGGGCGGGGAAGGCGCGAGAGGTCCGAGCCCCACATGCAACGATCGGCGCCGAAGGCATCGACCACGCGGCGAATGTGCGGTGCCAGGGCCTCGGGGGAGTCGTGTGGCCCGAGGAGGCATGGCAGCGCGGAGAGCTTGACCGCCACGTTGTCGAGGTCAGCGAGCGCGAGCAGTGGAGCGATCCCGCGCTCGAGATCGCCGATGCCAGCGCCGGTTCCGAGGTTCAGGTGGTCGATGATGAGTCGCAGGTTCGGGTAGCGCCGAGCGACGTCGTGAAGCTCCTCGGTATGCCCGGGAGCAAAGATCATCACGGGCAGGTCGGCGGCCTCTGCTCGCGGCCAGAACCAGTCCGCGTCATCGACGCGACCGCCGACCAAAAAGGTCAGCCGCACCCCGAGCATCCCTGGCTGCGCGCGCCACGTTGCGAAGTCCGTAGCACTCGGTTGAGCGAGATCGATGCGACCCATCACTGCGAGGCGCTCCGGGTAGCGCGCCGCTGCAGCCAGTGCGACGTCGTTGCGGTCGCCTTCCCATGACGGCGGCACGATGACCGCTCGGTCGACGCCCGCGGCGTCCATCTCCTCGATCAGGTCGCTCATCTCGAACGGGATCGGTCGCTGGGCGCGCGCGGCTCCACCGGCGGGCCACGGCCTGCTCGGTGAATCGGCCGCCCAGATGTGCACCTGCGAATCCGTAATCGTCACGCTGTCCCCCGCTCTTCACACGACGTCGACCTTGCCGGAGTTTTATCGAGATGGGGTCGGCCAGGCGAACATCTGGGCTCGCGCAGAACCCCTGAAGTAGTTTTCGGGTGGCGGTAGCACCGAAAAGACCTGCTTATCGGGGTACCGATCAACTCATGAGGCCTCGCTCGCGTGGCTCGTGAGCGTTCGGTTTGGTCTCCCGCTGGACGCCAGGACGACAGAATTTCCGGGAATCTCGGAAATAGCGACACACTAACGATATATCGCGATACACTCCCTCTCGAGGCTGCAAGAGGCCGCTACAAGGAGGCAACAAATTGCATCACCACCATGAAGGCCACAGCCATCGGGCACCGTGGCAACAAAACGTCGGATCGAACGCTCGCGACGAAGGACGAAGCGCCTTCGGGGCGTTTCCCGGCGCATTCGAATCAGCTTGGCGCGGACCGTTAGGTCCTCGGGGATTCGGCAGAGGGCGAGGGCCAGGAGGCCGTGCCCGTCGGGGAGATGTACGGGCGGCGATCCTCGCATTGCTCGCAGAGCGTCCGATGCACGGCTACGAGATCATTCAAGAGCTCGCGGAGCGAACGAACGGCCTGTGGAAGGTAAGCCCAGGATCGGTCTACCCCGCCCTGCAGTTACTAGAGGACGAGGGCCACATCGTCGCTGAGGAAGACGCGGGCAAGCGACGCTTCGGGCTCACCGAGAGTGGTCGGGCGCTAAGCGCAGAGGCTGCTGGCGGAAAGTTCCCCTGGGAAGAGGTCGTCGAGGGTGTGAACCCGGGCGCGCTCAAGCTTCGAGGAGCGCTCGGCCAGCTTGCTGCGGCGGTCATCCAAGTCGGTCACGTCGCGACGAGTGACCAGCAGACCGAGGCGATCGCTCTGCTCGACGAGACCAGGCGCAAGCTCTACACGATCCTCTCCCAGCAAGGATGACCGATCCGACAGCGCTCGAAGCGGCGCAACCGTCCGGTCGGCGGGCTCGTCCCGCACCCCTCGACGTCGAAGTCGTGCGCGTCGAGCCCCAGGGCGGCGGCTTTGTCCGCGTCGTCCTTGGTGGCGACGCGCTCGAAGCATTCGTCTGGCCAGGGGCCGGCAGCCATCTCAAGTTTTTTCCATCCGTGAGCGTTGACAGCTCGCCAGTGACACGAGCCGGCGAGTCGGCGCCACGACCACCGTCGCGGACCTACACGCCGAGGTCGTTCGACGCCGCACGCGGCGAACTGTCCATTGACTTTTTGCTGCACGGCGACGGACTCTGCTCGAAGTGGGCAGCCACCGCCGAGCCGGGCGATCACGTTCGGGTCAGCATGCCGCGGGCGGTGTTTCACACCTCGCCCGGAGCGACCTGGCAGTTGCTCGCTGGTGACGACAGCGCCGTTCCAGCGATCAGCACGATCATCGAGGCAGGCGTCACGATTCCGACCGACATTGTCATCGAGACATTGTCGCAAGAGCGTGACCGTCCGGTACTCCCCGATCACCCGTTCATCTCCATCGAGTGGGTGGCAGCGCAGCCGGCTAGACCGGGCGCCGCGCTCGAGGAAGACCTCGCGCATCGGGCAATGCCAGACGGCTTCGGCTCGGTCTGGATCGCAGGTGAGGCGGTTGCGGTTCGAGGGATGCGAAAGACACTGCTCGAGAAGCATTCGGTTGCACCCGATGCGCTCGTCACTCGCGGCTACTGGCGAGAAGGAGCGGTGAACCATCCAGATCACGACTTCGGGACCGACGACCTCGACACCTGATCGACGCCGCCCCGATCTGGACCAAGTGGGGATCATCGCGACCAGCTTCTGAAGATTCGGTCGGAGCGCGTAGCACCCCCGTCGGCGAGGTGGCGTCCAACGGCCGACCACGAAAAGCGCTCGGCTGGGAAATCCCGGCCGAGCGTCTCGATAGTTTGTTTCTTTCAGCCCGTGTCGCGACGATTCCTAGCAACCGCCGCTAGGTCGGGCGCTTCTGTTGACAAGAACCGGCGTGCAACACACTCGGAGTCAGGTCATCTTGATGGAGTTGGGATTCCCCTCTACTTTGCGAATCGCGCCTGGATGGCTGGAATTACTCGGGGGATCGCGGCGATCACTGCCGCGATAAGGCCAATGAAAGCACCGTACTGCCACGACGTGACACTCGGTTTGGTCAAGAAGGAGATCACGGTCAGGAGAAGGTTAAAGGCGGTACCGAACAACAGCACCTGAGGGTGGGATACCGGCAACTTGAACGGCAATTTATCCATGCCCGCTACGAGGGCAAGGTACACCACGATGGCCAAGCTCACGATCAAAGTTAGGTACATGTAGCCGTGATAAAGCCCGTCCACGGTGAAGCCGAAGGCGCCGAACCATGCGAGGAATAATGAGATGAAGAGAACAAACGTCGCAATGGCCACGATCCGATCGGTTTGGGACCACCGCTTCGCATCGAACTTGAACGACGCGCCCGCTGGCGCCGAAGGATTTGGGGACTCATCAGACATGGGTACTCCTTGCACACTCGGCGAGGCTCGAGTCGTGGCGCTCAAGCTGTTGCTCGAACCTCCCACCGATTATTCCCCAGTCCAGTCTTGACTTCGCCATGAGGACCCCCAAGGTCGTTCAGCCACACGGGATGTGCTGCGCCGTACTCTAACGACGACAATCCACCCTGACTAGGGCTCTCTCCATTATTTTACGAGGGCAGCGGATGGGGCTGCTATCCGATATGGAGTTGAGAGCGAGTTTGTTACCCCGCTCACGTCTCGCCGTGACGTTCGAGTTGAACCCGACAGGATCCGGAACCATGGACTTCATTAAGCAATGCGATGCGCTCGAGGTAGAGATCGACCATTTCGCCCAAACGCTCGAAGCCATCGACTCGTCATTGGCGGTGCCGACGTGTTCGCCTTGGGCCGTCGGTGACCTTGCCCGTCATCTGGGCATGATCCACCGGTGGGCTGAATATCTCGTTCGACATCAAGCAGAGCGGCGAGTTCCGATCTCGGCGCTCGGGCTCGAGCCAGGCACCATCGACGGAGAGTGGATCCGCCAGGGCGGCCAATCGCTGCTAAAGACATTGCGAGACGCAGATCCTGAGGCCCCGATGTGGTCGTGGGGGGCGGATCAACATGTGCGCTTCTGGTCGCGACGACAACTCCACGAGACGTTGATCCATCGATCTGACTTAGAACTCGCCGGCGGCCTCTCGCCGGACTTCGACGCAACCGTCGCCGCCGATGCGATCGATGAGTTTCTGGAAAATCTTGCCAGTGCGGCAGCATTTTCACCAGAGGTTGCCGAGCTACGCGGGCGAGGAGAGAGCCTGGTCTTTGTGGCAGACGACGTCGATCGAGCTTGGACCGCGACGCTTTATCCGGATGCCTTCGAGATTCGATACGGCTCGTGTGACGCGAGGGCCCAGGTAAGCGGACCCGCATCGCGCCTGGCGCTGCTGTTGTACCGACGCGTGAGCCTTGCCGGTGCTGAAGTCGAGATATCTGGCAGCGAGTCGCTGGTTGACTTCTGGTTGGCGCATTCGATGCTCGGCTAGCGAGGACCAGCGAGCAAGATCGACCTCGGCGACTCCGACCCAGAAACCCTGGTCTAGGCCGCGGTGAGCTCGGCGATGGCCTCTTCGATTGCACGAATCGACTCGAACGTGCTTTTGCGCAGCATTTCTGGAGGAAACTCAATGTTGAACTTGTCTTCCAGGGCCAACATGATGTTCACGCTGCCGTGCGACGTCAGTCCGCTCCGGTACAGATCGTCGCCGGCGGAAAGTGTCGTTACGTCCACCTGCAACTTGGCATACTCAGCGAGTACCGACCGAATGTCGTCTTCAACCACGGGATCTGCTCCTCCGCTCCAGCACACGCCGATGATCGCCTAGCTCAGCAACTGCCAGCGTACCGACTGATCTTTTCGTTCCGGTCCATGGCCGCGCGTCCCTTTTTGAGCTAGTGAACGAATTGCTCCCAGCGAATAACGCATGCGCGGACTCATATATCGGCCGATTCCCGCTATCACTGAAGAATTAGTTTGCGTGTCGGCGATCGGGTGGACGGCCGCGATGCGGTGCTCCGAGGCTCGGACTCGAGACGGCGGCTAGGTACGCTCTGGTTAACCGATCGGGCGAGGTGTGATGGCGTTCAACCATTCCGGGATACGGGTCGGCGTCGACCTCGTTTGTATCTCCGAGGTCGAGCACTCGATAGAGATGTTCGGCGACCGCTATACCCATCGGCTCTTTAGCGACCATGAGCGGGCTTCGTGCGTTGGCACGCCGCGGACGGTCGCGGAAGGACTGGCGGCGCGCTTTGCGGCCAAAGAGGCAGCGATCAAGGTCCTCCGACCGACCGGCGCGAGTGGACTCTGGCGATCCATCGAGGTGGTGCGCAGTGAAAGTGGCGCGTGTGACCTGCTGCTGACAGGTGAGGCAGCGAGGCTGGCCGAGGCAGCCGGGATCGATGCAGTCGCGGTGAGCCTCGCCCACGAGCACGACCAGGCGGTGGCGGTTGTCGTTGCGACCTTCCGGGACGAGATTGACCACGATGTCCCGCGCGATGCGACGCCCTGACTTTTTGCCGCCCGGATTCAACTGCGTGCGCACCGTCGTTGGTCCTTGTCGGTGTTACAGGTCAAGGCCTGGGATCGACCTCATTCCAGCCGATCTGATCTCATCGCCGATGCCGATGCACCGGTTCGGAGCCGGTATTAGCGGAGAATCTGGAAATGTCGCGTCGATAGCGAGCGCGTAACGATCAGGACTGCAGGCAAGAAGAACAGCGCCTCCATCGCAGCCGAAATGACCCACGCCGCGCAGAGCCAGTTCAACCCACCAAGTGCGGCGCCAAGTGCTGCAGCCGCTACTTCAAAGGCCGTAGAGATGATGCCGATCTTCGCTGCCTCGGTGAGGCGGTTCTGCGCCCGCCGAATGGCAACGAAGTGGTCCTTCACGACGTACGGCACAGCGATAAGGAGGAGTAGCCGAAGCGACGTCGTTCCATGGAGCGCGTAGGTGTGGCCGAAGAGCCCTAGAAAGAGGCGCGCTCCAGGTTCGAACACGGCGAGCACCCCTAAAGAGCATGCCAATCCGGCCGGAAAGGTCTTTCGCACGCTCCGCCGCAGCAGCTCCGGTTCGCCTGCACTTTCTACAAACAGGCTCATCGACAGTAGGAAGGGGATGGCCAGCGAGCTCGTCGCGATGAGCATGGCAACCGAGAAGTACGCGACCTGTTTCGGGAGAATGAAGAGCGCGGCAATTACGGGCAGCATGAATCCCATGAATCCGAGAGCGAGGTTGACGGCGTGGTGTCCGAGCGAGAGGCGCCAGTACGTTCGTACGATCCTGCGCCGTCGAGCCAAGGAAACGGCCACGCGTTCTAGTTTGAGCAGTGGCAGATACGTGAGCAACGACAAAAGCGTCGAAGCATTCCAGCCGATGAGAAGAGCGACCGTCGTTCGCTGGTTGAGCGCTACCGCAACGGCAACGCCAGCGACCTTTAGGACTGATCCGAGGGTGTTTCGAATCAACCTCGGCCGAGATCTTGAAAGCCCGAGCGCCGCAGCGTCGTAGGTGGTGCCCACCATCGTCACGACCGCGCCGAGAACCATGAGCAGCCCGTCCGCAGGACTGTGACCGATCGTTCGAAGGCTCGGACCAAGCAGTGAGGAACAGGCCCAGACCGCGAGTGTCACCGCCGCCACGATCGGGGCCGCCATGGCGATGCCAGTCGTGATGAAGGCACTCCGATCGGCTGGTCGCTGGTTTTTCAGCTCGACGACGAGGACCGTGTTCACACCGAGGACGCCGAGTGCCGCGATCAGCGTCGCGGCCGAGACCGCTGCTGCGGCAACGCCTACCTGGGCTGCAGGTATCGAACGAGCGCTGATCGCCCAGTACCCGATCCCGATGAGCACGGTGACCGCCTGTGTCGCGACGAGGTAGCCGAAGCGGCCAAAAAGGCCGTGACCGGAGAGCAAACTTGCCCAACTCTCGCGGCTAGCTACGGTGCGCCACGCGGTCGCGAGGCGGGTGCCTTGCAGGCTCTTTCCTTCAGGCAGCTCTGCAATCTCCGCGCGTAAGGAAGCACCTTCCAGATGGGCTTCAGGCACCTCGGCGCCGCTGGCCGCTTCAGAACTCACGGCTTCCCGGCCTCACGGAGGAGTAAATGATCGGGAGCTGTAGTCGTAAGCGTCATGCGGTTATCTCACGTACTTCGTGGCCACCAATGACAAGTTCGACCTGGTCCGAGTCCGCGCCAGCAGAGCGCGGAAGCGTCACGGATTGGGAGCTCACCCGTCGCAGCGGATAGGAGCCGAGGATCTCGCCACCGTCGATCAGCACGAGCTTCGCTGCTGCCGGTGGCGACGCGAGCGACACCTCCGCGACAGGAGCCTGAGTGGAGCTGGTGACGATTGAGAGGGAGGTCACTGGCACGAAGTAGGTCCGCGCCGAAATCACCGCGATCACGACGGCCAGAAGGCACGCCAGCGCCCCGGAGCTCCCAAGCCAGAGTTGGGGCCGTCGAACTCGTGGCTTGGGCGCCTTGATGCTACGAGAACGAACGCTTGGGGTAAGTGCCTGGCGTGCCCGGCGAAGGAGCGTCATGGTGTCCCCCCGCCAAGCGAAGAAGGCAGTTGCGATCAGCAACGACGCAGCGATCGGAGTGGGGTCGAGCTTGGAAGGAACGAAACCGAACATCGCCACCACACCGATCGACATTGCCGCCACGATCGCGCCGAGGACGTCCTCGACCACCGGGTAGTACCTGCGTCTTCTGGCCTTCGCCAGCCAGGAGAAGAGCGCGAGAAGTGCAGGTATGAGCACCCAGAGATTCACGTTGTCCTCGGAGTTGCCAAAGGGCGCCACCGTCGTCGGTGCCGTGGTAGTCCTCAAAAGCGCCGCGGTGTTGTAGACCTTGATTGGCCCGTTGTCGTAGACCAATTGGAGGCCGGATGCAGTCCCGAATTTGTCAAGGTCGGCCGCGGTCACGCGGTTGATCTGTCCAGGCGACGGGGTTCCAGGCTCGAAGTATTGGCCGAATGCGGGTGGTCCCTCGAGCAGTCTTCTGTCGACGACGATGTAGCGAATGTCGTACTTCTGGATCTCCTGCATGTCGTAGCTACTGAAGTAAGTACTAAAGAAGATTAGGCCTGGGTTGATCAGGGCGGCGGTCTCCGACACGCTCGAGAGGTGGCCCATGGCCGCCATGAGCACGCTCGTGTCGACGTCGCTTGCGTCGCGCGACTCAACTGGCAGCTGCATCCCCGCCCACTGCGCCACTGCGATACCTGGCGTGTCTACGGAGCGCTGGTCAGCAGCGGGAAGGTAGGGTCCCGGCACGTAGGACCAGCTGGGGCCGGATCCGAAGATCAAGCTTCCGACGAAGCAGGCAGTCGCAATCGTGGTGAGCACAACGATCGGGGGCCTTCGTTTCCACGTGAGATACCACCCACCGACGAGTATTCCGAGTCCGAAAAAGATGAAGGTCGAGGCCCGTTGTCCGATCTGGGCACTGGCCGCGGTCAGAGGCGAGACGAGTACCACGACGTAGGCGGCCGTCACGATGATCGGTAAGAACCGTTGCGCGCCGCGTCGTAACGAGTCGCCAAAGAGCGCCTTCCATGCGGCGAGTGCACCGACAACGCACGTCACCAGGATTGACAAAACCAGGAGGGCCTGCTGCCAGTGTGGAGTCGTAGTGCCATTCGATGATTGGAACAAGGTACGGCTAGACGAGCTTCCGACAACGACGCTCTCGATTGACCTCCAGGCCTGGACGAAGATCGGCTCCAGGTAGAGATAGAGCTTTCTCGACGCGACGAGCGTCCATCCGCCGGTAACTATCACGCTGATCCCGGCGACGCGACGCACGAGGGACGCCCTTGAGCGGAGTTCTAGTCGCTGGCGACTCTCGAGCGAGATAGCGATCGCCCAGGCGCAAAACAGGCCAACGGTCAAGGCTCCGACCAGGTGGTGGCTAAGGGTCGCGCCGACGACGGCCAAGACCGAGAGGACCGTCCATCGACGCGCATGAACGCCGTCGCCAGCAAGGAGCAGGAAATAGATCGCGGCCGCGCCGAACGCGATCGCGATCGTCTGGTAGCTGTAGGCCGCGTTGAATGCGTAGAACTGCGGACCACACGCGTAGACGAGTACCGCGATACCAGCAGCTCGCGCCGAGTGCAGGACTCGCTCGGAAAAGAGAAAAAACGCGAGGACCAGCACGAGCCGGCATGCCAGAACGACCACTGCCTGACTTGCCACTGCTGGTAGACCAGTCCCCCACCTCACCGCCACGGTGAGCATCTCGAGCCCGGGGTAATACGGACTAATGGTGAGCTCGGTATTTGTCGCGAAGAGCTTCCTGAGGTCGAGGAGCTGCCAGTACGTCGTGTCGTGCAGCATCTCATCGAAGGTGTTGAAGAAGAGTGGACTGACAAGGTAGAAGGAGACAGCTAGCGCCACACCGAGTAAGGACGCAACCTGGAGGCGCTCTGTTCTCTCGGCTGCCACGCCAAGGAGCCTCCAGGCACAGGGCGCGAAAATTACGACCACTCCGGCGAAGAAGAGATCTAACCCGAAACTCACGTTCCCAGAACGCGCGATTGCATACCCAACAGCTTGGATGCAGAGTCCGAGCCCGACGATGAGCGTTACGGTGCCCGCTCGGGTGGCAGGTTTTTGGATCCCGAGGGATTTGGCATCCAGTCGAATTCGGTATCTCTCAGCAAGGCGCGAGTAAGAAAGGACCGAAGCGTTCATTCAGTGCTTTCCGGGTCAACTCCAGGCACGAGTAAATCCACTGCTGCGGCGAGCGCCGCACCGCTCCCAGTGTTGTCGGGCCGCAGAGTGGTAGGCGACAGCGGCGTCTTGGCGGAGGCAGAAGGGCTTCTGACTCGTGCAGTCGAGCCGTCGAACTCGGCCACGAATCCATCAAGCCACCGCGTAGCGTCACGTCGAGATTTGGCACTAAATAGAGAATGATCGAGGCCAGGAAGCACTTCGAAGGTTAAAACCCC
>Ga0208357_1001036_pt1 | contig 21080 bp, 17 predicted proteins | sample NGESurdeep092012_6_FD_184487 | JGI IMG/M metagenome (GOLD analysis project Ga0208357, IMG submission 184487) | Arctic peat soil microbial communities from Barrow, Alaska - NGEE Surface sample F52-2 deep-092012 (SPAdes) | ecosystem: Environmental > Terrestrial > Soil > Wetlands > Peat ... | reverse complement strand
CGAACGCCGCGGGTTCGTGAAGATTGCGGTCGATCAGGAGGATCGCCGTAGTCGCCGTCTTTCGCTCACTGCCGCCGGCCGCGCGCTGCTGACCAAGGCGATGCCGATCTGGAAATCGACGCATAACCAGGTCGATAAAGTGATGGCGCCTCACTCTCCCTCGGAATTGCGTGCCACGCTGCGCGCACTCTCCTGATACCGTTCATGATTGCACTGATTGCAGTGCCATCAAATCGGTGCTAAAGAGCGGCAGACACCGGATTTCCGATGGCCTCGCTCACCGTCCGCCAGCTCGAGGAGCGGCTGAAGAAGCTGCTGCGCCTGCGCGCCGCCCGCCATGGACGCTCCGTGGAGGACGAGGTGCGCACTATCCTGCGCGCGGCGGCGGAGGAGACCGGGCAGGAAGCGCGCGATTTCACCGATCCGCCGCCGCCGAGGCGCGTCCTCACCGAGATCGCCATCCGGCCCCGGGTCTTGCTCATCATCGGCGGCGGCATTGCCGGATACAAGTCGCTCGATCTCATCCGCCGGCTGCGCGAGCGCGGCGTCGCCGTGCGCTGTATTCTCACGCATGCCGCGACGCAATTCGTCACGCCGCTGGCAGCGGGTGCATTGACCGGCGGTCATGTGTTCACCGAACTGTTCGACACCCGCAGCGAATTCGACGTCGGACACATCCGCCTCGCGCGCGAGACCGATCTCATCGTCGTCGCGCCGGCGACCGCCGACCTGATGGCGAAGATGGCGAACGGTCATGCCGACGACCTCGCCACCGCGGTGCTGCTCGCCACCACCGCGAAGATATTGGTGGCGCCGGCGATGAACACGGCGATGTGGGCGAACACGGCGACGCAGCGAAACTTGAAGCAAGTCGTGACAGACGGCAAACATGTGATCGGCCCCAACGAAGGCGAAATGGCGGAGGCCGGCGAGCGCGGGCTCGGCCGCATGGCCGAACCGTCGGAAATCACCGAGGCGGCGATGCGGCTCCTGAAACCGGGCACGCAGCCGCTCGAAGGTAAGCGCGTGCTCATCACCTCCGGCCCGACGCACGAGCCGATCGATCCGGTCCGTTACATCGCCAATCGCTCGTCCGGCAAACAAGGGCACGCGATCGCCGCCGCGGCGCAGGCTGCCGGCGCCGCCGTCACTTTGGTGAGCGGTCCGGTGACGCTTCCGGACCCGGCCGGCGTCGAGGTGGTTCACGTCGAATCGGCACGCGACATGCTCAAGGCGGTCGAAAGCGCCATGCCCGCCGACGTCGCCATCTTCGCCGCTGCGGTCGCCGACTGGCGCGTTGCCAATGCCGGCGAGCAGAAGATCAAGAAGCAGCCCGGCGCGGCAACACCGGCCCTGACGCTGACCGAGAACCCCGACATTCTCTCGACCATCTCGCACCGCAAAACGCAGCGGCCGCCTTTGGTCATCGGCTTCGCTGCCGAAACCGAAAACGTCGTCGCCAACGCCAAAGACAAGCTCACGCGCAAGGGCTGCGACTGGATCCTCGCCAACGACGTCTCGCCCTCGACCGGCATCATGGGCGGCGACACCAACACCATCCATCTCGTGCGCGCCTCCGGCGTCGAAGCCTGGCCGCCGCAATCGAAGGACGCTGTCGCCGCCATGTTGATCGAGTGCATCGCGGCCACGCTCGCGGAGACAAAATAATGAGCGACGTCGAAATCCGGATCGTGCAGCTACCGCACGGCGCCGATTTGCCCCTGCCGGCTTACCAGACCGCGCATGCGGCGGGGCTCGACCTGCTCGCCGCCGTGCCGGGCGGCGCGCCGCTCACGCTCGGCCCCGGCGCACGTGCCTTGGTGCCGACCGGGCTTGCCATCGCGTTGCCGCCCGGCTGCGAGGCGCAGGTGCGGCCGCGCTCGGGCCTTGCCGTCAAGCAGGGCCTCACCGTACTGAACGCGCCCGGCACGATCGATGCCGATTACCGGGGCGAGGTGCAGGTCTTATTGATCAACCTCGGGCAGGCGCCCGTGGTCATCGAGCGCGGGATGCGGATCGCCCAAATGGTCGTCGCGACGGTCGAGCGGGCGCGGCTGACCGTCGTGGCATCGCTGGACATAACCCAGCGCGGTTCCGGCGGATTCGGCTCGACCGGCGGCTGAAGCCCGCTTTACGCGTTTTTGCTAGACGATCTTCAATGCTTACTTTAATACCGCGTACCGATCTTCCTCTGGTACCGCACCAATGCCGCTGGTATCCCGCAAAGGCCTGCTCGCCATCGCCGCCGTCATCGACGTCGCCCTCCATTCGGACGCCCGGAGGGTCTCGGCCAAAGCGCTCGCCGCCCGCCATGCGCTGCCACCGCGCCATCTTGAGCCTGTGTTGCAGGCGCTGGTCCGCCACGGCATCCTGAAGGGAATCCGCGGGCCGCAGGGCGGCTATGAGATGGCGCGCGAGCGGAACGGCGTCACCGCCGAGGACATCCTGACGGCCGCTGGCGATGCCGAGGATTCGGAGGACGCCGCGCTCGCTTGCGAGTTCGTCGACACGATCGTCCAACCGGCGCTCGCCGACGCAGAGCGCTCCTTCTCCGAGGCGCTGCGCCAGATCACCGTCGCCGACATGGTCATGCGAGCCTACCAGCCGGCCTGATTGACGACGGTCGCGGGCGGCATTCGGAATTAGAAATGCACCAATAATAGGACACCTCATGCGTTGGAGGACCGGCCGTCGTTCCGTCGGCAGAATTCGCGCCGTATCCCGCTTTTCGAGCGAAACCGACATGGATCGCTATCCAAAGGGGCCAGACCGGTCCGAAAATGAGCCGCAGCGGCAGTCCCTTTCGTGGTCGAATCCACATGTGGCGATTACGAGGGCACCTTCACGAAAGCGGTGATCTCATGCGGCGTGGCAAAGAAAACCAGCGCTCGATCCCGGCCATGCCCGGACGGCCATAGGGCCGGCCTGCCCCTGACCGGCCCAAGAACGCTAGGATCGATCGCGAAACGAAGATCGGCTACGGCGAAATCGCTATATTTGCCGTCAGCAGTCCACACGCGATATGCGCCGGAATTGTAATCAATCGTTTTGACAAGATTTGCGGCTTGCACTTTCCTGAGGTCGGCGAAGGACCGCGCCTTGGGTCTCGTCCCGGATTCCGGCTCGTGTGCCCGCGCAGAGAAAGACGAGAGAGCGGCAATTCCCGCCGCGACCGCGGCAAGCCATGAGCGGCGGCTGGTCCGAAAACGATAATTCCCCGTCTGCTGCAATTCCGAATCGTTTGCTTTCATGATTGTTCCTCCCTGGATTTGTCAGTGTTGCATGCCATGCATCGGCATGGGTGCTTCCCGGGCGCCCATCGTCGTCACGTCATATTCGATTTTCACGGTGCCGGCGCGCTGAAACACCAGCGTGCCTTTCACGTGCTCACCGTTCGTGAGTGCGCGCTTGAGCCCGACGAACATGACGTGCGACCCGCCCGGCGTGAACCGAACCGTCTCGCCCGGCTTGATCTCGACGTCCTTCAACTCGCGCATCTTCGCCACGCCATTATCCATCACCATCGAATGGAGCTGGAAGCTGTCTGCGACAGCTATTGATCCTCCAACGAGGCGATCGGACGTGGCCCCGTCATTCTTTATCGTCATGTACCCGACGGCGGTCGAGGCGCCTTTCGGAGTGGCGCGCGACCATGGGGCGACGATTTCGACGGCGTCCGCCTTGTATTCTCCAGCGATGGCGGCTGTGCTGGCCACGCAGACAGTGACGGCGAGAATCGTTTTCAGCCCTGGTATCATGAGAGTTCCTCTTTCAGCACTTCGGCGAAATCGCTACGCTGATCTCGGCAGGATCGGCGAAGATCACGTCGGCGCGGTCACCCATCATGCCCGCCCCGATCAAGGCCGGCGCGTTCTTCGCGGGGCCGTCGTCGCTCGAATCGGTTTTCAGGCGGAGATTTCGCTCCCAGAACTTGTGTATCTGGCCGTCAGCGGTGGTGATCGTGTAGCTGTCCTTGCAATAGGTGAGTGTGCGCACGAGCTTCGCTGGTTTGAGGTTTTTCAGGTTCGGCGCCTGTCCGCCTCCCATCATGCCGCCTTGCGCGCGTGCGGGCGGCGGCGCGCCGAGCTTCGTCGCCTGTTTCAGGAACGCCAGCAGGTCGGCCCGCTGCTGCGCGTCCTTAATGCCCTCGAAAGGCATCTGGTTGCCGGGTACGAGGCGCTGCGGATCGGCGATCCACGCCAACAAAGTGTCGTCATTCCATATGACGCCCGAGGCCTTCAGTGCCGTTGAATAACGGCTGAAACTCGCGAGGCTGCCGGCCTTGCGTCCCCACAGGTTAGCGAGGGTCGGTCCCGTCATGTTGCGGTCGGGTTCCAATGAATGGCAGGCGCTGCAAGCGCCGAACACGCGCTCTCCCCGGCTAGCATTGCCGTCAGCGGCATGTACCTGTGAGGCGCTGGCGAGACCGGCAAAAAGCATTGCAGCCACCGCTCGAATTGCAGTCATGATCGATCTCCGATGGTCATGGCGCGCGGTCGCGCTCCGCTAAGGGGTCGACCGGTTGACTACTCAGGAACGGGAGCGTCAGGGGCGCGGCGGGTGCATTGGCGGCTGGATGATCTGACCGACGAGCGGGTGATCGCGCCGCGGGGTAACTACCGCCTTGACCGCATGGAAGGGCTGCCACGCAACTATCGGCGCGCCCGCGACGATGACGCTGCCGCATTGTAACGCACAAAAGACCGGCACCGACTTGGTGTGCTCCGGCGGACAGCAGGGCATGCTCTTACCCGCGTGCATCGCGACCGAGACGACCGGGTCCGAAGGCTGAGCCGCGTTACAGCCGATCGGCAGCAAAGCGGTGGCGAGCGCAATCAGTGCTGCAAGGAGAAGGCGGGCCGTCAGCATCGTTGGATCATGGGTCAAAAGCGACGAATGATCAAATCGCGCAGCCATAACCGAATACCGATTCGGGAGCAGATCTTTATGACCTACGATCGGGATACAGATGTCCTGTACATCAGCGCGCGCCAAACATTCGCGGCGCGAGGCGTCGAGGACAGTCATGGAGTTGTCTGGCGATACAACCCGGCCGAGGACCTTATTGGTGTCACCGTGGTGGACTTCCTAGACCAGCGGTTCGCGAAGCAACCGAAACTGGCGAAGGAAATATCATCTCGGTTTGGTGGGCCCGAAATGCAGACTTCCGTCACCAATACGCCGCAGCGATCTTTCGGGCTCATAATGATTGTCTTATTTGATCCGTGGAGCCGGCCGCCCTCGATCGACTGACGGCCGCCGACGAAAGTTCGTTCTTTCAACGCGACCCTTCAGCACCTGAAAGCCGTAGCTTATTGACCGCTGGAACGGTCTTTCAGGACAGTCGCACTACCCTTCGCAAACGTTCACGATCTGGACTCTTACGGCCGGATTCCCGAAGCGGCTACAGTCCACTGATTCGTGCGGCGATGCGGCGGACATCGCTCGCAAATCGGGGCCATGGGGAATGCCGGACACGATCCGGACGGCGAACGGCAGGCTGCGTTCTCGTCCGTGGCGGGGCGGATTTCTCGCTGCCTTCCTCACTGTCGCAGAGAGCACGATCGTTCGGCCGGCGCATGCAGCACCGGCGCGCGCGCTCGACGCGTTCACCGCCGACTTCGCCGCCGGAGGCCACCAACAGATCGCCACACTGACGCTGACGTTCGGCCTTTTGATCTTCAGCGTGCTCGCGGTGATCGTGCTCCTGCGCACGCGCCGCGCCGCCGGCAATGCCGCGACGCTCACGCGCGAGGACGTCGGCGCGCTGCGCGCCGAGCGCGACCGGCTGAAGGTGCTGCTGATGGCGGAGCCGCAGGTGCTCATCGCATGGGCGGCGGGTGCCGACGTGCCGGAGATTCTCGGCGACACCAACCTGATCGTGCCCGGCGGGGCGCAACAGCGTGTGCTCGCTTTCGGCGCCTGGCTCGATGCGGCGCAGGCGCAGCAGATGGAGCATGCGGTCGAAACGCTACGCGCCGACGGCCGTGGCTTCACGATGAATCTCACCACGCGCGCCGGCAATCCGGTCGAGGCCGAAGGCGGTGCCATGGGCGGCAGCGCCATCGTCCGTCTCAGAGACGTCAGCGGCATTGAACGCGAAATGATGGACCTCAAGAGCAGCGGCGAGCGGCTCAAGAGCGACCTGGCGCTGATGCGCGGGCTGATCGACACGCTGCCGGCGCCGGTGTGGGCACGCGACCGCGACGGCCGCCTGATTTTCGTCAACGCCGCCTACGCGAGCGCGGTCGAAGCCGCCGACGCCGGCGACGCGGTGGCGCGCGAGGTCGAGCTTCTCGACCGCGGCGGCCGCGTCGAGGTCGAGCGCGCGCGCACGGCGACGGAGGCCTATGCCGGCCGCCTGCCGGCGATCGTGCGCGGCGAGCGGCGCATGTTCGACATCGTCGACGTGCCGAACGGCGGCGGCAGCGCCGGCATAGCAATCGACCGGACCGAAGCCGACATCATGCGCGCCGAGCTCGGCCGCATGATCGAGGCGCATCGCCGCGTGCTCGACCAGCTCGCGACCGGCGTCGCGATCTTCAACGTCGACCGCAAGCTCGCGTTCTACAACAACGGCTTCCGCTCCCTGTTCGATCTCGATCCCACCCTGCTCGACCAAGCGCCAACCGACGCCACGGTGCTCGACCGGCTGCGCGCCGACCACAAGCTTCCCGAGCAGCAGGACTTCCGGCAATGGAAGCAGGAGCTCTACGAGGCCTATCGCGCGATGGAGCCGCAGGAGCACATGTGGCACCTGCCCGACGGACGCACCTTGCGCGTCGTCACCACGCCGAACCCCGAGGGCGGCGTCACCTATCTCTACGACGACGTCACCGAGCGCCTCGACCTGCACCGCCGCTACGACGCGCTGATCAAGGTACAGAGCGAGACGCTCGACAACCTCGCCGAGGCGGTTGCAGTGTTCGGTCCGGACGGCCGCGTGCGCCTGCACAATCCCGCTTTCCAACGCATGTGGAAGTTGTCATCCGAAGCGCTCGACCAACATCCGCATGTCGAGTCCGTGGCTGCCTGGTGCCAGGCGCTGCACGACGACAACACCGTCTGGCGCGACCTGCGCGGCGCAGTCACCGCGATCGACAGCCGCGAGCCGATCGCCGCGCGCATCGAGCGCCGCGACGGCACGATGATCGACATGACGACGATGCCGCTGCCCGATGGGGCGACGCTCGTGACGTTCCAGGACGTCACCGATTCGGTGAACGTGGAGCGCGTGCTCCGCGAGAAGAACGAAGCGCTGGAGGCGGCGGACGCGATCAAGATCGACTTCGTCCATCACGTCTCCTACGAGCTGCGCTCGCCGCTGACCAACATCATCGGCTTCGCCAACCTGCTGGGCGATCCTGCCTTCGGCGCGCTCAACGGCAAGCAGCGCGAATATCTCGGCTACATCACCACTTCGACCAACGCTTTGCTGGCGATCATCAACAACATCCTCGATCTGGCCACCATCGACGCCGGCGCCATGACGCTCAATCTCGGCGAGGTCGACATCCGCGCCTGCATGGAAGCGGCAGCGGAAGGTGTGCAGGATCGTCTGGTCAAGAACGACATCCACCTCGACATCAGTGCCGCGGCGAACATCGGCAGCTTCGTCGCCGACGACCGGCGGCTGCGGCAGGTGCTGTTCAATCTGTTGTCGAATGCGGTGGGCTTCTCGCCGGCCGGCGGAGCGGTGACGCTGTCGGCCGAGCGGCGGCCGGAGGCAGTCGCCTTCACCGTGATCGATCAAGGTCCGGGGATTCCGACGGAGCAGCAGGACAAGGTGTTCGACTGGTTCGAGACCGATCCGAACGGCTCGCAGCACCGCGGCCCCGGCCTCGGCCTGACGCTCGTGCGCTCGTTCGTCGAACTGCATGGCGGCAGCGTGACGATGGAATCGAAGCCGGGGCAAGGCACCGTCGTCACTTGCCTCTTCCCCATGTCGCGGCAGCTCACGCAGAGTGCCGCATAAAGACAAGGCCGGAGGAAACCTCCGGCCTTGCCGCTTTCGTCACATCATCAAATCAGCGATCGTGGCGGTGATGCCGCCGGACATGCCGGTAGCGCACTTCCGGGGCCGGCGCCGGACCGTAGCTCACGCGCTCGGCGCGCGGTCCGACATATTGCCCGTTCACGCATTCGCCGTGACTCTCGTCGAACAGCGCGTGGAAGCCGGCGCACGGATTGAACACCGCATCGACCGTCGCCAGCGCGCCAACCGCAGCGATGCCGCCCGTCGCCGCGGCACCCGCGGCAGTCGCCGGCAGCGCTGCGCCCGCCCACCAGCCGTTATAGGCGCCGAGCGCCACGGTCGTGCCAACCGCTGCGCCGGCGACAACGCCGGCAGCCGGCGGATAGCCATGCGGCCCGTTCCAATAGCCGTTGTTATAGGGCTGCGCCATCGCAGGAGCCGCAAGCCCGGCTGCGGCGATGATCGGTAATGCGAATAATGCTTTGCGCATGCATACCTCCTTTTTTCAGTTCGAATCCCAACTCCTGCGCGGCAACGCACTGTCGCGAGTGGCGTTCCGGATTTGCAGGTATTGCTGCGTGTTGGAAATCAAGCGTGGCGAGAGCGTGGCGCGCACTCAGGAACCGCGCCCGCGACGCGGTGGAAACATGACGATGATGTGGCGATGAAGCGCGCCGCCCACGCGGGAACGAGTGCGCGCAGGGCTCCGTTGCTTCGATGCGAGCCTGGCGCGCAGGGCCTCTGGCCGCCGCAAGCATCGTCATGGACTGGCAAAGCAACAGTCGGCAGTTTCAGACCGCGTTGACGTGGGGCGCGGCGGCGCTGTTGATCTGGATTTTATGGGACGCGCGGCTCGCGCTTCTTCTTGCGTTCGGCAGCGTACTCACGGCGATTCTGCTCGGCTCGCTTGCCTCCATCATCGCGTCGTGGACCCGTTTGCCGCAGAAGGTCGGCCTCGGTCTTGCGACCTTGCTCGTGGCCGCGGTGATCGGCGTCACGCTTTGGCTGTTCGGCTCGCAACTGTCGTCGCAATTCAGCGGCGTGCTCAAGCAGGTGCAGACCGGGCAGCAACACCTGCAGTCGATGATGACGCAAGACGGCGCCAGTCAGTTCGGCTCGACCATAGCGGCGAAGGCAACTTCCCTGATCACGTCAACGGCCACCGAAATCGCGTCTGTCGGCTTCCGCTTCATCGAAGGCGGTGTCGTTCTCGTCATCACCGCAATCTATCTGGCGGCCCAGCCGCGGCTCTACAGTCGCGGTATCACCGCGATGTTCTCGCCCGCCTCACAGCCGCGCGTGCAGGAGACAATCGCGTTGGTCGAGACGACGCTGCGGCGCTGGCTGCTCGGCCAGCTCGTGCTGATGCTGATCGTCGGCGTCATGACGTTCGCGGCCCTCTTTTTCATCGGCATTCCGGATCCGATAGCTCTGGCGCTGATTTCCGGCATCGCCGAGATCGTCCCCTATGTCGGGCCGTTCATTAGCGCCGTGCCGGCGCTGCTCGTGGCCCTCACCGTCGGTTGGTGGCCGATGCTGTGGACCTTGGTCGCCTATCTCTTCGTTCATCTCGTCGAGGGCTATATCGCAGCGCCGCTGCTGGAGCGGCACTTCATCACCATTCCGCCGGCGCTCATCCTGATCGGCATCGTCGCGGTCGATCTGATTTTCGGCACTGCCGGCATTGTGCTCGCGGCGCCGATCACGGTGGTGGTCTACGTCCTCATCAAGGCGATCTACGTCAAGGACCCGCTGGAACTCGACGCCCGGAAGTGAGGCCGCTTGATCCGGGCCGCGGTTCGGGGAATCTTGCCCCCGCGGCACGGACGCCGCGGGGGAGCGGCTAGTGACGCAGCACAAGATTCTGATCGCGGGCGCCGGCCTCGGCGGTCTGGCGGCGGCTTCTTTCCTGATTCAGGACGGGCATCAGGTCGAGGTCTACGAGCAGGCGCCCCTGCTGGAAGAGATCGGCGCCGGAATCCAGATCAGCGCCAACGCCATGCACGCCTTGCGCCATCTCGGCCTCGAAGCCGCGATCCGCAGGGCCGGGGTGCATCCGGGCGCCTACGTCTTTCGGCTCCACGACACCGGCGAGGAAATCCAACGCTTCGCGCTTTCGGCCGAGCATGAGCGCATGCACGGGGCGCCCTACACGCAACTGCACCGTGCCGACTTCCATGCCCTGCTCGCCGACAAGACCCGCTCGCTCGATCCCACCGCGATCCGGCTCGGCAAGCGCGCCACGGGGTTCACCGAGGACGCCGACGGGGTGACGCTGCAATTCGCCGACGGCAGCACGGCGCGCGGCGACATCCTGATCGGCGCCGACGGCTTGAAGTCGGCGGTGCGTCGGGCGATCGCCGGCGAGGTGCCGGCCAACTACACCGGCGACGCCGCCTGGCGCATCACCGTGCCGGTCGAGCGGCTGCCGCAGCCCTTTCTCGAGCCGGTCATGTCCGTGTTTATGGGGCCGGGAGGCCACTGCGTCTGCTATTACGTGCGCGGCGGCGCACTGATGAATTTCGTCGGCCTGCACGAGACCGACGACGTGCTCGAAGAATCCTGGACGGTGAAGCTGCCGTGGCAGCAGCTCAAGGCCGACTTCGAGGGCTGGCATCCGGCCATCCAGGCGATCATCGACGCTGCCGACAAGGACCATTGCTATCGCTGGTCGCTGCACAACAGGCTGCCCATCCCCAATTGGAGCACGGCGCGGGCCACGCTGCTCGGTGATTCCGCACACGCCACGCTGCCTTATCTTGCGCAAGGCGCGGTGATGGCAATCGAGGACGGCGCGGTGCTGATGCGCGCATTGCGGCAGGAGAGCGACATTGCCCGAGCATTGCAGCTTTATCAGCGCAACCGCATCGAGCGCACCGCGCGCGTCGTGCTGCAATCGAGCGAGAACCGCCGGCTCTTCCACTTGGGCACGGAGGCCGCGATCCGCGCCGAGTTCGCCAAACGCAACGAAGGCGCCGACCGCAACAAGTGGCTCTATTCGTATAATCCGATGACGGTGCCGCTCATCTGAAAACACGCATGGCCGGGCGTAAGGGCGTTCACGAACCGTCTTCGTCAACTATGCCCGGCCATGCGCAGTGTTTTAGGCTTCGATCACCGCGCCAGAAGCCAGATCAGGATCAGAAGCGGAATTGGAATTCCAATAAGCCACAGCAGAATCAGTCCCATGGTCGCCTCCTAGCGTGCCTGTTGTTCGCGATAGCCGCGGGTGCCTATGACGCCGGTCCAACGCTCGTCGCGCAACTGGCCGCCCTCGATGGCGGCGAGACTGGCGGCGAAGGCACCGACGAACATCGAGATGGTCAGCCAGATCGACAGCGACGCCGCGGTCTTGCGCGCCCTGTCGGCATCCGCTTTGGCGGCGCCGATCGTGTCGTTGACGCGCTTCTCGGCGTCGCCGCCGGACAGGCCGGTGCGTGCCGAGACCAGCTGAGCGAGGTAGGTGCGATCGGCCGCCGGCCAATCTCCCTTCGTCGCAATGTCATGCGTAAACACAGTCCGCGCCTCGCGCGTCGCCGCGAAGCTTTCCGCAGCGCCACCGGCGGCGCGAGCATTCGACGCCGGACGGAACAGCATGTCGACGTAATAGGCGGTCGGCGAGGATGCCCCGTTCGGGTCGTTACGGTTGGCTGCGCCTGCCGCCGTGCCGCCGACCAGATAGGTCGCTGCCGCGCCGAGGATCGCCGCGCCCATGACCGTGGCGAGCGCCCACGCCAAAAAGCCGTGCGCCGTGTCGCGGAATTGCAATTCATAGGTCTTCACGGCCCGCCACCGCGTGCGCAGACGGCCGGCGATGTAGCCGCCAACCGTCGATGACAGCATCGCCACCACGACGAGGTAAATTCCGGACGCGACGTGGAACGTACCGGCGGAAACGCCGGAATTCGACCACGGCGAGACGGAGGAGAATCCAACGGCGCTGCCGAAGGCCAGCAAGGCCAGCGTCAATGCTGCAGCCGCGAAGCCGCCGGCCACGATGGCGCGCCAGGAGATGGCGTGCGGTTCGGGCTCGGCCAGCAGCGCCGCAGTGCTTTCAGTGCGATAGATGTCGGTCACGGGTCGCCCCTCTATTGGGTTGTCGCTGCTGACAACTTGGGCACCCTTGCAAGGTTCCCGCGGTGGAAACGGCACGGCCATTGCTGGTCGCTGCACGGCCCCCCGTCTATAAAAGTCGCTCCAACGCGGATGATTCGATGTCTGCCACCAGCTCGGGCGGCTACAGCTTCACGGCCCTGCTCCCGGACGAGGCGGCGACGCGGCGGCTGATGCTCGACATCGCCGCGCTGGTGGACCCGGGCGACCTGATTACGCTCTCGGGCGACCTCGGGGCCGGCAAAAGTACGTTTGCCAGGGCCTTTATTCGCCACGCGGCCGGCGATGAAACGATCGAGGTGCCGAGCCCGACCTTCACGCTGATGCAGACCTACGACCTGCCGCGCTATCGGCTGCTGCATGCCGACCTCTACCGCATCGCCAGCGCCGGCGAGCTCGCCGAGCTCGGCTTCGACGAATTGCGAGAGGGCGCCGTGACGCTGTTGGAATGGCCCGATCGCGCCGCTGCGATGCTGCCGCCGGACCGGCTCGACGTGGCCCTGACGCTCGTGCCGGGAACAGGCCCGACCGTGCGCCGCGCGCGCGTGACCGGCTATGGCGTCTTTGCCGCGCGCGCCGAGCGCATGGCACGGATGCGCACCTTCCTCGAGGCCAGCGGCTTTGCGCAGGCCGAGCGCCGCCGCATCCAGGGCGACGCCTCGACGCGATCCTACGAGCGGCTGACGCGCGACGGCGCCTCTTTCATCTTCATGAACTCGCCGCGGCGGCCGGACGGGCCGCCGGTGCGCGACGACAAGCCCTACAGCGCGATTGCTCATCTCGCCGAGAGCGTGACGCCGTTCATCGCCATGGCACGCGGGCTGACGGATCGCGGCTTGTCGGCGCCGAAAATCTTCGCCGCCGACCGCGAGGCGGGGCTGATCGTGCTTGAGGATCTTGGCAACGATCTCGTCGTCTCGGGCGATCCGCCAGCGCCAATCGAGGACCGTTATGGTGCAGCGGCCGAGGTGCTGGCGGCGCTGCACGGCATGGCCTTGCCCGAGCTGCTGCCGGTCGAGACCGGCCTCGATTATCAATTGGCCGGCTACGACATGCAGGCTCTGCTGATCGAGGCGGAGTTGCTGCTCGACTGGTATCTGCCGAAATTCAACGCGACGATCTCCAACGCCGCGCGCGAGAACTTCATCGCGTACTGGCACAATGCATTGACGCCGGCCCTGGACGCGCCGCCCACCTGGGTGCTGCGCGACTATCACTCGCCGAACTTGCTGTGGCTGCCGCAGCGCGAGGGCATCGCCCGCGTCGGTCTGCTCGACTTCCAGGACGCCGTGATGGGGCCAGCGGCCTACGACGTCGCCTCGCTGTTGCAGGACGCGCGCGTCGATGTGCCGGAAACGATGGAGATCGCGCTCCTTACCCGCTACACCCGGGCGCGGCGCGCCGCCGATCCCACCTTCAACGCCGCGCATTTCGCGCAGCTCTATGCCACGATGGCGGCGCAGCGCGCCTCGAAGATCCTCGGCATCTTCGCGCGGCTGGAGAAGCGCGATCACAAGCCGCATTATCTGCGTCACATGCCGCGCGTATGGGCCTATCTCCGCCGTTCGCTGGCGCATCCGGCGCTGGAAACGCTGCAAAGTTGGTATCGCGCGCACGTACCGGCGCTGAGGACGTAAGGAATGGTATCGATGCCGCGCACGGCCATGGTGCTCGCCGCCGGTCTCGGCACGCGCATGCGGCCGCTCACGGATACCAAGCCGAAGCCGCTGATCGCGGTCGCCGGCAAGCCGCTCCTCGACCACGTGCTCGATCGTCTGGCCGACGTCGGCGTCGAGCGCGCGGTGGCCAACGTGCATTATCTCGCCGAGCAAATCATCGCACATACCAAGCCCCGTACGGCACCGCGCGTGACCATCTCCGACGAGCGCGGCCTGCTGCTCGGCACCGGCGGCGGCGTGGTCAAGGCGCTGCCTGAACTTGGCGACGCGCCGTTCTTCCACATCAACAGCGACACGATCTGGATCGACGGGGGCACGCCGAACCTGATGCGGCTCGCGCAGGCCTTCGATCCTGCCGCGATGGACGCGCTGTTATTGCTGGCACCGACCACGGGGAGCATCGGCTATTCCGGCCGCGGCGACTTCGCGATGGCGACGGACGGGCGCCTGAGCCGCCACTCCGAGCGCGAAGCGGCGCCGTTCGTCTATGCCGGGGCGGCGATTCTGAGTCCGGCATTGTTCAAAGACGCGCCGCCGGGCGAGTTCTCGCTTACCGACCTGTTCGATCGCGCATCCGCGGCCGGCCGCCTGCACGGCCTGCGCCTCGAGGGCCTGTGGATGCATGTCGGTACTCCCGAGGCGGTCGGCGAGGCCGAAGCGGCGATCGCCAAGAGCACGAAGTAGCGCACGCTCTGGTATATGCTCGCCCGCATGCCGGCGAGTCGCGTCAACGTCTTCACCATCCCCGCTTCGGCGCCGTTTCTCGCGGTGCTGATCGATGCTTTGCGAGACGGCCGGCTCGTGCCCGGCTTCCCCGCGAATGACGATCCGCTCGAACTAGCGCGCGCGACCATTTACCTGCCGACGCGACGCGCCTGCCGGCTTGCCCGCGACGTCTTCCTCGACCGGCTCGGCACCGAGGCGGCGATCCTGCCGCGCATCGTGCCACTCGGCGACATCGACGAGGACGAGATTGCGTTTGCCGAAGCCGCCACCGCCGAGCTCGCCGAGGCGGCGCTTGCCATGCCGCAGGCCATCGAACCGTTGGAGCGGCGGCTCCTGCTCGCCGAGCTGATCCTGAAATGGGCGAACTCCCCTGAAATGCGCGGCGCCGAAGGTTCGCCGCTCGTCGCCAACACACCGTCGACCGCACTTGGCCTCGCCGACGATCTGGCGCGGCTGATGGACGACATGACGACGCGCCAGGTCGGCTGGGACAGGCTCGACACGCTTGTGCCGGACGATCTCGACGAATACTGGCAACGGTCCCTGCGCTTCCTCAAGATTGCCCGCGATACATGGCCAGGAATTCGCGCCGAGCGCGGCGCCATCGAGGCGGCTGAGCGGCGCGACCGTTTGATCGAGGCGGAAGCAAAACGCCTCGCCGGCTCCGACGCACCGGTGATTGCCGCCGGCTCGACCGGCTCGATGCCGGCGACCGCGAAACTGCTCGCCACCATCGCCGCGCTGCCACACGGCGCCGTAGTGCTGCCCGGGCTTGACACACACCTTGACGAGCCCTCGTGGCAAATGATCGCCGGCAACACCGACGACAAGACACATGACGGCCTGCCGGCCGCCGGCCATCCGCAATTCGCCATGCAGGCGCTGCTCGCGCGCATCGGCATTCGCCGCGAAGAAGTCGTGCCGCTCGCGCAGGCGTCACCGCGCGAGGCTTTGGTGTCGGAGGCGCTGCGCCCGGCCGCCACCACCGAGCATTGGCAACTCAGCCGCGCGCGCGATGCGTTCGAAGCGACCGCCGATGCCGCGCTCGCGTCGCTCTCGCTGATCGAAGCGGCCAATGCCGAGGAAGAAGCGCTCGCCATCGCCGTCTGCCTCCGCGAGGCGGTGGAGACGCAAGGAAAACGCGCGGCCCTGGTCACGCCCGATCGCACGCTGGCGCGGCGCGTGATTGGTGCGCTGGCACGCTGGCGTGTGCCGGTCGACGATTCCGGCGGCGACGCGCTTCCCGACACGGCCGGCGGCGTATTCGCGCGGCTTACTGCCGAGGCCGCGCTCAAAGGCCTCGAACCGGTGACGCTGCTCGCGCTGCTCAAGCATCCGCTGCTCCGGCTCGGACAGGACATCGGCGCGCAGGCGCATGCGATCTCGGTACTCGAACGCGCGCTCTTGCGCGGGCCGCGGCCGAAGCCGGGCAGCGATGGTCTTGCGCACGCGCTTGTCACGTTCCGCGCCACCCGCGACTCCATGCACCGCAGCGACCCGCTTTGGCTGATCGACGAGAGCGAGCTCGACACCGCCGCGACGCTCATCGAAAAACTTTCGGCCGCGCTGGCGCCGCTCGAAAAATTGCCGCGCGGCGATCATGCGCTGGCGATGCTCGCCGAAGCACACCGCAAGACGATCGCGGCGCTCTCGATCGATGCCGACGGGATTGCCGTCGCTTTCGACGGCCATGACGGCGACGCGCTCGCGCACGCTTTCGACGAGATCGTCAAAACGCCGGCCGCCGCCGGTCTCGCGCTCAGCGCGGCCGACTATGTGGAAATGTTTCACGCCGCCATCGGCGACCGTGTCGTGCGCCGCCCCGAAATCCGAGACGTGCGCGTGCACATCTACGGCCCGCTGGAAGCACGCTTGCAGTCGATCGATCGCGTCGTGCTCGGCGGCCTGAACGAGGCGACCTGGCCGCCGGAAACGCGCAGCGATCCGTGGCTCAGCCGGCCGATGCGGCGGCAGCTCGGCCTCGATCCGCCGGAGCGGCGCATCGGCCTTTCCGCGCACGATTTCGCGCAGGCGCTCGGCGCGGCCGAGGTTGTGCTGTCGCGGGCGCAGAAGATCGCCGGCGCGCCGACCGTAACGTCGCGCTTCGTGCAGCGCATTGCCGCGCTCGCCGGCAAGGCACGCTGGCAGGCGGGAGCCGATCGCGGCGCGTATTATGTGGCGCTGGCGCGCGCGCTCGACGAGCCGCAGACGGTGAGGCCGGCGACGCGGCCTGCGCCGAAGCCGCCCATCGCCGCGCGGCCGGCGCGGCTATCGGTCACCGCTATCGAGGACTGGCTGCGCGATCCCTACACGATCTACGCGCGCCACGTCCTCAATCTCCATCCACTCGACGATGTCGACACGACGCCCGGCGCGCGCGACCGCGGCACGATCATCCATGGCGCTATCGGCGACTACACAACGCAATTTGCCGCCGCGCCGCCCGGCGATCCGCTGAAAGAACTGCTCGCGCTCGGCGAAATTCATTTCAAGCCGCTCGCCGACTACCCTGAAGCAAAGGCCTTCTGGTGGCCGCGCTTCGACCGCATCGCCCGCTGGTTCGCCGACTGGGACATGAAGCGCCGCGCCGGGCTTGCTGCGATTCATGCCGAAATCCGTGGTGAATTGAAATTCCCCGTCGGCGCGCGCGAGTTCACTTTATCGGGCGTCGCCGATCGCATCGAGCGGTTGAGCGACGGCACCTACGCCATCCTCGACTACAAGACCGGTCAGGCACGCACCGAGAAGCAGGTGCGCACGGGGCTCGCGCCGCAACTGACGCTTGAAGCCGCGATCCTGCGTGCCGGGCAGTTCGGCCAGATCGCGCCCGGCTCTGTGTCGGAAATCGCCTACATCACCCTGCGCGGCGGCGAGCCGCCCGGTGTGCCTTGCCGGATCGACTTCAAGGAAGGCACACCCGACGAGCACGCCGAGCACGCGCTGACTCGGCTCAAGGCACTCGCCGTCGAATTCGAGAATCCGGACACGCCCTATTATTCGCTCGTGCATCCGATGTGGAAGACGCATTACGGCGACTACGACCACCTCGCGCGCGTGCGGGAGTGGTCGCTCGCCGGCGGCGGCGAGGGCGAGTCGTGAATCGCGTAACCGGCCCCCGTACCATCCCGGACTATGTGCGCAACGTCCAGATCGACGCCGCCGATCCGGAGACATCGGCCTTCGTCTCGGCCAATGCCGGCTCGGGCAAGACGCACGTGCTGGCGCAGCGCGTCATCAACTTGCTGCTGCGCGGCTGCGATCCGGCCAAGATTCTCTGCATCACCTTCACCAAGGCGGCCGCCGCCAATATGGCGAACCGGGTGTTCGGCACGCTCGCCGACTGGGCCGTCCTCGACGACGTCGCGCTCGACGAGCGCATCCGGCTCTCCACCGGCAAGAAGCCCGGCCCGTCGGAGCGCGCGCGGGCCCGGCGCCTGTTTGCTTCGGCCCTCGAAACTCCGGGCGGGCTGAAGGTGCAGACCATCCACGCCTTCTGCACGCGGCTGCTGCACCAATTTCCCTTTGAGGCGAATGTCGCCGCACGCTTCACCGTGCTCGACGAAGCCACGACCACCGAAGTCCTCAACAAGCTGACACTCGACGTCCTGCTCGAAGCCGCCGCCGATCCGGCGAGTGCGCTCGGTCGCGCGCTGGCGCAGGCGATCGTGGTCGCCGCCGACCAGACTTTCAAGGACGTCATCGCCGACGCCATACGCGACCGCGACGCGCTCGACGTCTGGCTCGCGCGCACCGGCGGCATCGACGCCGCGCTGGCCGAATTGTCGCGCGATCTCGGTGTCGATCCGGCCGATACGCCGGAGAGCGTCGAAGGCGAATTCTTTGCCGCCTCGACCATCCCGATACAGGAATGGCCCCTGCTGATCGAAGCGCTGGACTCCGGCCTCGCCAGCGACAAAAAACACGTCGCGGCACTCGCGGCGGCGCGCCTCGCCTCCGGCCGCGAGCGCATCGACCACTATCTGAAAGTCTTCTGCACCACCGAGCTCGCGCCGCGGAAGAACATCGTCACCAAGTCGATCGCGCAGAACCATCCCGACTGGCTGGCGCGACTCGAGGCGGAGCAGGACCGTGTCTGCCGTCTTCTCGCGCGTGAACGGGCAATCGCGGCGCGCGAACGCACGCGCGCGCTCGTCACCATCGCCGCCGAGGTGATCCGCCGCTACCGGCGCGAGAAGGACCGCCGCGGCCTTCTCGATTACGACGACCTCATCGACAAGACTCTCGCTCTGTTCTCGCGCGCCTCGGCCGCCTGGGTGCTGTACAAGCTCGACCTCGGCATCGACCACGTGCTGATCGACGAGGCGCAGGATACGAGCCCGAACCAGTGGAAGATCGTCGAGACCATCTGCTCCGAATTCATGCCAGGCGGCGCACGCGAGAACGTCAAGCGCACGATCTTTGCCGTCGGCGACGAGAAGCAGTCGATCTTCTCGTTCCAGGGCGCCTCGCCGCGCGCCTTCGACGAGATGCGGCATTTGTTCGAGCGCCAGTTCGATCGACCTGAGCTCGGCTGGCGCTTCCTGCGCTTCCACCACTCGTTCCGCTCCGGCGCCAATGTGCTCGGCTCGGTCGACCGCGTCTTCGCCGCGCGCGAGGTCTATGCCAGCGTCACGACCGACGAAGCGGGCGTGCCCGCGCATCAGTCGTTGCCTGATGCGGCGCCGGGGCTGGTGGAGCTTTGGGACCTGGAAGCGCCGGAGAAGCGCGAAAAAGAGATCGAGGGCTGGGACGCGCCGTTCGATCTCGAGAGCGAAGTGAGCCCGCGCGTCAAGCTCGCGCGCCGCATCGCCGCCCATCTCAAGCTCTGGACATCGCGCGGGCTGAAAGCCGGCGACGTCCTCATTCTCGTGCGCCAGCGCGGGCCGCTGTTCGAGGCGATCATCCGCGCGCTCAAAGATGCCGGCGTGCCGGTCGCCGGCGCCGACCGCTTGGTATTGACGCAGCACATCGCGGTGATGGACCTGATGGCGCTCGCCGACGCGCTGTTGCTGCCGGAAGACGATCTCGCGCTGGCCTGCGCGCTGAAAAGCCCGCTCTTCGGCATGAGCGAAGAGCAGTTGTTCGAGCTCGCCTGGGGCCGCAAAGGCCACCTACGCAGGAGCCTTCGCGATAATCCCGCCTTCTCCGAGACGAACCGCGCGCTCGACGACCTGGCGCGGATCGCGCGCTACGAGACGCCGTTCGGCTTCTTTGCGCATGTGCTCGGCGGCGCGCGCGGCCGGGCCCGCATCCTTGCTCGCCTCGGTCCGGAGGCGAACGACGCGCTCGATGAATTCCTCAACCTTGCGCTCGACTATGAGCAGCGCGAGACGCCATCGTTGCAGGGGTTCATCGCCTGGCTGCGCCGCGCGCAAAGCGAAGTGCGCCGCGACATGGAGTTGGCGCGCGACGAGGTGCGGGTGATGACCGTGCACGGCGCCAAGGGCCTTGAGGCCAACACCGTCGTGCTCGCCGACACCACCACCGAGCCGAAGGGCTCGCATCCGCCGAAATTGCTTGCACTCGATAGCGGCGCGCTGTTCTGGACGAAGCGCAAGCAGGACGACACCGATGCGGTCGCCGCCGCTCGCGAGCGCGAGGACGACCTGGCGCGCGACGAATACCGCCGTCTGCTCTATGTGGCGATGACGCGCGCCGCCGAGCGGCTGATTGTCTGCGGCGCGCAGGGTGACCGCAAAATTCCCGACGGCTGCTGGTACCAGCTCGTGCGCAACGCGCTCGAATCCGACTGCGTCAGCGAGCCGGCCGACGACGGCCCGGGCGAGGTGCTGCGCTATCGCAAGGGCGAGCCGGCGCCGGCGCGCGTCGTTGAGACCGAAAAGCCCGCGGTCGCTGTTATTGTGCCGGCTTGGCTCACGTCCGACGCACCGCAGGAGAAGCCGGCGGTGCGCACGATCACGCCCTCGTCCATCGAAGACGAAACCCGGCGCGCGCCGTCGTCCGGCTCGGCGCAGGCGCTGCTGCGCGGCTCGCTGACGCACCGGCTGATGCAGTCGATGCCGGACATTCCGCCCGAGCGGCGGCGCGCCGCGGCCGAGGCGTTTCTCGCGCGCTCCGACCTGCCGGCGGAAGAGCGCGCGACCATCGCTGATCAGGTGCTGCGCCTCACCGAGCACCCCGGCTTCCGCGCGCTCTACGCGCCCGGCAGCCGCGCAGAAGTGCCGATCATTGGCCGCCTGTCCCTCAACGGGGGCGAGGTGCGCGTCAGCGGCCAAGTCGACCGGCTGGTGGTGACGAAGGACGCGGTGCTCATCGCCGATTTCAAGACCAACCGTCCCGCGCCGCAGCGAATCGAAGACGTGCCGCCGGGCTATGTGCGGCAACTCGCGCTCTACCGCGCGCTGCTCGCGCGCCTCTATCCGGACCGGACCATCCGGACGGCGCTGATCTGGACCGAAGTCCCTGAACTGATGGAGCTTTCAGCCGCTGCGCTGGATGCGGCGCTGGCGCGGGTCAAGCCCGCGTGAGTCTGTCTTGACGCTCGCCAGGGCCGTCCATAGGTTCGGCCCTCCTGTTCACGCCTGTCCTTGGCGCGTGTCGCGCCGCTGCACACAAGACGAGGTAGT
>Ga0208357_1001035_pt1 | contig 21081 bp, 20 predicted proteins | sample NGESurdeep092012_6_FD_184487 | JGI IMG/M metagenome (GOLD analysis project Ga0208357, IMG submission 184487) | Arctic peat soil microbial communities from Barrow, Alaska - NGEE Surface sample F52-2 deep-092012 (SPAdes) | ecosystem: Environmental > Terrestrial > Soil > Wetlands > Peat ... | reverse complement strand
TGGACCCGTCGAGGCTTCACCGAGAAGGAGCTCTACGACTACAAGTTCGGTGGGTTCGTCTTCCCGCTGCACGAGCCGGGCACGTACCTCGCGAAGCAGCGGAAGGACAACGATTACGGCCACGACCCGGTGCTGCAGCGCCAATTCAACTACTCAGGTGTGGTGCCCTTCCCGACCCAGGACCTGATGATGATCGAGCACCAGTGGGGAGCGATCGCGAAGCGAGAGCGCGAGCACCTGGTTGCTTCTGACCGCGAGATCATCGGAGTCCGTCGGAGACTGCTGAAGATGGCGAAGAACCTCGCTACTGGCATCGAGCCAGAAGAGCCGTTCTTGATGAAGGAAATCCGTCAGGAGTTCCCGGACACGCTCGTCGTGCCGAAGGCAGGTCGTCTTGACGGCGCGTCGGTCGATCAGATCATCTCCTCACTCAATACGACCCGCCTTTCCAAGGAAGGTGTTGAGGATGAGGTGATGTGGACTCCGTCGGTGGAAGTGGACGATTCAGGGATGACCACTTCGGTCTAAGTAATGCGCCAATGAAGGCTGGGCACATAGCACTGAGTCACTCGCACGATCCGCGTCGGATCGTGCGGGAGAATTCGATGCATCGATTCGGCGCCTGGGACCTTGTCGGCCAGCGAAGACCTCCCGCGACGCGGGTGCATCGCATTGCCGCCTTCGTCCCGGTGCGGCGCCTCCGCTCTAGCGTCATCGGCAGATCCAAGAGGGTGCGCTTTGTATAGCGTCGACTAGCTGGAATCGGTCGAGTTGTATTGCAGTAGTCAGATTGCGTGGCTCGTGACATCGGTGGATTGCTGGTGTCGTAGGTTGAGTGGGGAGAGAGTGTGGGAACGCCAAGATCGGACTTCGACGAAGCTGTCGCTTTTTACGTACAGGTGGTATCCGAGGTCACCTCGGACCAATGGTCCTTGCCGGCCCGTGGCACCCAGAGCGTGCTGGCAGTCGCCGCCCAGGGCAGCCGTCCGCTGACGACTACTCGAGATTTCCTCGCCGCAGGAGCTGAAGTAGAGGAGATACACAACACGGTTGGCTACTTCGTCCGGAGCAAGCCGGTGGACGCAGAAACTGCTGCTGGGATTCAGCGCCGAGGCGCCGAGGCACTCGAGCGACTGCAAAGTGGTGACCCGGCGAGCATCGTGGCGGATCTGGCAGCCCAGGTTCTCGCACCTGTGCATGCAGCACCTGACGATGCGCTGGTTGGTACCCAATTCGGCGGCATGCGCCTTCTGCCCTACCTACCGACCCGGACGCTTGAGTTGATGACGTGCGGCGTTGAGATCGCGCATGCGATCGGCTCTTCGACGGTCCCACCGGAGGGACCGATAGAAGCGGTCGCTCATCTGCTGTCAGAGGTCGCCATCGCGAACCACAAGGGCGCGCTGCTCGTACGGGTCTTGTGGACGCAGGTGCAGCTCGCCTAAGTGCGCTCGTGGCTGTGTAGCCGCGACGTGGTCGAATCGCGAGAGCCCGAGGCGAGGCTGCAAACAGGTGCCAACTGCCCCGCTCACGTACGAGAGGCGAAGAAATTCCCGGCAAGTTATGCGGTCTTCGCAGTGCGCACGCGGTCGGCTAACGGGTTGACTTAGCGTCCCGGGATGACGCCTCTGTTTGAGCCCGCACCCGTTTGAATCTTTTGAAGAGGCACATATCCAGCCGACCCGAGGGCCCTCTACCTGGCGGCACTCTCTCGCTTGGAGCTCCTCATGGCCGCTGCCGGTGCAGGGTTCGCAGCCGTGGCACTCGGCGTCGGATGGCGCGAGGGCTAGCCCTTGGCGCCGATGCTCGAGGACGCCGTCAGCTCAGCGGAGGTGCCACGAAAGCGTGGGTCGAACCGCGCGAGCCGAGGTACGACGAGGCCGGGTACTCGCCGCAAGCTCTCAGGAAGCTCTCACACGATTCACAACAAGTGCCGGTTAAATGGCTCTGTAGGCCTGAACGAACTGGAGCTGGCCATGGATATGAACGCAGACGACGAAGACACCTCCTGGATACCCGAACAGAGTTGGTGGGTCCCGACGACAGTAGAGAACCAGGTGGACGGATCCGGGGTAACTGCTGCGCAGTGGGCTCCGGGGTCCCCCGAGCGACCCACGGCCGGCGGGGAGCCGGCGTCGCGTTCGCGCGCATCGCGGCGTCGAGTCCCGATACTGCTCAGCGCAGTCAGCCTGCTGGCTGCGGCGGGCGCCGGCATCGGCATCGGCATCGCTGTGGAAGGCGCTACGTCAACGGTTACGACAACGGCTAACGGTGGCGTCCCTTCAGGCGGTGTCAGCACGCCGAGCTCAGGAGGTCCGACGAATGGCGGTACTAGCAACCCGTTTGGCGGCGGATTCGGTCCGGGCTCGGGAGGTTCTTTTGGATCAGGCAGCTCGTCGAGTGGATCGGGCTCGGCCTTGCCGACTGCAGGCAGCGGAGCCCCCTCCAACGTGAGCGCAATCGGCGCGAAGGTCACCCCTGGGATTGTCGACGTCAACTCGACGTTCAGCTATCAGCATGCAGCAGGCGCGGGCACAGGGATCGTGCTCACCTCCACCGGTGAGGTGCTCACCAACAACCACGTAGTCAACGGCGCGACGTCGATCACGGTCACGGACCTTGGAAACGGAAAGAAGTACACAGCCACGGTTCTTGGCTACGACGACAGTGCTGACGTCGCCCTCATCCAGTTGCAGAACGCGTCGGGCCTAGCGACTGCGTCGATCGGCAACTCCTCGAACGCCACCGTCGGTGAGGCGATCGTGGCGGTCGGAAATGCCGGAGGAACGGGGGGCACGCCGACGAGCGCGGGTGGCTCGATCACGGGCCTCAACCAGTCGGTGAATGCATCGGACGCACTAGATGGCATAAGTGAGCAGCTCACTGGCCTAATCGGTGTCAACGCCGATGTCCAGCCGGGTGACTCGGGCGGTCCGCTTGTGGACAGCTCTGGTCAGGTACTCGGCATCGATACGGCAGGCTCGAACGGATCCACGTTCGAGTTTTCAGGGCAGTCACAACCCACGGAGGCGTTCGCGATACCGATCAACAAGGCGGAGAGTATCGCCAAGCAGATCGAATCGGGTCAGGGTACGAGCACGATTCACGTCGGTGCGACGGCGTTTCTCGGAGTGATGGTGGGGTCGCCTGCGTCAGACGCGGGTGGCATCGGCGGCTACTTCGGGGGCTCGGGTGGATCGACCACCTCAGGGGCCACGATCTCCGGCGTTGTAGCCGGTGGGACTGCAGCGAACGCAGGGTTGGTCGCTGGAGACGTGATCACTTCCTTCGACGGCCAGACCGTCGACTCCCAAACGACGCTCACCCACCTGCTCGTGCCGCTGCACCCTGGCGACAAGGTTGAACTGGGCTGGACGGACAGCTCGGGGACGAGTCACACCACGACGGTCGTGCTGCAGTCGGGACCGCCCGGTTAGCCATTCACGTCTCGCTCAGATGCCGAATCGACGTCGCCTTGGAGGGGCCATGGTGGCTCCTCCAAGTCGAGCATCCGCTGGCCGCAGCAATTCCCCACTCGCGGCCGTTTCCCGAGTGCTGTACTTTGGCACTGGAACGAGTAAGGAGTGACTATGCCGAGTCGTGACGCCGCACCGATTGGATCTCCGTGTTGGGCGGACCTCTGGACGTCTGACGTGGAAGGGAGCCGGAAGTTCTACAGCGAGCTCTTTGGATGGGAAGCGCTTGAGGCCTCGCCGGAGTTCGGCGGCTACTTCATGTTCGCTCGCCAAGGCGCTCCGGTAGCTGGTGGCATGGGTGACATGGGCGACGTGCCAGCGGACAACACCTGGAAGATCTACTTAGCGACCGACGACATCGGCAAGACGTTGCAAGGCGCCGAGGCCGCTGGTGCTCAGGTGGTTCAGCCGGCTATGGAGGTCGCCGATCTCGGTGTGCAGGCGACGCTCATTGATCCGACGGGAGTACCGATCGGGGTCTGGGAGCCGCACGCATTTGCGGGTTTCTCCGTCCTCGAAGAGCCCGGAGCGCCGAGTTGGTTCGAAATGATGACCTCTAGCTTCGCAACTGCTGTGGACTTCTACCGTTCGACGTTCCGTTTGGACTCGAACGTGATGGGTGACAGCGATGAGTTCCGATACTCCACCTTGGTACCAACTGACCAGACGGCGGAGGTGGCAGGAATCATGGACGCCTCGGCATTTCTTCCCGAGGGCTCGCCGGGGCAGTGGTCGGTCTACTGGGACGTCGAGGACGTCGCTGCAGCAGTCGCCAAGGTGACGGCGCTCGGTGGCTCGGTCGTCGACGAGGCCCAAGACACGCCCTACGGCCAGCTGGCGACCGTCGCCGATCCGACCGGTGCGATCTTCAAGCTCCGAAAGGCGCCGCAATAGCGCCGCAATAGCGCCGCAGTAGCAAGGTAGGAGGGCGCCCGCCGCGCACAGCCACGCCCGCCTTGGTTCTCTCAAGTGAGCGTGTTCTCTGTTCTCGGTCTGCCCGGTTCGGGATCGAAGGGTTGGGTAACTCGAAGCGTGGCCGTCGTGGCATTCTCGAACGCGACTTGTCGAGGATGAGTCAGCTTCGACCGTTCTGTTGCCAAAGCGGGCTGCTCGTCGTGATGCGCTCCAACGAGCTCGCAACGGATCCGAACCGGTCATCGGCTTGCTCCCACGAACGGAACGCGGCATCGACCTCTTCGTGCGTCCGGGCCACGAAGTTCCACCACATAAGGATCTGTTCTTCGAACGGGGTTCCGCCTATCAGCATCGCCCGCGTGAACGCCGTGACGTTGATCGCCACCTCGCCACGTCCGGCGCGGAGGTAGCCGAGCTGGCCACCCGAGAGCGCCACGTTGTCGACGCGCAGACCTCCTTCCATGACGAGAAGCGCGTACTCGAATTCCTCGCGAAGCGGAACGGTGGTGCGGTGGTCAAGCGCAAGCTCGATGCCGACCAACTCGGTGTCGTGGCGCGCGTTGCTTTTCGCGCTCTCGAGGGACCCGATGAGCACGGTTGCGACGCCGCCGTCGAGGTCGAGGGTCAGAAGTTCGTCGTAGTGCTCGAAAGTTGGAGCGGTATGACGCGTCGCATCAGGCTGTGCGATCCAGAGCTGAACGCCGTGCAGCGGTCCCTGGTAGTGGCCGGTCGACTCCTCGGCATGGGCTATGCCCTGGCCTGCGGTCATCAAATTGAGCTGCCCAGGCCTGATGATTTGTTCCGAGCCGAGGCTGTCGCGGTGGAGTAGCTCACCTTCGACCAGCCAGGTGACGGTCTGTAGGCCGATGTGGGGGTGAGGTCCGACGTCGAGACCGTGGTGGTCGGTTGTCTGCATCGGCCCGATGTGATCGGCGAAACACCACGCGCCTACGGTGCGGCGCCCGCGTTGTGGGAGTGCCCGACGGACCGGCGCTCCTCCCACATCGACGTTCCGGCTCGCGGTGACGGCGAGAGCCCGCGAGTCGACGCCACCACCGTCATCTCGGTCCGGTGCCGCGTCCACTCCGCCGTCTGCTGCACTCACGTCGCGCGCCTCGTTCGCGGGAGCGCGCGTCCGCGAAGCAGCCAAGCCTGGCTGAGCGCGCCCATCGCGCCAGGAAGTCGGTGACGGCTCGCGACCTGCCGTCGTTCGGCACGCGCGAGCGAAGCGGACGAGTTTCGTCGACTGAGCACGGTCAGTGTTGGCTGTCTGTGGCACCTGGCGGCCGACGTTCGCCGCTTGGGTTTTGAGGTGTGCGGTTGACGAACCACCCGGGTCCAATTGCGGCCGTATCGAATTGGCGAGGTCCTGACCAGAGTGACGGGACGGCGTCGAGGTTCCACGCGATGAGGTACGTAGGGGTCTCGTAGTTGACGCGCCACCCTCGGAATTGCGGCCATGATGAGGGTCACGACGACGCTCATCCACACCGAGAGCACGATCAGAACCCCGAGGACGGCTCCCGCGATGCGCATGTCGGAGCGATGTTACCGGGCCACAAGTTGCCTGCATGGTGCCGCTGAGCCATCTCCGGGCGGACCTCTTGTCCAGCCTTCACGGTTCTTCTTAGCTGGTCTGACTCGTCGTTTGGTTTCGAAGCGCTCAGCGGCGTCCTGGCGTTCCTCGATGCGAGTTCTGGCCAGCTATTCGGCGAGGTTGCCAAGCGCGGTTTCGATCGCTCGATGAAACGTCGGGTAGGCGTAGATCATGTGGCGGAGGCGATGCGTCGGAATCTCGGCGTAGACCGCGAGTGTCAACAGGCCGAGCACTTCCCCACCCCAGGGCCCTGCTGAGGTAGCGCCGACCAAGATCCCACGCTCGGCGTCCTCGACCAGTTTGACGAAGCCCTCGTTACCAGTCTTGTGGATCCATCCACGAGCTGACTCTGGTATCGGTGCGGAGCCGACGCGCACAACGAGTCCCTCCGAACGCGCATCACGTTCGCTCAGGCCTACCGAGCCGATCTCTGGATCGGTGAAGGTGACTCTCGGGACCGCCCGGTAGTCGGCAGGGACGACCTCGCCGCCGAGTATGTCATTGACGACGATGTCGGCCTGGTACATCGACATGTGCGTGAAGGCACCCTTCCCGGTGATGTCGCCGAGTGCCCACACACGGTCGACTCCGTGCACGCGTAAGTGGTCGTCGACGGGGAGGCTTCGAGCGCTCTCGTCGATCCCAATCGAGGAGGAATTCAGCCGGGAAAGATCGACTCGCCTGCCCACCGCGACGAGCAGCTTTTCGACATCGACAACTCTTCCGGATCCGAGCGTGATCGTGAAACGCTCGCCGTCATGGGAAACCGCTGTGACCGCGCAGTCGGTGAGGACTTCGATACCTTCCGCGGCGAACACCTCGGCGAGCATCGATCCTGCCTCGGGTTCTTCCAGACCGACAAGTGAGTGCGCCGCCTCGATGACGATGACGTTCGCACCAAATCGTGAGAACGCCTGCGCGAGCTCGACCCCGATCGCGCCGCCACCGAGCACTGCGAGCGAGCTGGGCACTTCCTCGGCCTCGATCGCTTCCCGGTTGGTCCAGTAGGGCGTCTCGGCCAAGCCGGCTATCGGTGGGATCCACGGCCTGGTCCCAGTCGCGACTACGACGGCACGGCTCGCTTCGAAGGTGCGATCACCGACGACGACCCGGGTCCCGCCGTCGAGGCGCGCCCAGCCGCGAACCAATCGGCCTCCCGCATCCTCGAACCGCTTCACCGCTACGGCGTCATCCCAGTTGTCCGTCGCCTCCTCGCGGATGCGTGCAGCAACCGGTGTCCAGTCGGGGTGAGCTTCGGCGGTGCCTGCCATGCCGGGGATCCGGCCTGCCTCGGCGAGGAGGTTCGTTGCCCGGATGATCATCTTGGAAGGGATGCACCCCCAGTATGGGCACTCGCCACCGACAAGTTCGGCGTCGATGCCGATGACGTCAAGTCCAGCCTTGGCGAGGCGTCCCGCGGCGTCCTCCCCGCCGGGACCCATGCCCACCACGACCACTTCAGCGCTCTCGCTCACGTCCGCCCCCTTGATCGGTGACCTCTTTGCGGGCCAAGTCTGCACCGTTGCGCCAGATCTCGCCGCGAGTCTGCCCGCTGTGGTTTAGCCACGCCATTGCTCGGATACTTGGATCTACCCGGCCTTGAGTACAGAACTTGCGCTTTGTCGCCCGTGATGGGCCGGTCGCGCCGCACGACTAGCTGGCGCCCCGTCAGGCCTCGCGAGTAGGAAGGTCTCAATCTCGAGATGAGGAAGTACTCAAGTTCCCCCGCCTACGTGTCGTTGGAGATGGTGTGGAGCGCTCACCTGGTTTGATACCCGCGGCGCCTGCGCCAAAGAAGGTCTGGAGTGCCGGCATTCGTCCTGACATGAAACGTCGTACGGAGCAGATGTGAGCAGCGATCGCGCACTTATCGGATATCTGTACCGGCGCGCGGGATTCGGCGCGACGAGCGCTCAGCTAGATGCAGGGTCCGCCGCCGGCTACGAGCACACCGTTGAGGAGCTGCTTGCAGGTCTGACCGCGCCGGACCCGAACACGCCCGTCCTTCCGCATCTCTCAAGCGCCGAGGCGCTCAACACGGGCCATGGCGGAGACACCTACGACGAGTACGTGAATCTCGTTGCGTGGTGGGTCGAGAAGATGGCGACGACACCGACGCCGCTTCGCGAGAAGCTGACGCTGCTTTTGCACGGTCAGTTCCCGACCGCGATTTCAAAGGTCGGCATGCCGATCTACATGCACACGCAGAACCAGATACTCCGCACCAAAGGCCCTGGGCCATTCGATGAGCTCGCGCTCGCGCTCTCGCTCGATCCCGCGATGCTGACTTGGCTCGACCTCAGCTCCAACCAGCGTCAGTCGCCGAATGAGAACTTCGGCAGGGAGCTGATGGAGCGGTTCACGATGGGAATCGGCAACTACTCCCAGCGAGACGTCCGCGAGGCCTCTCGTGCGCTTACTGGCTGGTCGATCGCGTATCCGAGCGGACGATTCCAGTTCAACACCTGGGCACACGACTTTGGAGAAAAGACGCTGCTTGGGCACCGCGGGAACCTTGCGGGACAAGACGTCGTTCGTATCGTGACCCATACCGAGGCCTCGCACCGCTGGGTCCCTGCTCGGATGTGGAGTTTTCTGGCGTACCCGGTGAAGCCGAGCGACCCGGTCGTGAGCGACCTCGCGCCTGGATACGCGTCGGACCTGAACATGACCAATCTCTTGCGGGCGATCTTCATGCACCCGAACTTCACCTCGGTTCGGGCCCAGCAGGGTCTCGTGAAGCAGCCGGTCGAATGGGTAGCCGGGATCATGCGGGGACTGAATCTCCGGACCGAGTCCTTCAAGAGCAAAGGGGGCGCGGGCTACCTGCTCTGGGTGCTCACGAACCTCGGGCAGATCCCCTTCAACCCGCCGACGGTGGGTGGCTGGGGGAACAACGAGTACTGGCTCTCGACCGCCGCGAGCCTTGCGCAGTTGAACTTCGTCCAGACCGTCAGCGAGGTCGCGCACGTCTCGTCGATCCAAGAGACCGCTGGAGGATCACGCGTCGCCGTGCTCGGCGAGATGCTCGGTATTCAAAACTGGACGCCCCGGACCAATGCGCTGTTACAGCACGTCCGTGACGACTTCACCCGTCTCGTCCCGCTGGCGCTGACCGCGCCAGAGAACATTACGAACTGAGTGGGAGCCATGCCCCGAGAGATAGATCGACGGACGTTCTTGGCAGGGGCGCTCACGGTCAGCGCCGCGACCGCCATGCCGCGCGCCCTCCGTCCCACTACGACACGACCTCGCACACAGGCCAAGGGTGCCGAGGCGGCTGCCGCGAGCGCAGCCGGCGAGGGAACATTGGTGCTCCTCACTCTCTACGGTGGAAACGATGGGCTGAACACGGTGATTCCGATCGGCGATTCGGCCTACGCATCCCAACGCGGCTCGGTGGCGATCGCGCCCGACAAGGTACTCTCGCTCGGCAACGGCTTCGGTCTCAATCCATCGCTCACCGCTCTCAAGGCGGTGTGGGATGCGGGCCAGCTGGCGATCGTACGTGGCGTCAGCTACCCCAACGCGAGCCTCAGCCACTTTCAGTCGATGGACATCTGGCAGAGTGGATCGATCAGCGAGGATGTCTCCTCGGGATGGCTCGGCAGGTGGCTGGACCGTACCGGCAACGACGTGCTCCAGGCTTGCTCGATCGGGCCGACGGTGTTGCCGGCGATGGCAGGTGACCGCCGCACTGCTGCGGCGCTTCAGGACACGACCCAGCCGCAGGGGCAGCTGCCCCAGGCCGACGCACGCTTCCTCGCCTACTACCACGAGCTCCAGCGCCCAGCGCCGCGCGTGAGTGCACTCGACAATGCGGCAGCCCAGGCGGGCGTCAACATGCTCAAGGTCTCAAAGGACGCCGCCGACGCGATGCGCACGGAAGCGCCACCTACCTACTCCTCAGACGTCGGCGACGTCGGGACACAGCTCGCTATCGTGTCCGAGCTGATCCGGGCAGGGTCGCCAACCACCGCGTATGCCGTGAACCAGGGAGGCTACGACACGCACTCTGGCGAGTTGACGACGCAGAATCAGAACCTCGCGCAACTTGACGGGGCACTGAGCGGCTTCATGGCCTCAATTGCCGGATCACCCCGAGGCCGAAACACGACCGTCGTCATCTACTCCGAGTTCGGCCGGCGCGTGCAGCCAAATGCAAGTAATGGGACCGATCACGGGACGGCGAGCAACGTGCTCGTACTCGGACCCACGGTTCACGGGGGTCTCTACGGAGAGGCCCCGAGCATCACGAATCTCGACGACAACGGGAATCTGATCTACACGACCGACTACCGGTCCGTATACGCGACCGTGCTCGAAGGGGTGCTGAACTTCGAGTCGAAGGCAGTGCTCGGGAAGAGTTACCCGACGCTCGGGTTCGTATGAGCACCTACCCGCTACGGCTTCCGGCGACGTTTCGTTCACGTCGTCGAGCCTTCGTCGTGCTCGTCGCACTCGGCGCGATGGTCTTTACCGCGTTGCCGTCCTCGGTCTGGGCGAGCCAGACGCGGCTCTCTGGTTTCGGCGACACCATGCACCAGTGGGCCCGTTCGTTTCCAGCAGATACCAACGGCTGCGCAGCCCCGAACTGTTACGGACCAGCGGTCAGAAATTCGACGGCGAACTTCGAGTTCACCTACATCACGACTGCCAAGGGCAGGGTGGACGGTTTCGATGTCGCACTCCGACGAGGCACGCCGTTTGTGCGCGCGGAACTGCGAGTTGCTGAGCTCTTTCCTGGTGACATCCAGATGAGCTCGCTCGACATCATCCATCGCGACTTGTTCGGCAACGCGTGTGCCGTTTACAACCTGTCCTCGAAGACGATCGCACACGTCTTTGGGGACAAAGCGTTCGGCGACTCCCACGGCACGGTCGGTGTTGAGCTCGCGACGGTCCTGCCGAGCGGCGAGACGGCCTACGAGCCGGGTAATGTCGATCTCGTGCTCGTCGTGCCGAGCTACCTCGGCTCGAACGCCGACTGCTGATGGGGCCAAGGCCCCGGCGAGCAGCAATGCGACGACGCCTCGGGGGGTGGTGTGGCGGTGTTGGCTGCCGTCGGGTCGATCGCCGCAGTGCCCATCGCGAACAGCGCGGCGACCGCGACGTCGCCAGCTGCCGGTACGCGGGTTCCTGGCGCTCCAGGGTGCCCGATGTTTCCGAGCGACAACGTCTGGAATACCCCGATCACGAACCTACCGGTGAACGCGATGAGCGCGCAGTGGCTGTCGTCGATGTCGTCGTCCTCGACAAACCTCCATCCCGATTTCGGGCCCTCAGGTGATCCGAGCACCCCGTACGGGATTCCGTTCGTGGTCGTCAACCCGAAGCACCCGCTGGTGCACGTCACCTTCGACTACGCCGACGAGAGCAATAAAGGGCCGTATCCTATCGGTGCCTCCACGCCGATCGAAGGAGGCTCCGCCTCGACGGGCGACCGTCACGCGATCATGGTGAACCCGAAGACGTGCACGCTCTTCGAGCTCTACGACGCGACGTATTCCCGCTCGGGCTCGACCGCCGGATCCGGGGCCGTCTGGAAACTGCGATCGAACGCACTTCGTCCTGCCAGCTGGACGTCCGCGGACGCCGCAGGGCTGCCGATTCTGCCCGGGCTGCTCACCTACAGCGAGGTGAAGTCTGGCAAGGTCACCCACGCGATCCGGATGACCGCTGAGATGTCCGACAAGGCCTACATCTGGCCTGCCCGTCACGAGGCCGGCTCGAGCAACGACCCGTCCCTGCCGCCGATGGGGGCGCGATTTCGTCTTAGCGCCAGTTTCGACATCGCCAAGTACTCGACCCAGGCCCAGGTAGTGCTCCGGGCGATGCAGCAGTACGGGCTGATACTCGCCGACAACGGCAGCAACTGGTACTTCCAAGGAGCAGCGAGCAACAAGTGGCCGGATGCATTGATCGCGGAGCTAAAGACGATCCCCGCGAGCGCGTTCCAGGCGGTGGATGAGTCCAGTCTGCAGATCAGTCCGAACTCCGGCGCGGCGCGCCAGTCCTGACTGACGACCCTCGATTAGTGGCCATAACTCCTGGTTAGGACGCCGGTGCAGAAGGACTTAACCTGGATAGTGAGTAACCACTATCTTATTCGCATGGCGCAAACTCGGATGACCGCGAAGGACCGACGCGAACAGGTCCTCGGAGCAGCGATGGCGGTTTTCGCGCGTGACGGCTACGAGGGCACCTCGACAGAGGACGTGGCACGAGCCGCGGCGGTGTCCCAGCCGTATCTCTTTCGTATCTTCTCGACCAAGAAGGCGCTCTTCATCGCGCTCGTAGAGCGCGGGTTCGAGCGCGTCTCGCTCGCTTTCACCCTGGCGGCGGAAGGACTGAGCGGCACGGAAGCACTCGTCGCGATGGGTACGGCCTATGGCCAGCTGCTCGTTGACCGCGATCTGCTCCAGATTCAGATGCACGCGTATGCGGCATCGCAAGACCCAGAGATTGGCGCGACGACTCGTCGTTGCTTTCGCGACCTTTGGGAGCATGTCGGCGTACTCTCCGGCGTCTCGACGGAGGAGGTCACGAACTTCTTTGCTCGAGGCATGCTGCTGAACGTCATCGCTGCGCTCGACGCGACCGAGATCGGCGAGTCATGGGTCGCCGCCTGTCTCGGACTAGCTCCGGCGTAATTTTTTTAAGGTGCAGAGTAAGTGATTAATCACAACTTAGGAGGCAGCAGGTGACTGCGAAGTCGAAGACCGTCTGGACGTTTGTCATTACGTCCGTTGCGCTGTTCATGGGATCACTCGACAACCTGGTTGTCACGACGGCACTGTCTGTGATTCGCGTCCAACTCCATGCATCGCTTTCGAGCCTCGAGTGGACGATCAACGCCTACACGCTGTCGTTCGCCGTGATGTTGCTGACGGGAGCCGCGCTTGGGGAGCGATTCGGCAGACGTCGGGTGTTCCTCATCGGCATCGCCGTGTTCACCGTTGGCTCGATGGCGGCCGCCCTCGCACCTTCGGTTTCGATGCTCGTCGCCGCCCGGATGGTGCAGGGCCTTGGTGCGGCCGTGATGACGCCGCTGACGCTCACGATTCTCTCCTCCGCGGTCTCCCCGGAGCGTCGTGGGCTTGCGCTTGGAGCCTGGGGCGCCATCGGTGGCCTGGCGATCGCACTCGGGCCGGTTGTCGGTGGTGCCGTCGTGCAGGGACTCTCGTGGCACTGGATCTTTTGGCTGAACGTGCCGATCGGGGCGGTGCTGGTGCCGCTTGGCTACTTCCGCCTCGAGCGCGACGATGGCCGAGCGAATCGCCTCGATCTACGCGGCCTCATCCTCGTCAGCGCGGGGCTCTTCGCAGTCGTCTTCGGTCTGGTCAGAGGGAACGAGGCAGGGTGGAGCTCCGAGGAGGTGCTCGTGTCGTTTGCGAGCGGCGTATTGCTACTCGGGGCCTTCGTGCGAGCTGAGCTCAAGTCTGATGCGCCCATGTTGCCGATGCGGCTCTTCCGGTCGCGGGGATTCGCGGCGACGAATCTCGCCAGCTTCTTCATGTTCTTCGGGATGTTCGGTTCGATCTTCTTGCTTGCGCAGTTCTTCCAGACCGCGCAGCACTACACACCGCTCCAGGCTGGGTTGCGAATTCTGCCCTGGACAGCGATGCCGATTCTCGTCGCCCCGATTGCTGGCGCGCTCTCGGACCGCATCGGGGGTCGCAGAGTGGTCGCCGTTGGCGTCGCGCTCCAGGCGATCGGCCTTGCGTGGACCGCTCAGGTCGGGCATGTCTCGACGACCTACATCCACTTCGTTCCTGCCTTCATCGTGAACGGCATCGGCATGTCGCTGTTCTTTGCCCCGGTCGCGAACCTGGTGCTCTCGTCGGTTCGGCGCGAAGAAGAAGGCATTGCCTCTGGTACGACGAACGCCATCAGAGAGCTCGGTGGCGTCTTCGGTGTAGCGGTGCTGGCCGGCATCTTCGCTGCTCACGGCGGTTACCAGAGTGCCGCGGCATTCGTGGAGGGACTTCGTCCGGCGGTGTTCGTCGGGTCGGCAGTGGTTGTCCTTGGCGCGATCGCCATGCTGTGCGTACCTCCGAGGAGCGCGATCGCACCGGCGACGTCCGAGGTCGAAGCGGCCGATGACGTGGCGGAGCTGGTTTCTGCTTGAGGCGGAGGTCACGCGGTGGCGGAGTGGGCGAACGGCTTCCCACAGCGCCACTGCGTCGACGTCATCGTCTGCGCCATGCGGAAACGACGAGGCGCGCGAAACTCCGAACGAGTGGTCGAAGTCGTGCTCGTGCCGCGCTCACGTTCGTACTCGCTACGGGCCTTGACGCCGCGCCCTGAAAGGGTGTGAATTTGGCCTACGCGTGCTGTTGGCAAGGGGGCGAGATATGAGTCGTCGCAAACTCATCGCTGAGTTTCTCGGGACCGCAATCCTGGTGTACTTCGCAGTCGGAGTTGCGACGCTCTCGTTCGGATTTGGCGCAACAGGGAGCAGCTTCTCTGCAGGCGTCGTCGCCACCGCGCTCGCCTTCGGGCTGACGCTCGCGTCGCTCGTCTACGCGATCGGGCCGGTCTCGGGCTGTCACGTCAATCCAGCGGTTACCATCGGAGTGCTCGTTGCTGGTCGAATCTCTCTCCGTGAAGCGATCGGCTACTGGGTCGCGCAGTTCGCAGGTGGCATCGCCGGGGCGCTCGTGTTGTGGCTGACATTCACGTCGTCGCCGCTCTACTCGCGATCGAAGACGGGTCTTGGGACAGACGGATGGGGTGCTGCGAGCCACATCCACATTGGGCTCGGAGGAGCGTTCCTGGCCGAGGTGGTTCTTACGACATTCTTTGTCTTCACCGTGTTGCGGGCCAGCTCCAAGGGCGCACATGCCGCGGTCGCTGGAATCGCCATCGGACTCTGCTTGACGGTCGTACACCTCGTCGGGATCCCGATTACCGGCACGTCCGTGAATCCAGCTCGTAGCCTTGGTCCGGCATTGATCGTCGGCGGCACCGCACTGAAGCAGGTCTGGCTCTTCATCGTCGCACCATTGCTTGGTGGCGTATTAGCAGCGGGACTCGATCGAATTTTCGCCGCGGAGAAGGCAGACGATCCAGCCGGCTACGCGGGCTCGGCCACGCTGAGCTGATCTGGCTCGGCCGCCGCAGAGTCGACGACGGCACTGATTGTTCGCCCATGATCCGCGCGGATCTGGCGCAGTCTCGACACCGCATCTGGCATGAGGAGGTCGATCACCTCCGTGACCGGCTTGCCAGGACCACAGACCACCCGCAATGCCTCCGTCGTCGGGCTGTTCCTGCCAGGTAACTCGGTCGTGAGCACTATGAGCGGGCCGGCCGGGAGCTCGTTTAGGATCGCCGCCTTCGCGATGATGCGCCACAAGGTCTCGGCGCGAGCGAGTCCGCCACGGTTGTTCGTGAAGCCGCCGGCGACCTCGATCAGGATCCGATCACCGTTGTCACCCGCGACAGAGAAGGCGACGTCGACGCCTCCAGGGAAATGTGGGTGCTCGTCGATCTCGCTAAAGCCGGCGCAGGAAAGGGCGAGGCGCGCCAGGTCTTTGGCGGACTTTCCCTCATCGATGGCTGTGACAAGTGGCGAGATCAGGGCAGGTTTCGTGACAACAAGTCGATCCTCTGCTGCACCGAGACGCCGCTCTTCGACAGCGAGACGCTCGTTCGCGGTCGCGACGTAACTGGCGTCGAGGTCGTAGCCGACGAAGTGTCGGCCGGTTTGGAGCGCCGCGACGGCAGTTGTGCCGACGCCGACGAATGGATCGAGGATGAGGTCATCTCGATAGCTGTAGAGCTGGATCAGCCTGGCCGGAAGCTCGACGGGGAAGGGCGCTGGGTGGCCGACCCTGCTCGCCCGCTCGGGTGGGATCTCCCAGATGTCCACCGTGTTCTCCATGAAGTCGTCGCGCGTCATCGACGACGCCGATGGCAGGTCGAGCCGCGTCCGCTCCCGCCTCGAGACGGCCCGATCGAAGCGTCCCTTGCTCGCGAGGATCACCCGTTCGCTCAGATCCCGGAGCACAGGATTGCTCGCGCGCTGGAAGCTTCCCCACGCGCACGAGCCAGCCGACCCGCGCTGCTTCACCCAGACGATCTCACCGCGCAAGAGTAGGCGGAGGTCGTCTTGCAGGATTCGGATGACGTCAGAGGAGAGCGACCGGTAGGGTCGCCGGCCGAGGTTTGCCACGTTCACCGCAATACGCCCGCCTGGCTCAAGCGTCCGGACGCACTCGCGGAAGACCTCCCGCAAGAGCTCGAGGTAGTCGAGATACGTGGCGGGGCTCCCGTTCTCGCCGAGTGCTTGCTCGTACTCCTTTCCTGCGAAGTACGGCGGTGACGTGACGACCAACGCGACAGAAGCGCTCGGGACCTCGCCCATCGCTCTGGCATCACCGACGAAGAGGGTGTCGATCGCCCTCTCGGCCGAGATCGTGACGTCGCTTGAGAGCTCGGGTTCGGTGAAACGAGCGTAGAACCCAGAGGCGTTGTGGTTCTCTCGCTTGGAAACGCCAAACGCCGAAGTCGAGGTCGCAGGCTTGCCCATCACTGGCCGATGGTACGCGACAGCCCCGTCTCCCGGCGCGATCGGTCAGCTATTTCTCGTCCAAGGCGGGGAGGGCGCACTCGGTGGTGCGGATAACGCGATGATGAGTTCGTGATGGTTTTCGCATCGACATCTTCGTGATCGGCCTCTCTACGACCTTCGACTACCGGGATACCACAGTGCTGGTGACTGGCGCGTCTTCGGGAATCGGTGCCGCGTTTGCAGATTCGTTGGCCGAGAGAGGGGCAAATCTCGTGCTCGTTGCTCGTTCGATCGACGTCTTGGATGCGTCTGCGGCCCGTCTCCGCTCCACCTTCTCGGTCAAGGTTGAGACGATGCGGGTCGACCTCTCGGACCCGAGCGATCGCGAGCGGCTGATCGCGACGTACGCCTCGAGACAGATCGATGTTCTCATCAACAACGCGGGCCTCGGCTCCCATGGGGCGCTTGCCGTGGTGCCTGCCGCTGAGGTGCTCCACCTCGTGGAGCTCAACTGCGCCGCGGTCGTCGATCTGACGCGGGCGTTCTTGCCGCAGATGCTCCAGCGAGACGCAGGCGGCATCATCAACGTCGCGAGCACTGCCGCCTTCCAACCGACTCCGCAGATGGCAACGTACGGAGCCACGAAGGCATTTGTGCTCTCGTTCTCACAGGCGGTCTCGACGGAGTGCAGGCGCTCTGGTGTCACGGTATTGGCGTTTTGCCCAGGTGCGGTGGCGACGAACTTCTCGTCCGCACTGGGCGAGCCTCGACTGACCGATCGCGTCTTTTCACGCGCCCCAGGGGCCGCATACTTGGTTCCAGGTGCACTCGATGCCTTCGCGCGTTCGAAGAGTCTCTATATCCCCGGGATGTCGAACCGCCTGGCGTCGCTCTCGGTACGATTCGCCCCCCGCAAATTGACGGGCGCGGTCGTCGACAAGCTGCTGAGCTCCTGAGACTCCCGAGCTGTCACCGACCTTGGAGATCTGCTCTTCCGGCCCGGCGTCCTCCGCAGGGTTTGCGCTGCGGGCTCAGAGTGCGTCGAGTGACAACAACAGCACGTTCACGGCGTCGCCAGCTAGGACGCCCGCACCGTCTTCTAGGACGACGAGTGCGTTCGAGTTCGCAAGAGCTAAGAGCATGTGTGCTCCTTGCCCTTGGGCGGGGCGAACGTGCAGCACGCCTTCTCGGTCCGCAACGGCGGTCGCGCGCACGTAGTGCACTTTGCCGTCCTGGCGTCGCAGGAACTCGGCGTCGGCGATTCCTCGAAGGGTAGGTCGCGCCACACCGCGGTGGCCCGCGAGGCGCCGTATGGCGGGCTTGGCGAGGAGCTCGAATGCGACGAGCGCCGAGACCGGATTTCCGGGCAGTCCGAACACGGGGGTGAACCGCTCGCCAATCTCGCCGAACACGAACGGCTTCGCCGGACGGATCGCCGCGTGAAAGGAGCGCACCTGCGAGGACCCTGCCAGCTTTTCGAGCACGCTCGCGAGCGGGTCCCGGTCTCCGTTGCTCGCACCACCGCTCACGACGACCGCATCGCAGCTCGCTGTGGCGCGTTCGAGGACGGCGAGCAGCTCGCTCGAATCGTCGCCCACTATCCCGAGATCGACCGCCCTCGCACCAGATCCGTCGACGAGCGCGAGAAGTGCAGGGCGATTGGCATCGCGGATCTTTCCCTCCCCGAGCGGTGCGCCATCGCCGACGAGCTCGTCTCCGGTGGAGAGCACGCCGACCACCGGCTGTCGGTGCACTACCACGGTGCGCTCGCCGATCGCGGCGAGAACCCCGAGGTGTGCTGCGCCAAGCTCCGTGCCGGCCGCGAAGACCTGGCTGCCTGCCGAGATGTCTTCGCCAGGAAAGCGGACGTTGCGCCCGAGAGCGATTGCGACAGGGATTTCGACGCCTCCGGCGCCATCCTCGGTCGCCTCCTCTTGGATGCAGACGGCGTCTGCTCCAAAGGGCATCGGGGCGCCGGTCATGATGCGGATCGCCTCGCCGGCGCCGAGTTTCCCGGGCGACTCGCCAGCCATGGTCGAACCGACAACCGCGAGCCGAACCCCTTCGGGTGAGGTGTCAAGCGCGCGGACGGCATACCCGTCCATCGCAGAATTTGCAAAGCTCGGGATCGACTCAGTTGCCATCACCGGCGATGCGAGAACGAACCCGAGAGCGTCTCGTGGCGCGAGTGTGATGGCGGGAAGCGGTGTTCGTCGGGCAAGGACCGTGGCGCGAAGCTCGTCGAGTTCGATGAGCTCGCTCACCGGAGCGATCCACCCTTCTGCCAGGTCACGCAGTTGAGCCTACCGGCGCCCCCGGGGCGCTGGCCTTTCGTCGGGCTCGGCGGGGCGTGGACCAGGCACCGCGCCAAGCGTGATGCCCATCGAGGCAAGGTCTTCCGGGGTGTCCGCGTCGCGGAGCTTCGACGCATCGATTCCCCACAGTGACTCCTCGAGGAGCAGGGCAGTACCCCGCTCGGGGAGACGCCGGAGTGATCGTTCACCTGTGGCGAATGCGGTATCGCTCGCAGCGAGATCGCGTGCAGACCACCTGGCGCAAAGCGGCTGCGCGGTACCGTCGATCACCGGGAGCACCGAGCGATCCCCTGCTGCGTCAGCGAGTCGCCTGAGCACACTGACGCTTAGCAATGGCAGGTCGCAGGAGACGACGAGGCACGGAGCGCTCGGTGAGAGCCCGCGCCTCACGAGCGATTTGTGTCCCACGAGAATTGCCGCCAGGGGACCTTGACCAGGAGGATCTTCTTGGACGGACGGCAAAGTGGATACTCCGGGTCCGACTTCTAACGCGAGCGTGGTCACGGCGGATAGGAGCGAAGCGGTGCGCTCAGCGAGCTTGACGCCATCGATCTCGATGGCGGCTTTGTCCCGGCCCATACGGGTGCTGGCGCCACCGGTAAGGAGCAGACCACCAAGTTCGCGAGTTGACATTCACCACCCCCGAGAGCAACGAGAGCACCGGCGTCGGATCAGATAGCAGCTTAGAGGGCAGTCGGGGGTAGCCTTTTGGTGATGCCTGCCTCCGGATCGGCTTGGATTGAGCGCTTCGGCGCGGCACTGGCTGTTCCGCCACCAACAGATGCTGAGGTGGCGGAGCTCCTCGCACTTGCGGGGGTCGCCGCGCATGCGTCCGAGCGGATCGCCGCGCCGATCTCTTGTTGGCTGGTCGCGAGATCGGGGCGCTCGGTTGAAGAGGCTCGTCAGCTCGCGGACGCGCTCGCGACCGAGCTCGAAGGCGAGGCCAACTAGTGAGCACCACTGAGGTCAACGAGCCTGGATCACGAACACCTGCTTCGTTGCCGCTTTCGATAACCGGCGGCAGAGTTCCGACGACCTCGGCCACGGTGTATGAGCCAAAGGGCGTGCGCTTGGTTGGTCGCACGGACCAGCTCGCCGTCGAGGAGCCACTCGAGATTCGACTCGCAGGACCAGGCGGCCCGTCACGGCTGGCGATCACGATGCGGACCCCGGGTCACGACTTCGATCTTGCGGCGGGGTTCCTCGTCTCAGAGGGGGTGATCGGGCGAGGGGAAGAGTTCGGAGCGGCAAGGTACTGCGCCGGGGCGACGGCGGACGGCGAAAACACCTACAACGTGCTCGATGTGACCCTCGCTCGCGGCGTCGCCGCGCCTGATCCCAGCCTGCAGCGCAACTTCTACACGACCAGCTCGTGCGGCCTGTGCGGTAAAGCGAGCATCGACGCCGTACGCACGCTCTCGCGCTATCCGGTGGCCGGCGATCAGCTGCGGATCGACGCAGAACTCCTCGCGAGCTTCCCCGACCGGTTCCGTGCGGGACAGGACGTGTTCGACAAGACCGGCGGGCTGCACGCCGCGGCCCTCTTCGACGGCAATACCGGGGAGATGCTGGTCCTCCGGGAGGATGTCGGACGGCACAATGCCGTCGACAAGGTCATCGGCTGGGCGGTCAAAGAGAATCTCCTTCCTCTGCGCGGCATGATCCTGATGGTGTCCGGCCGCGCCAGCTTCGAGCTGACGCAAAAAGCCTCGATGGCGGGCATCCCGATTCTCGCTGCGGTATCCGCGCCCTCCTCGCTCGCGGTGGAGCTGGCGGCAGGCATGGGCCTGACGGTCGTCGGCTTCCTCCGCGGGCGGTCGATGGTGGTCTACGCCGGCGAAGAGCGCGTGGTCGCGACGGCCGGGCGACCGGTAACCTTGAATGCATGAAGACCTTCGACGCCCTTTTCGCTGAACTCAGCGAGAAGGCGGCCTCCCGCCCGACGGGCTCTGGCACCGTTGCGGAGTTGGATGCCGGCGTGCACGCGATCGGGAAGAAGATCGTCGAAGAGGCCGCTGAGGTGTGGATGGCGGCCGAGTACCAGTCGGACGTGGAAACGGCCGAGGAGATCTCGCAGCTCATTTACCACCTGCAGGTGCTCATGGTCGCGAAGGGACTGACGCCGGACGATGTCTACCGACATCTGTGAATCATCCGTCGCCACCTTCCCTTCCCTTCGACCTGAGAGATAACTCATGCTGAGAATTGCCGTGCCCAACAAGGGCTCGCTGAGCGAGACAGCCGCCGAAATGCTGTACG
>Ga0208357_1001034_pt1 | contig 21084 bp, 15 predicted proteins | sample NGESurdeep092012_6_FD_184487 | JGI IMG/M metagenome (GOLD analysis project Ga0208357, IMG submission 184487) | Arctic peat soil microbial communities from Barrow, Alaska - NGEE Surface sample F52-2 deep-092012 (SPAdes) | ecosystem: Environmental > Terrestrial > Soil > Wetlands > Peat ... | reverse complement strand
CGGACGCGGGGTTGATCGGCCGAGGCGGGCACGCGTCAATCATGCCCGAGCAAGGTTTGCCGCGGGTTGATTCGGCGCGGCGTCGCAGCACCGGTTGGCCGCACGATCTGCCGCCTAAGGACGCCACTAAAGGATTGGCGATCGGCATTACGACCCGGTCTGACGGTGTCGTCGTCGGTGAGGCCGAAGAACTCCTCCGGGCTCTGTACCAGGCCGAGGTCTCGACGGGGCGTGCCGCCGACGCACTCCTCAAACCACACCCGCTGCATCCACGTGACGTGCTTGAGCAGTGAGCAACGTCGTCGCGGACGAGACGAGGCGGCGACGGGCCTGCCCTTCGGTGAGGCCCTCGAGGGTCGCTTCGAGGGCGCTGCGGTACTCCTCCACGAACGCTTCGAGCTGGGTGCGTTCGTCATCGAGCAACACTTCGAACGAACCCATCAGCGTCTCCCATCACGTCGCTGGCCGAGGACGCCGCAGCCGACGCGAGGCGCGGCCGACGGCGACGTTGACGATCCTGGTGTCAGACCTCTTGCTGCACAAGTCGGCGCAGGCTGATCAGTGCGCAGCTCGAGGTGAGTAGGACGGCGCAGTCGTAATCCTCGGCCTTGTTGGTTACGCCCGACCCATTGTTCGCTGTTGCACCTCGGTTGTCGGACCACCGAGGCAGCCGGGTACTTTCGCCAGCCATCCCAATGTGCGGTACGCCCCGACAAATTGAGCATCAGCCGAACTGCTCCGCGTCTTTCGCGGAGTGTGGCGGGAGCCTTGCGACACTCTGGTTGCGAACTGGCCGAGATAGGGCCAGCAACTCGACTCGTGGGCCCGGATCCAAGGCGTCGAACGGTTGACCGGAACCCACTAGCTGATCCAGGTGGATCACTTCATGGGGACCCGGTCACGGTATCGGACGCATGTTCGCATTTGAAGATGCAAACACCTACTTCTGCAGAAGGGAGCCACCACTTGCATAAGAGTCGTCCGTCAAGTCGGCCTCAGGCGGGGCTAATCGTGAGCGGCAACCTCTTGTAGGCGCAGACGTCGCCGAAGTTGCCGTAGTTCCAGACCTCGAAGTAAAACTGCGACGAACCTGCCGTCGTAGGTGTTCCCGAGATTATTCCTGTGGCGGAATTCAATGTGAGTCCGTAAGACGCAAGCTCGTTTACTGCTGTTTGTTGCCAAGACGGCTGAACGCACCCGACCTCAGCCAGGGTTGCCGAGTATGGGACACCCACCATCGCTGTCGGCAAAGACTCGTTCGTAATTCTCGGCTGCGAAGTGTTGATCGATGTCGGAACCGTCGCGGTCGTCGTGGTCGTAGTCGATGTAGCTGCGCTCGGAGCAACGGTTGTACTCGTCGCCGTTGCTGATGTAGGTGGATTTATCGGGTACGCGACTATGGCCCCGCCAATAGTGGCAATTATCTTTCGCACCAGCGTCGAGGCCTCAGGACCAGCGGTCACGTTTACTTCGAAATCCGACTTTGGGTCCCCAACGATGGTGTCGTGATCACCAGTTGTTCCCGCCGAGGCGTCTCGAAGAGCTCGGCGAGAAGTGTCCCGGGGATTGTCATAGGTGAAGATGCCGATTGAATAGTTCTCTGATGGCGTATCGGCGAAGCAGTAGCCGTCACCCGTCAGCGTGCCCCCGGGCGGCCCGGATGTGTAGCCGCTGCAAACACCAGCCGTAACTAGCTCACCGCCGAGTGTCGCCGCGCTTGGCGGTGGCGGCGCTAATACCGGAGTCGTCGTGGTGGTCGGGGCAACGGTCGTGCTCGTGGCCTGTTGAGGTGCACTAGTTGCGCTGGTAACGGGTGGAACCGCTCCGACCGAGCCCGCCTTTGCGCTACCCGAGAGGGGCGCCTTGCCGCTGTTGACCAGCACGAGCGCGACGGTTGCTCCGGTAAGAACCAACAGAACCATCGACGCCAACAAGCGCACGCGTCGATCAGCCCGTTTAGAGCTTTCAGAATCCATCTCAGCGTCCAACGACATCGCCAAAGCGGGCTCGGTCTCGCGGAGTGTGGTCATAACCGCAATGCCAGGTGCCTCGCGTTGACCATTTACGTTTGGAGACTCGTCTGGATCCTCGATACGAGCGGCAGGCCCCGTGCCAACAACGACAGAGGTCCCGCACGATGGACAGACCTTGCCATCGTCCTCCAACGTTGATCCGCACTGGTCGCAGAACCGCATCACTCCGCCGTTCTTACTCGTCGCAATGGACGACTCTCGTGTCGGTTACGGCAAGAATTAATGAGCGTCCACCTTCACACGACAGAGCCACATTCGGGACCGAACTTGGCCTCGTTTCGGACCACAGGGCCGCTGAACAACTAGTAACGGATCGCCGGGCGATGCAAGCCATTCGCCGCTCACGCGACGATGTAATGAGCAACGACGACAGCAATCGAACACCAGCCCCAGTTCCCAGGCCCCAGCCCCGGTTTCCAGCCCCTTGGAGACACGTCCGCCGCGATTGACGGCGTAGTGGTGTCAGGGGCTTTGGCGCTCAACGCCGAAACCATACTCGCGCCGGCGAGACACGCACCTAATTCCCGGTCCCTAGAAACCTGACGACAGCCGCGCCCGGTTGTCGCGGAGGCGACGGCGAGTGGCGGATCGCAAGATGCGCCGAGCTTGGATTGGACCGAGACGAATCTGGCCGCTGAACTGTCCCCACATGCCTGCGAAATACAGGCCCAGCGCGGCGAGATGTTTCGGAGCCCCGTGGTGGGCGAAAGGCACACCATCTGAACGAAGCACCCCCAAATGGCCGACGAGCGGCTCGAGACCGCGCCGGTATCCGGTCGCGCAGATGACCAATTGGGCCGAAGACGGCTTCCATCTACGAGTACGACCTCAGAGCCTTCGAGTCGCTCCACCTCGGCGACTATCTGGGTCCGACCCTTCTTCAGCGCATCGATGAAGCCGTCGTCGATGGCGGGATTGCGGAGACGCCGGTGGAAGTTGGCGTACACGCCCTCGCGACTCCTTGGGAGGCCGAGGTGAGCGAGGTCTCCGAACAACAGCCGCTGAACGATGGTGAACTCGATGTCGGCAAGTCGATTCGGCAGGTGGTCAGCCCCGAAGACGAGCAACGGCTGGCCCGGAATGCCAAGAAGGTCACGTTTAGCGAGGTTCGGCGGGGTACGCATCGACATGGCGACGTGCGCGCCCGCCGCGATCAGATGCCCGGCGATGTCGATTCCCGAATTACCGGCGCCGACGACGAGAACCTCGCGGTCCGAGTAGGCCCGCGCGCTCCGAACCTCTGATGAGTGGATCAGCTCCGCGGCGAAGAAGGTGCGCCCTGGCCAGTCGGGGAAGACGGGAACAGCGTCCCAGCCGGTGGCGATCACCAGGGTCCTGGCGAGGAGCGTCCCGGTCGAGGTGGTCAACCGCCACAGATCGCCCGCCTGATCGACCCGAATCAACTTCGTGTCAAAGCGGATGCGGAGCCGGTGATGTGGGGTGTACTCCTCGAGATATCGCACGAAGTCGTCCCGGGTCGGATAGCGCCCGAAGCTTCGCGGCATGCGGAGTCCCTGCAGGTTCGGCATGACGCGCCAAGAGTTCAGCCGAAGTTCCTCGTATCTCGGCCGCCAGCGCGCGCCTACGGCATCGGCGCTCTCAAGAACGACGGTTTCGAAGCTGCTGCTCTGGAGGGCCGCAGCAGCGGAGAGCCCCGTGGGGCCTGCACCAACCACGATCGCTTCGTGTTGTTCTCCATCGCAGTTTGCTGAAGCGTTTGGGTGCACGGCCACAAATGTCGCTCACACCACGTGATCAGGCCATCGGGGTAGCACCACCACAAGAGGGCGCGCAGCCACCATCATCTGGAAGAGATCTCCCCGCAGCGACCGCCGTTGCACCGCCCAAGGGGAGTTGCGCCGAGCCGCCCGCGTGGCTCCAGGCAGTCTTCTAATCTTCAGCTATGAGCAGCTTCGATCGCAACGGCGTATCTATTCATTACGAGGAGCACGGAAGTGGCTTCCCGTTGTTGCTGCTCGCACCTGGCGGGCTCGACTCGACCATTGATTTCTGGCCACGTGCCGCTCTCAACCCGCTTGAGGCATATGCCGACGATTTCCACCTGATCGCCATGGATCAGAGAAACGCCGGCACTTCTACAGGACCGTTCGAGAGAGCCGATCCTTGGGGCGCTTTCGTCGGCGACCAGCTTGCTCTCATGGACCATCTCGGCATCGATCGCTTCTCCGTGATGGGCTGTTGTATTGGATGTTCGTACGCGCTGAAGATGTCCGAGCTGGCGCCGGAACGGCTCGTGGCGGCCGTGCTGGAGCAGCCGATCGGCGTCACGGACGAAAATCGCGACACGTGGCTGACGAATCGACGGGCCTGGGTGTCCAAGCTCGTGTCGAATCGCCCGGACCTCGACGAGGAGACCGGCGAAGCCTTCGGCGCGGCGATGTGGACCGGCGGAGAGTTCGTAGTCAGCGTCTCGCGCACATTCGTCGAGTCATGCCCGACGCCGCTCATGGTGCTCCCAGGCGTGGACATGATGCATCCCTACGACATCGGCCTCGAGGTAGGGGCCATCGCACCAGATGCCGTCACGATCGACCCATGGAAGGACCCGCCGGCGGCGCTCACAACTGCGACCAACGAGGTCAGGCAGTTCCTTCTGGATCATTCCTGACCTGCGTCACCGCTGATCTCCGCGCAGCAGTTCCCCCAGTGCTGCAACCGCACCTTCGTTCGTGCGGTCTCTCCTGATCGAGCGGCGCTAGCTCCACGAAGAGGTGGCAGCAACGGGGCTTTACCTGCCAAATAGCTGCGCGTGTCATCCCGACGTCACGAGGATCAATGCGGCGACCCCTGCCGATGCAACGACACCCCCGTTCGGGCGCTTCAGGTCACATATCCGCCCTGGAACAGGGCTTATTGAACGATCGGATCTGAGCGACCTAGGCTTCGCGTCTCGCCGATGTTCGGCGGATTTGGGGCATGCAGGTGTGGGGCAGCGAGGCCCCGTAAAGCAGGAGTGACCTAGTGCCGTTCGCTTACGACTTCGACTTCGCCCACGACCAACCCCCGCGACAGCTTCGGTCGCTGCTTGGTGGCAAGGGCGCGAACCTCGCCGAGATGACGGCGGTCCTCAACCTTCCCGTTCCGCACGGCTTCACGATTTCGACCGACGCCTGTCGAGCGTACATGCGAGATGGCTGGCCAGATGGGCTGAGCGAGGAGGTCGCGTCGCATCTCGAGTTGCTCGAGGAGCGGATGGGGCGGCGGCTCGGAGACCCTGTTGACCCGCTGTTGGTGTCGGTTCGCTCCGGAGCGGAGATCTCGATGCCCGGAATGATGGACACCGTGCTCAACCTCGGACTGAACGACTCCTCCGTCGAGGGCCTTGCCAAACAGACCGGCGATGAGCGATTCGCTCTGGACTCGTACCGACGCTTCATCCAGATGTACGCCCGCATCGTCCTCGAACTTCCAGGAGACGGATTCGACGAAGCACTCGCGAACGCCCGGGGCCGAAGTGGAGTGCTCACGGACGCCGAGATCCCGCCCGCTGAGCTGCACGAGCTGATCGATGCCCACAAGGCGATCGTCGAGGCAGGAATCGGTCGACCCTTCCCGAGCGATCCGATGGACCAGCTGCGTGGCGCGATCGAAGCGGTGTTCTCCTCTTGGAACAGCCCGCGCGCGAACACCTACCGGGTACGAGAGCGGATCTCACACGACCTCGGCACCGCGGTCAACGTCCAGGCGATGGTGTTCGGAAATCGCGACGAGAACTCCGGGACCGGGGTCGGCTTCACCCGCGACCCCTCGACGGGAGAGAACACCCCATATGGCGACTTTCTGGTCAACGCGCAAGGCGAAGACGTCGTTGCAGGAATCCGAGCTACCGAGCCGCTTCGCGCACTCGGTACCAGGATGCCAAAGATCTACGAGGAGCTGCTCTCGATCTTCGCAGGGCTAGAAAAGCACTTTCGCGACATGTGCGACACCGAGTTCACCATCGAGCAGGGCAAGCTCTGGATGCTCCAAACGCGGACTGGCAAACGGACCGGGAGCGCGGCGCTCCGCATGGCGGTCGAGATGACCGAGGATCCGGTCATAGCCCTCACCCGGGAAGAGGCGGTGAATCGGGTCTCGGAGGAGCACGTCGACAGCGTCTTGCACCCGCAGTTCGCCGGCGACGAGGTGACGGTGTGGACCAGGGGTCTCGGCGCGTCGCCAGGTGCTGCGGTTGGTGGCGTCTGCTTCACCGCCGCTCGAGCCGTCGAGCTCGCGGCTGAGGGCCGCGACGTGATCCTCGTTAGAAACGAAACATCGCCAGACGACGTCGACGGCATGCTCGCGGCACAAGGAGTCCTCACTGCGAGAGGCGGCCTCGTCAGCCACGCTGCGGTCGTCGCACGGGGATGGGGAAAGCCCGCCGTCGTCGGAGCGGACGCACTCGTGGTCACCTCGACGTCGTGTCGTGTCGGCGACGTCGAGTTGAGCGAGGGCGACGTCGTATCGATCGACGGCAGCGCGGGCACGGTCGTGCTCGGGGCGGTGCGGCTCACCCAGGCCGACCCACCTGCGGAACTGTCGATCCTTCTCGGATGGGCCGACGAGATCCGGGCCGGGCGCCTCGCGGTGCGAGCGAACGCGGATAACGGTCCAGATGCCGCGAATGCCCGTCGGCTAGGGGCTGAAGGAATCGGACTGTGCCGCACCGAGCACATGTTCCTTGCTGATGATCGCTTGCCGATCATGCGACGGATGATCCTCGCCGAGGACGAGGTGGCTGAAGACGCCGCTTTAGAGGAGCTCCGGGTAGCCCAACGCGACGACTTCGTGGAGATCCTCGAGGTGATGGACGGCCTGCCGGTAACGGTTCGCCTGCTCGACCCACCCCTGCACGAGTTCCTCCCCGACGTCGAGGAGCTCGCGGTAAAGGAGGCCTCGGGAACGCTCAGCGCCGAGGAGGCCAAGCTCTTCTCGGCGGCAAAGACCTGGCGCGAAGTGAACCCGATGATCGGCGTGCGCGGTGTCCGCCTCGGCGTGTTGAAGCCAGGCCTGTACGCGATGCAGGTAAAGGCGCTGATGCAGGCGGTGGTCATCCGCAAGCGTGCCGGCGGACACCCGAAGGTCGAGGTGATGATTCCACTCGTCGTCACGAGCCAGGAGCTCTCGCTAGCTCGCTCGTGGGCGCTCGAGGCGGTCGCGGAGGTCGCGGCGGACTCCCCCGAGCTCGACGCCGACGTTGAGATCGGCACGATGATTGAGACACCACGGGCGGCACTCCGGGCGAAGGACATCGCCGAGGACGCCCAGTTCTTCTCGTTTGGCACCAACGACTTGACACAGATGACCTTCGGATTCAGCCGTGACGACATCGAGGCGCGGATCATGCCGACGTATCTCGAGCTCGGCCTCTTGAAGGCGAACCCCTTCGATACTGTCGACATCGACGGGGTCGGCGAGCTCATCCGGATCGCGACCGAGCGGGGCAGGATGACGAACCCGTCTCTCAAGGTCGGGATCTGTGGCGAACACGGCGGCGATCCTGCCTCGATCGACTTCTTTGCCCGCCTCGGTCTCAACTACGTGAGCTGCTCTCCGTTCCGAGTCCCCGTCGCGCGACTCGCCGCCGCGCAAGCTCTCACCAAAATCGACGCGGAACGCAAGTAGTAAAGCGGCGTAGCCGCGCGGACAGCCTCACCTTCTTGCCACGTCAGCGTCGAAGGACGCGCACTGAGACCGCGGCGGGGCGCCTTGGCGTCCCGTTCGCCGTTCTGCTCGTAACGCTCGGAGCTGCTGCCTGCGGAACCTCGGCGGCGAACCGCCACGAGGTCTCTACAAAGACCGTCGACGCGCTAATAGCCGCTGGGACCGCGTCGCAGCAAAGCGGAGCGCCCAAGGCCGCCGCTGCGCTCTACGCGACTGCCATAGCCGACGATCCAACCAGTGCGGTAGCGCTCTATGACCTTGGCGACCTCGATCAGATCGCGCTCCACGACGAAAGCGCCGCCGAGCTCGAGTACGGCCGGGCGCTGGCTGTCGATCCCCGACTCGTCGACGCGCGCTTCAATCTCGCGATCCTCGAAAGCGCGCGCCACCCACAGCGCGCGATCTCGGCGTATGAGACGATCATCGGCTTCGATGCAAGCGACGCTGACGCGTACCTGAATCTCGGGTACCTGCTGCGCAGCGCGGGCGAGACCGGAGCGAGTGCGGCGGCGTTCCAAAAAGCGCTCGCCCTCGATCCGGCGCTCAAATCTCGGCTCGGTGGACCGATCCCGGCGAAGTAGCATCGCAAAGCGCGAAAGCGCCCAAGACCCGAAGAAGAGCGGCGAGCGACAACTGGGGAGGCGACATATGTATCCCGTCATGTCGTCGCGGCGCCGGAAAGCAGCAAAGGAGTGGGAATGAAGGGCTTCAAGAACTTTCTGATGCAGGGCGATCTCGTCATAATCGCCGTCGGACTCGTCGTCGCGCTCGGCTTTTCCACCTTGATCAAGGCCTTCACCGACAGCATCATCACGCCTTTGATCGCCGCGATCGCGGGTGGCGGCGCAACGAGCAAAGGTCTCGGCTGGACGATCAACGGACAACGGATCGACCTCGCCGCGTTCTTGTCCGCGATCATCTACTTCGTCATCTTCATGGCGGCGATCTACTGCCTGATCGTCGTGCCCTACCGGGCGTACATGAAAAAGCGCGGCACATCGGTGTACGGGGAGCCCGCGCCGACCAAGACCTGCCCGTTCTGCCTATCTTCGTCATTGCCGGTGGCCGCGACGAAGTGCATGTTCTGCACGAGTGAGCTTCCCACTCCGAGCTAAGCGTATCGCGAGCTTCTCCGCTCGCTACCTCGAGCGCATCGCGAGCGGTCGCACAAGAGGTGGCCGCGCCTACCCGCGCTCTTCGCGAACGCACAACTACGGCCGGGCGTGATCGCTTAGTCGTCCTCGTCGAAGTCGTCTTGTTGATCCTCTGGACGCTTTCGTAGCCAGGCGGCAAAGGATCGGGTCATCTCGGTCACGCTGCCAGCCGTCCGGTCGACGACGCCGTTGAAACGCTCCCGGTAATGCGCGACCGCAGCCGAAAACTCCGTCGACGGATCGGGCTCCTGGCCTCGGCGCGGGTAGTTGCCCGAGCGGATCCGGTCATAGTCGCCGGTCTTCACCCAATCGATGAGCTCTTTCACGCGACGCACCGCTATCGGGTGCGTGAGGGTGAGCTCCACCCAGAAACGGGCGTGGCGAGCGAAGAGATCGTCTTCTTCGTGATACTCCGTCGCCTGCTTCAAGAACGCGTCGAGGCTCATGCCGGGCAGCGCGCCCCCGGCGATCCGCATCAAGAGCCCACACGGCTCGAGCGGATCCCCCATCACTAGGGCGGCAGCGCGGTCGCTAGAGAGCTCAGCTGCGCGCGCCCACTCGAGGAGGGCGAGGTACATGCCTCGAACCGGGAGGCCGAGCACGAGGTTCTTCGGCAGCGCGCCCTCCATGATCTGCTTTAAGAGAATGAGCGCGGTCATGTAGTAGTAGTGCTCCGACAGCACGTGCCCGAGCTCGTGTGCGAAGACGGTCTGAACCTCGTTTGGGCGGTAGCTACCAATGAGCGAGGAGTTGATGACGACGATCGGCGTCTTTGCGCCAAGGGTCATCGCGTTCACGCTGGCATCGTTGACCACATAGAGATTCGGCACGACCGGGAGGTCAAGCGTCGAGGCGCAGGCCACATAGCTCCGCCAGGCATCTGGCACCTGGTCCTCGCCGATTCTGACGGAGTTGCCAATGATGATCTGGCGAAGGCGCCGCTCGTGGTTCAAGTCAGTGAAGCGCTTGATCACCTGGTCGAGGAGCGGGATCGCATGCAGCGCGGATGTTGCTGCTCGATCGGCAGGGTGCTCGTAGGCCTTCGGACTGATCTGCTCGTAGCGCTTGGCAAGTTCGATGGTCACCGTTGGCTCGCTTTCGAAGGTGCAGCTGAGCTTATGACGATCCGGCCGGAGTTCTACAGCGGGCGAGCTCTAATGCGATCAGCCGCTAAAGCTGCGCCACGGCCGGGCGAAGGGGAGCCGCCACGTGCGTGGCAAGATCAGATCGTCGATCGACGCGGGACCCCACGAACCCGGCTCGTAGAGCGCGACTGGTCGAGGGCGCCGGATCAGCGGCTCGGCGACTTCCCAGAGGCGCTCGATGCCCTCGGCGTTCGAGAACAACGTGTGGTCACCGCTCATCGCGTCGTGGAGAAGCCGCTCGTAAGCCTCAAGGACGTTCGGCTCGTTGGGCGTTTCGTGCAGCGCGAACTGGAGACTGAGCTTGTCGAGCGACATTCCTGGCCCTGGTCGCTTGCCGTAGAACGAGAGCGAGAGCTTGGAGGACTCGGCGAGGTCGAATGTGAGGTGGTCCGGCCCTTGTGTGCCGATGCCGGAGTTGCGCGGGAACATGCTCCTTGGCGGCTCATGAAAGGCGATCGATATGATGTGAGCGCCCTCAGCGAGGCGCTTTCCCGTTCGGAGAAAAAAGGGCACGCCGGCCCATCGCCAGTTGTCGATCTCGCAACGAAGCGCTACGAAAGTCTCGGTGTCGGAGTCGTCCGCCACGACATCGAGGTCGCGATAGCCGCGGTACTGGCCACGGATGACGTAGTTCGGATTGAGCGGCAAGAGCGAGGAGAAGACCTTGTTCTTCTCCTCGTTGATCGCCCGGGGAGTAAGTGCGGTAGGGGGCTCCATCGCCACGATCGCAAGCACCTGGAGCAGGTGGGTGACGACCATGTCGCGAAACGCTCCAGTCGACTCATAAAAGCTCACCCTGTCCTCGATGCCGAGCGTCTCGGGGACGTCGATCTGCACATGGTCAATCTGGTTACGACTCCAGATCGGCTCGAAGAGGCCGTTCGCGAAGCGGAACGCCAAAATATTGAGGGCAGCCTCTTTGCCGAGGAAGTGGTCGATCCGGAAGATCTGATCCTCGTCGAAGACGGTGTGCACCGCTGCGTTCAGCTTCCTCGCGCTCGCGAGATCCGTGCCGAAGGGCTTCTCCATGATGATCCGCGCCCGCTCGACGAGTTTCGCGTCAGCGAGTGTCTCGATGACCGCGGCCGCGGCGACGGGTGGAATCGAGAGATAGTGCAGACGACGAGGCTCGGGGCCAAGACCGTCCTCGGCCTCGCGGACGGCCGTTGCGAGCGCCTCAGCACCCTCGGTCTGGGGCACGTAGCTCAACCTCGGCTCGAACTCTGCCCAACGCTCGTTCACCATGCCTCGTGGCACGAACTCGTTACAAGCGCTTCGCGCGCGAGCCCGGAACTCGTCGCTTGAGATCTGATCGAGCGACGTGCCGATGATTCGAAAGCTGGGCAAGAGGCCGGCCGCGAAGAGTCGGAACATGCCGGGGAGGAGTTTCCGCTTGGCGAGGTCACCAGTCGCGCCAAAGAGCACGATCGTGTGCGGGCTAAGCGGTGCGATGACGTGGGGGTTGCTATCCACTGCCGACGGCTCGAAGGTCATAGGTCAACGGTACGGCAGCAGTGTTTCGTGCGTGTTGCATGCGCGAAAGAATTCACACAGCGACAGCGAATCCGCATCTGATCCGAGCCGGGCATCCGCGAGGCAGCTGGGCAGCGGCTTCGAATCCCGACGCCCGGATCAGGGCGCGGCGGCGATCTCGCGAAGAAAGGCCTCTGCCTCGCTTCGGTCCTTGGACCGCCGCATCGGTGGCAAAGCCCTGATAAGTGCCCACCGGTAGGTGGCGTTTGCAAGGCGTGGGTCGAGCACGGCGACAACACCGCGATCCGCGCTCGTCCGGATGAGCCGGCCCGCACCTTGGGCGAGCAGCGACGCGGCGCGGGGCAGATCGACTACTCGAAAGGCGTCGGGGCCGGCATGCTCGCGACGGGCAACGAGCAGCGGGTCGTCGGGGCGACCGAACGGGATCCGGTCGATGACGACCAGCGAGAGCGTCGATCCAGGGACGTCGATACCCTGCCAGAACCCCATCGTGGCGAACAGACACGTCGCATGCGACGACGTGAACTCCTCGATAAGGCGAGCCTTGGATGCCTCGTTCTGAACAATCAAGGGATGGCTGAGCCGAGGACGTAGCGCCGCGACGGCAAGTTCCATCGCCCGACGACTCGTGAACAGCGCAAGCGTCCGCCCTCCTGCGGCTTCGATCAGCGCGGCCAGCTCGTCATGGATCGCCGCCTCCGAGGCGGGATCTCGCCGGTCGGGCAGGTGCGCGGCACAGTAGAGCATCGCCTGCTGCTCGAATGCGAACGGGCTGCCTACGTCGAGCTCGTCGGTACTGTCGCTGTCGGCTCCGAGTCGTTCGGCGAGACCAGGAGGAACCGTCGCGGAGGTGAGCACCACCGGAACTTTCGCGAAGACCCGCTCGGAGAGAATCGCACTGACATCGATGGGCGCGATCTCGATCGAACGCCGTGGGCGAGCTTCGATCCAGGCCACCGAGCCGTCGTCGAGATTGGCGAGCGAGTTGAACTGCTCGCGCAGCCTGCCGGCTGTCATCAGCACGCGGGCGATCTTCGCGGGCGGCTCAGGCGACGCGACCACGACAGAGTTCAGCGCCCGCTCGAGATCGGCGAGCAGCGAGCCCACGAGCGCGACCACGTCCGCGAGATCTCGCGACTCGCCGAGGTCGACGCGCTGTTCGGGGCACGCCTCGAGCACATCTTCAAAGCGCGTTGCGACATCGAAGAGCCGGTCGAGCGCGGACGTCACCTCACTTGAGGGTCGAGCCTCGAGACTTGCCCGTGCGACGGCCGCGATTGCTCGGAGCCGACCTGGGCTGAGCGAAGCGCCAAGGCTCTTCGAGAGCACCTCTTCGAGCTCGTGCGCCTCGTCGACGACGAGCGCATCGAACTCGGGCAACACGAGATCTCCCGAGGCCAGATGTGCACCGAGGAGGTGAAGGTTCGTGACCACGAGATCAGCACCTGCGGCCTTGGCGCGGGCAGCTTCAGCAAAGCACGTGCTCCCCGATGGGCAGCGGAACGCTCCTGGACACTCGTCGGCAGAGACGCTAAAGGCCGACCACAGGCGGTCGTCCGGCTCGATAGCTAGCTCGGCGCGATCCCCAGTCGTCGTCACCGCCGCCCAGGCAAGGACACCTCTGGCGAGCTCGTCACGCGGCCGGGTCGAGGTCGGCGACTCATCTAGTCGTCCCTGCTCACCTACCTCAGCACCCTCGACGAGCCGCTGACGACAAAGATAGTTCGAGCGTCCTTTCAAGACCGCATACTCGAAGGGGTGTTCGAGATGCCCTTCGATCAAGGGCAGATCGTGCTGCGCGAGCTGATCTTGCAACGCCTTGGTCGCAGTCGCGACGACGACACGCTTCCCCGCGAGCAGTGCGGGGATGAGATAGGCGAGCGACTTTCCGGTCCCGGTTCCGGCTCGCACGACGAGATTGCGCCGGGACTTGAACGCACGCGCGACCGCGTCGGCCATCCGTTGCTGGCCCTCGCGGACCTCCCCGCCCTCTGGTAGCCCGGCGACGACGGACGCCAGTGCGTCCTGTACGGCGCTCGACGTGGTCACGAACTGCCAGCGAGCGGCGCGCGAAAGATCTCAGCCACCGCGAGGCGCGCCTCCTCGACTGCGGCGCGCAGCTCCGGCACCTCGTATTCGAGGGCGCCACCCTCACCAGCGAGGAATATCAGCACCGCTCGTCGCACCGCCATCCCGGTCGCCCGTTCGAGCGCGAGAACATAGGCGCCGATCTGGAGGTGGTAGCGGGCACCAGCAGACGCCAGGTCGGCGTCAGTATCGAGTGCGTCGGTTTTGTAGTCGACAAGGACCAGCCCGTCTTCCTCCAGGTAGCAGAGGTCGACGATACCCTCGATCGCACCGTCGCCGATGCCAACCCGGAGCGGCAACTCGCGCATGATACGCGCGCTTTCCAGCGCGGCCCGGACCGTCGGGGCGGAGAGTGCGGCGAGGGCGAGCTGCTCCACCTTCGTTGCCTGGTCGGGGATCTCCTCGTCACTCGCAGCAGCTGCAGCGAGGACGCCAAGATCAGAGGAATCCCGGAGGCTCGCTTGCTGGAGGACGGCGTGAACAGCGCGACCACGTGCGCTTGCTTGCCTAGCTCGATGCCAGGGCGATGCCTCATCGTCCTCGGCGTCAAGGACGGTCCTCGAGACCGGAGCGACGATCTCGCCGTCTCGCCCGCCAGGTTGCTCGATCCCGAGCGGCTCGTGTCCGAGTGAGCTCGGTGCGACCGATCTCTGACGGTTGATACCGGAAAGCAACTCCACTCGCCGCTCGCGCCAGGCGAGAAGATCGGCCTCGAGCGGCCCTTTTTGCAGCGGCGCTGATTCGGGCACGTCGCCGGGCGGGTCAAGCCAGTGAACGAGACTGCCCGCGTCAAGCGCCATCGAAGCGCGATCATCCACTGGCGAAGCCGGACGCCACGACTTCAACTCCGAAGAGGCCATCCAGATCTGTTCCGCGAGACCCGGCTGTGCCTCCCGAGCCACGCTATGGCGGAGCATCAAGACGAGGTAGTCACGCGCGCGTGTCAGCCCGACGTAGGCGAGGCGGAGTCGCTCCCCGCGTTCGAGCTGCGACTGTGTCTGACGGGCTTGCTCAAAGCCGGACGAGCGCAGATCTTGGGCGAGGGAGAACTCCAGACCGGCCGCACCGCGGAGCACGAGCGCACTGCTCGTCGACGCATCCCCACCGAGGTCAGCGACGATCACCAACGGGAATTCGAGGCCCTTGGCGGCATGAATGGTCATTATCTGGACTGCGTCGATTTCACCGGACGTCGCGACCAGCTCACGAGACCGAGCCCTTCCTTGTGCCTCGCGCTCGGCGAAGTCGAGGAACTGGCCAATCGTCCCGCCGGTCGATGCGGCAAAGGCGCGCGCCCGCTCGACGACGAAGTCGAGGCGTCGAAGCGACTCGGCGCGTCCACGGCGGGCCGCCAGACTCTGCCAGATTGCAAGCTCGTTGATCAGCATCATCAAGGTCGCATCGACGCGACCCGTGTAACGCGTCGCCGACAACGAGGCGAGCTTGGCAAGTACCTGGCCAATCGGGTGGCCGGGCGGTCCGTCGGGCGCAGCCGACGCCCGCCACTCGCCGCCAGCGGTGCGCCACGAGGCGAGATCGGCGTCGCTACAAGCGAAACACGACGAACGCAGTGCCCGGATGACATCTCGCTCGTCAGCGGCCTCATCGATGGCCCTAAGGATCCCGAGCAGCTCGCGTACCTCGTCGGATGCGTAGACCAACGTCGTCTCGGCGATCGTGAAATCGATCCCGGAACGCTCGAGCGCTGCCTGCAGTACGCCGACGCTCGTCCTTGCGGGAAGCAATATCGCGATGTCACCAAGTTGGATCGGGCGCACGACCTCGTCGACGAGAACGGGCCACTGCTCAGCTAGCGCCAGCGCGATCGTCGCTGCGATCTCCTCGGCGTCGAGAAAGCGGCGATCCGCAGCGGTGAGCCGCTCTTCTGGTCCGCCGACGAGCACGACCGCTGGGTCGTCGTGGGAGTCTCTGGCCGCGACGAGGTCGCCGACGCGCTCGCTCCCGATCAGATCCACCTGGCCGAGGAAGAGCCGTGAGAAGACGTCGTTGACGTAGGACACGATGCCGGGACGCGAGCGGAAGTTCGTGACCAGACGAGTCGGACGATCGCCCACGATCTGGCCGCGCGTATCGGCGTAGAGAAGGACGTCGGCGCCGCGGAAGGAGTAGATGGACTGCTTCGGATCGCCGACGAAGAAGAGCCGTCCGGCGCCGCTCGTGCTGTCCAGCTCGGCGAGCAACATCAGCATCTCGGTCTGCACGGGATCAGTGTCTTGAAACTCATCGACGAGGATGAAGCGAAAGCGCGTCGTGACGGCGCTTCGCACGCCCGCGTGATCACGGACGAGGTCTCGTGCGAGGACGAGCAGGTCATCGAAGTTGATCGCTCCCAAGGCGACCCGCCTGGCCGCGGCGCGAAGTGCGGCGGCCCCGAGTCGGTCCGCTAGCTCGCGAACGAGCGCGTCGGCGATCTCACCTAGCGCCGCTTCGCGGGCGGCGTCGATCTCACGAAGGAGCGATCGCACAGCATCTACGTCTGGCCACGAGCCCTTCTCGCCAAGGGCCGCCCCGGTTGTCTTTAGCGAACGAAGCCATGACAGCTTCGCCGTCCACTCCCCGAGAGCTGCCAGCTTCTTCCGCTCGAGTTCGAGCTCGTCGAGACGTACGAGCAACTTATCGTCGTCATTCGTACATGACCCACGACGGTCACCAAGCGCCTCGATCATCGCCCCGAGCGCCGATACCGCGCGTACCACGGCTCCTTCGAGATCGAGCGATGCTGACGCAGGTCCTACTGCTGGCGCGATGACTTGGCTGAGCTTGGCCTCGAGATCCTCGGCAAAGGCGTGCAGCTGTGTCGCACGAACGCCGAACTCGCCGAGCGCTTGGATCAGGACGCGAGCGCCCTCGTCGTCGTAGAGGTCGTCGAGAAAACTCGCGAATCGCTCCTCGAATGCCACTGTCTGCGCGATCTGGTCGGTCACCTCGAAGTGAAGTGGCAAACCTGCCTCGATGGTGTGCTCGGCGAGAAGTCGCTGCGCGAATCCGTGGATCGTGGTGATCGTGGCATCGTCGATCTCGCTCGCCTTGGCGCGGAGCGTCTCGTCCTTGCTCTCGCGAAGCGCCCGGTAGATCTTTTGACGAAGCTCCGCCGCGGCCGCTTCGGTGAAGGTGATCGCGGCCACCTCGGCAAGCTCGACCTCACCTGATGCGAGCAGGCTGACGATTCGCCCGACCAGTTCGGTCGTCTTCCCAGAGCCCGCTCCCGCCTCGACAAAGAGCGTCGAGGCGAGGTCGTTGGCGATCCGATCTCGGTCATCTTGATCCGCGAACGCCGCTCCGCTACGCCCTTGATCACGCATCGGACGCACCAGAAGGCGGAGATAACGCTGAGGTCGAGTCGGTAACCAGACCATCGAGAAGGCTGAAGTACTCAGTGGCCAGGCCGGAACCTCGTGCGGACTCCTCGTAGCGGTCGCGAGCCGTCGGACAGATCACATCGAAGTCACAAAACCGACAGTTTTCTTGACCGGCGTACCCCGAATCTCCCGGCAGCATCGGGAAGAGCCCGGTAGCCACCGTCTTTGTCAACACATCGACGGTTTCGACGAGCCGTTCACGGACCTCATCGTTGAGGTCGATACCGATCGCGAATGACCCGTCCTTGATCGAGCGAGGGCCGACGAAGCGGAACTCGGCACGCACCTTCGCGTCGCGAGCTTGCGCGAGGGATGCCGCTGCGAGCGCGTAGATAGGGAGTTGGAGATGCTTGCCGGCATCGACCGGATCGGTCTCGATGACCTCGAATCGTTTCGGGTTGCCGGACTTGTAGTCGATCACGGTGATCGAGCCGTCTTCTCCGACATCGGTCCGGTCGATCTTTCCCCTGAACGCGACCTTGCCATTGGGAAGCACGAGCTCGACAGCGGGTACCTCGCCGTAGCCGAAGGCGTACTCCACCTGGATCGGCCGTCGTCGACTCACCAGCCGGTCCGCCGCGTCTCTTAGACGCTCCGCCTCGAGATCGATCTTGATCCGTCGACGCTCGGCTTGGAACAACACGGGTTTGCCGGTACGCCCCGCTCGCTCGTATCGATCCATCACCTCGTCGGCGATAACGCCGAGCCGCGCTGCGCCGTCGGTCATGGCGTCGGTGGCGTGGGCAATCTCCTCAGCGACGAAGCGTTCGAAAACTTCATGGATGATCGAACCCTTCGTCATCGGCTCGATCGACATCACAACTTCGGGATCATCGATCACTTCGCAGCTGAGCACGTGACTAAGGAAGTATCGGAATGCACAGGTGGCGACCTCCTCGATCGCTGTCGGTGAGTACGGCTTCGCGCCCAACGGCACCGAGATGTCCTCGACGACACCCTGATACCTGCCGAACTCCCGTCGGTCGCGTGCCAACACCGCCACCGAGGCCCGGACGACCGCGTCGAGCCCGAGAGCCGCAGCTGCAGCCGGAACCTCCCGAGCGGGCCTTGCGAACAACCAAGCCGTTTCGAACTCCGCACTTCGAAGTGCAGGCACGTCGGTAAGCACCTGACTCAGCTCTGCGAGCACCCCGGCGATTGGTCGCTTGTCATTCGCCTCTTCGACGAATCTGCTCGGCGCCATCTCGCGTCCGTTGCTGTCGAGCTTGGGTGAGGTCGCGATGAGCTCGACGGCCGATTGCCGGAGCAAGGCGAATTGACGCTCGCTCCTGCCGGCGACTGCTCGCGCCGTCATCGGCTCAAGATTCAACGCCTCACGATCTGTTCGCTCGAGGAGGGGTGAGCGGGGTGCGCCACCGGGCAGGTTGGAAGTCGAGCAGCCGACGACGACAACCACGTCGAAATCAACACCCATCGCCTGCTCGATCGACGCGACAACAACGCCGCGGCCAGTGCGCCCGAGTCGCGGTCCTGGCCTACGAAACTCCTCGGCGATCAGCGGCCTGGCCGAGTCGAGGCCAAGGTCAGCTTCGAAATGGCCGAGAGCAGCCACCTCGGCGATCACCGCGGCGACCCGGTCACGGGCGCTTTCGGGGTCGCGCGCATCGTCTTGCACCTCGCTAGGCGCGCCGAGCAGCTCATCGATCGCGTGCAGCGCCCAAGACGCGATCTGCTCCCAACCTCTAGCTGAAGCGCCCGCGCCAACAAGCAGCGCGAGTCGCCGCACGAAGCCGTCGAGACCGCGCGCGGCCACGAGGTTGCGCTCGACATCGGTGTGGGACCTCTCCGTACTACTTGACGCCTCGAACGACACCGCATCGGAGATCCGCTCCTGGCGGCGGACGTACTCGCCGAGGTGCTGGCTCCAGTCGCGAAAGGACCCGCCGGTGATTCCGGCCAGCTTGCTGACGCGATCCCACTCGGCGGTTGGTACACGCCTGCCGTTCGCCTCAAGGAGTGGTACGGCACGAAGAAGCGAGATGAGATCGTGCCGGTGTACCGGTTCGAGGACGAAGTCGATAAGCGCGAGCAGCACCCGCCCGGGCGCCTCCTCGGCGAGGCGTGAAACAGGCGGTGCATTGAACTCCACACCTGCTGCGGCGAGCTCGCTTGCAAGGAGCGGAAGGTAGGGCTCACGTGAGGGATACAGCAACGCCACGCGCTCAGGCGGCGCCCCTTCAGCGAGCCTGTCGAGCAGCATTCGAATCGCTGTTCGAACCTCGGCCCTCGGCGATGCCGCAGTAACGAGCAGGTCCGGCGCGCCAGCACGGTTGCTCCGGCTCACCTCGAGCTCAGTTACTGCCACGCCGAGACGACGAGCGAGCCGCTCCGCGAACGCCACCGCCGGCTCGTCCAGATCTCCTACCCCTACCAGCCCAACAAGGGCTTGCACCTTCGTGGCGACACTGAGTGCGGCCAAAAGACTCAGCTCACACGGCCGTGCTCGATCTGGCAGGTAGACAACGATGGCTCCGAGCTGTTCTGCCGCATCGGCGCCGAGCGAGGAGGCCGCGGACTCGAAGAGATCGACGTCGTCGTAAAAATTTGCCGCGACGCTTCGACGAACCTCGCGACAGACACCGAGAAGAAGGTGCGCTCGAGCCCCGAGTACCACGTCGTTCTCGGGAGTCGATTCGAGCGAGCCAGCAAAGCGAAGCTCGCCGTAACGATCGGCGACCTCGGCGGCTGTCGCAGGATGCATCGTCGCCTCGCCGAAGATCCGCGGCCGGGAAGCGAGCTCGACTCGCACGGCCGCGGTCAGCGCCGTCCGGGTCAGACGGCGACGCGACCGTCCGCGCAACCCGGCTGTGCCGAGTTCCTCGGCGAGTCGCGCAAGCGTTACGAGGTTGACATTGACCAGCCCGCCGCGACCGACCCGAGCGACGTCGGCGCTCCGGCTAGCGGTAAGCGCCCTCGCCACGTGGATCGCCACCCTGGCACTTGGCGTGAGGACAGTGACCGCTTGGAACGGACTGTCCAGTTGTGCCTCGGCAATGAGCTGATCAAGTGCGTCTAGCGCGCCCGCCCTCGGCAAGGTGGAGACAAATCCGGCCATTGGTAGTCAGGGGCGCGGTGCCTCAACGGCCCGGTTCCCCATCCCCCTTTCGATCTGTACGTGCGGTTTTCCCGCATACAGCTCACCGACGGTCATTCTGAACATGGTTACGCAGCTTTCGGATAGCGAATAGTGCCAGTTAGCTTGTGCAGACCCTGGTCGTGGAACCAGTCCTCGGTCCAGCGGTTCGCCTGACCGGCGTGGAGGTTGCGACCCCGCTTCTTTATGAGCAAGCGGAACAGTCGCCACGACACGTAGCGGTCGAGTTGGCGAAACTTGATGGCAGCGTTCCCGGTGCAGAAGTAGTTGCCCCAGCCCCGAAGGAACCGGTTGAGGCGCCGATAACCACCTCCAACTCCTGTCCGACCTGGCTTCTGGCCGTGAGAGCCTTGATCCTTGCTCGAGCACGCTTCATCGACCGCAGCGACGGCCAGCGCTGCAGGTAGAAGCGGATGATCCGCCGCTGCTCCCAGAGCTTGCCGGACATGCGGGCACGGAAGTGACACCCGAGGAAGTCGAAGCCCTCTTCCCTCCCGGAGGTCGACCACAAGGGTCTTGTCCGGATGGAGTTTTCGCACCCCTGCTGGGGGCAGGTGCCCGTCGGGGAAGTTGGACCGGGCGGTCCCGGTCATGCCCTGATGCTTACCTTCGTCGCCGACGTGACCGAAGTCGGGGCCCTTCCCTCCCGCCGGGTTCATCCCGGCGATCGGCAGTACTACGACCCCGACGGACTCCCGCTTGCCTCCGGACGTTTTCACCACTGGCTTATACGTCCGGTCTTTGCTGACAAGGCTGGCAAGACGGGCCTCTCCTGTTCCGAACCAAACCGTGCGTACGTGCCGCTCCCCATACCCCGAGAGGACCCGACCATCGGCATCTCCGGAACTGGCCGGTCGGTCGGACGTGGACCTTCGCCGTGACATGAGCGGCTCGGCTCCCCTGTTGTGGCTTTGACGAGGCTGCAGGACTCGTGCCGGGTGGCACTACGGCCCGCACGCTTGCTCCCTCCGAAGAGGCTTTTGACACCCCGCTCGGCCCGTCGCCTCTCGG
>Ga0208357_1001032_pt1 | contig 21100 bp, 16 predicted proteins | sample NGESurdeep092012_6_FD_184487 | JGI IMG/M metagenome (GOLD analysis project Ga0208357, IMG submission 184487) | Arctic peat soil microbial communities from Barrow, Alaska - NGEE Surface sample F52-2 deep-092012 (SPAdes) | ecosystem: Environmental > Terrestrial > Soil > Wetlands > Peat ... | reverse complement strand
ATCCTCTCGTCAGCCTGCCAACAGTGGCAGCATGATCAAGCAGCCAACGCTGCTCAGGATACCCGATCCTACACCACGCACGGGGGCACGATCGAGCCGATTCGCTCCGCCCAACGCGAACTTGCGGAGGAAACCGGGCTCCGCGCCAGACGATGGCGCGAGATCTTACAGCTGGATCTATCCAATAGCGCTACAGACGAGCATGCGCACCTGTTCCTCGCATGGGATCTTCGGCAGGGCAAGGCGCGACCCGAAGAATGTGAAGATTTGGCGGTGCGGCGCGAACCGCTTCCGCGGGTGGTTCGCATGATCGAGCGCGGGCTAATTACCGACGTGATGACCGTTGCCGCCATACAGAAAGTCCAGTTGCTGGCTCTTGCAGGAAAATTACCAAGTAGTTTGCGCGACGCGCTTCTGGCCTGATGGAAGATCGGCCTCGGGAGAGAACAGGACGCACCACATGATGGTAGCTGCGAAGCGGCTGGTGGTGGCGCATGACCGGATAAAAAACGGGTCTCAGGTCACAATCTTTCCTCGACCGGTGTAATTCGGACATCTAGACTCGCACAGCGGCACAACCACTACTAACGCATAATGCACTTTAATGGCATGGTATCCATGCGTTCTATTCAATAGAGCTCTGGCTGTAATGTTGTCGGAAATGAATTGGTTTTTTTTATCGGGCGCAGGCCCGAAAGCGGGTCGGCATCGCCATGCCGTCGGCGCGCCGATATTCGCCGTGTAGGCTTCGGGATGACCCGTACCCCTTTGTTGCCGATCGTCCGACTATTCCCGAAACCGTTCTCAGGGCTGAAGCGCGTCGGCATCCGAACCTGGCGCGCGACGAACAGCGACCCGCAATTCCTGTTTCGTCTGCGCCGGAAACCACAATTCCTGCTCCTGCTGCTAGACGGTCTCGGTGATGCGCTCGATCCGATGATCTATTTCGATTTCGGCGCCGGGTTCGGCGAGAGTGAGAGCCGGCCCTTACAACCCGCTAGAAGAGTCGCTTGTGTGATTGCGCTGAATCGGTTTCCCGATCTTCATCGTATCCGCTTCGACCCGACGACGCAGCCCCTTCGCTTTCGTTTCGCCGCAATAGGGTTCCATCGGCTCTGGCAAGCGCGGAGGTTCGTGCGAACGATTAACGTGCTTTCGCGTGGCCGCGAAGACCGCGCCGCCTTTTCCATCGAACTTGTCGACGGCAAGGAGTTCGGCGCGGTCGATGTCACCGATGGGGCATCTGTAAAATTGTCGTCGCTCCAAAGCCACTTCCAGCATGTGATCGCCCTCGCCGAGCAACGGGCGGCGCCACCGGTAAGGGGCGACGCGGCCGCGCCGCTGGTATCGCTGATCGTGCCGACGTTCAATGCCAATCCGCATCATCTTAACGACTTGGTCGCATCGGTTCGTGGCCAACACGACGCAGCGTGCGAGCTGATCCTAAGCGATGATGGATCGGCGAACGAGGACTCGCGTCGATGGCTTGACTCCAAATCGAGCGAGCGGGATATCACCATCATCCGAAGCCAGATCAATAGCGGCATCGCGGCAGCCACCAATGCCGGCCTCGCGATTGCGCGCGGTAGCTGGGTGGCGCTGGTCGATCATGACGACGCACTCGCGCCACACGCCTTGAAGCTATTCGCCGATGCGGTTCATCAGCGGCCAGATGCGCTGTTCTTCTATACCGATGAGGTTGTGACCGACAGCGAGTTGCGGCCAACCCAGTATTTCGTCAAGCCGGCCTTCGATCCGGTTTTGCTATCGGGCGTCAATTACATCAATCATCTATCGTTTTTTCGCCGCGATCGACTGTTGCGCGCCGAGGGGCTCGATTCTGGATTTCAGGGGTCGCAGGATTACGACCTACTTTTGCGCTATCTCGACGGGCTAAGTCCGCGCGAGATCGTCCACATCCCCTATCCAGCCTATCTCTGGCGGCGGCACGATGTCGCGCACTCGTTGACATCGAAATCAGCCGCCGTCGCCAGCGCGCGCCGCGCCCTCGCGCGGTTCCATCAGCGGCAAGCTGTCGAGGTCACGGTCGAGCCCGCGCTCATCGCTGATCTTCATCGCGTGCGGTTCAGCCGCGGCGGCGCGGCGTGGCCGCTCGTCTCGGTCATCATCCCGAACCGCGAGGCGTTCCAACTGATTGCGACATTGCTCGAGAGCCTCGCGGGAAGCACCGATTACCCGGCAATCGAGGTTATCATTGTCGATAATGGCAGCACGGATGCTCGGGTGCTTGCATTATACGAGCGATACAAGACGCACTTCGCCTCGTTTCAAGTGCTGATCCGTCAGGAGGAGTTCAATTTTTCGCGTGCGGTCAATCGCGGCATTGGTACGGCGTCGGGCGCCTATGTCCTGTTGCTGAACAACGACATCGAGATCATCGAGCCAGGATGGCTTAAGGAAATGGTTTCGTGCTTTGCCTACCCCAATACCGGCATCGTCGGCGCCCGTTTGCTCTTTCCCAACCGCCGGATTCAGCATGTCGGCGTCATTGTCGGTCTAGGCGGGTTGGCCGGCCATTGGTTCGTGCACGAGCCCGAGAGCCTGCCGGGACCGATGGGCCGTCTCGCGGTGCGCCAAAGCCTGACCGCCGTCACCGCCGCCGCGATGCTGATTTCCCGAGCCTGCCTCGACCAGACCGGACCGTTCGACGAAGAGGCCTTCGCGATTGCCTATAACGATGTCGATTTCTGTCTGCGCGCAGGCGCGCGCGGCTATCGCACCGTGTGGACGCCGTTCGCCACGTTAATCCACCATGAATCGGCGAGCCGCGGGAGCGACGAGCGCCCGGACACGATCGACCGGTTTCACCGCGAACAGGAACGGCTACGCGCGCGCCATGGCACGATGACGTTCGAGGACCGCGCCTTCAGCCCCTGGTATACGCGGGACCGGTCCAACCCGATCTACAGGTTCCGCACCGATCTTCCGGATTACCGATAGATAGCGGTCAGGCGACGCGGCCGATGGGTCAGGGCGATACGGACACCGGCGCCAAGGCCTCAAAGCCGTAATAATTTTCGACCATATTCGGGTAGAACGCGAAGGATGGTGGCCGACGATGCTGCCACAACTCACGCAGCGGCAAGGTGAGCAGCAGGTCATTCAGGGCTGACGGGTTTGAGATCAAATCGTAATCCAAAATCCTACCCACGCGTGCGGCCCGGAGACGCTCTGCTTGGGCGCCGAGGTCAAACACCACCGGCGGCACGCCCATCGCCAGAGCCAAAGACAGCGTGTAGCAATACGTCTCCGGCCAGATAGATGGAAACATTGCGAGATGCGGCTGGTAGTCGCGAATCAGCTGCATCGCCTCCGCTTCGTTCGTGTAGGGGCCGGTCTCCTTGACGCCGAGTTCGCTGAGCCGGTCCGTCATGTGCGAATAGCCGATAATGGTGAATTCGATCGGCAACGACCGTTGTCTCGCATCGAGCGCGAGATCGTGAATCACGCTGGTCCCCTTGTGGGGGCCGAGCGCGCCGACCACCACGACCCGCAACGGCGGTGCGAACCGGTTGGGCATCGTGATCCAGTTCGTGCGCGGCAGAAACTCTTCGTGCGGCCGAATCTCGAGCGCGAGATCCGTGAAGACGCGGCTCAGTCTCGCCGCCGCATCGGCCGACGGCGCGAACACGCCGCGCGCACTCTTCAAGAACGGCGCATAGGCGTCGCGGCGGTCTTGGGGGTCGACGACGTCACGGTAATGGAGGTCGAGCCTCACGCAATTCCGACACACATCGACCGGCGGCTGATGGCAGAAGGCGCCCTCGTTATCGACGAGATGGTTACGATGGCAAAGCGATGAGAAATCGTGACCGGTGTAGAAATACGGCAGGCCCGAATCCTGAATGAGCGCCATGGTCTTCAGGGCCGCCTGCCAAGTCAGCCCGGCGAATGAATGGACGTGAAGAATCTTCGGTTTCAGCCATGTCAGGAAATCCCCAATAAGATCGGGGTATTTCATGACGTTGATGTCCGTGAGATTTGGCGTGTAAAGCGACAAATCCTGGGGACAAGCGATGGAGATGTCGGTGCTGCCGCCTTCCTTGCCTGCATAGAGGAACACCACGCGGATATTTTCCTCGGCCAATCGGGCGGCGAGATCGCGCGTGTGGGTCTTCACCCCGCCCTGCCAAGGATGCGTGACGAACACGGCCGCATCCGGGCCGATCTGTTTTGCCAGCCGATAGAGATCGATACGTAACCGGGCCTCGCGCGCGGGATCGGCCCAGACATAACGCTGCACCCGCATCCGGTAATCGGGATGTTTCGACAACAGCGCCTTTTGCCCCGAACCGTACTCAGTCATGGCAAAGCCGGCGAATGAAACCTGGCCGGTGTGATAGACAAAGACATCCTGCGCGAAGACATTCTTATATCCCGCCTTTAACGCACGCATGCAAAAGTCGTTTTCCTCGCCGTAGCCGCGCGCGAATGCCTGTTGGTCCAATTTGCCAATTTGGTCGATGACGGATCGGCGCATGTAGAAACAAAAGCCGACGCCCGTCGGAATCAAGGAACTGCGACCGCGATTGGCGATGCTGGCATATTCATCGATTTCGGCCGGCGATATTTCCAGCGCCAGAACATTATTTCTGTTCGGTTCGGGGTAGCTGCAGATGGTCGCGTTGTTCGAGAACGGCGTAATCGTTGCGATGTTCGCGTCCAGGGCGGCATGCGCCAAGAGCCGGTCGATCCAGTCGCCATGAACGACCGTGTCGGCGTTGAGGAGAATCACGTCACGCGCGGGCTGCTCGTCGAGGGCGCGATTGATGGTGCCGACAAAGCCAAGGTTCTTCGGGTTTTCGAGATAGCGAAACAATCCCGCGGCATGAAGTTCTCGAAGCTTGGCGCCGAGTAGCCGATCCGGACTGGAATCGTTGACAACAAGAAGTTCGAACCGGGTGCGTTGCGGGTTGGTGAGGACAGCATGGATCGCCGCCAAAGAATCCTCGTACCCTTTGTAAACCGGGATGATGACGGTAATTTGCGCATTCACGACGTCCTTCGCGGGGACGGCTTCCCTCCACTCCGCATCGGACGGCGCGGGCGGGCTTTCCCACACATCGAAGCTGACGGGATTGGGTTTCCGACGCTGTGTCCGGCCCACCGAGAGATAGTGATAAAAGGGATTGATGTTCGCGGCTCGGACGTCGGCGTTGGTCGACAGATAATACGCTGTCCAAAAAACGGCGTTAGGGTTGCGGCCTTCACGCCAACCGTATTCGAGATAATGGATCAGCGGATCCACCCCGGCTTTGCGTACGTCCTCATTCTCGGAAAGGTAGAATTCCGCATCGAATTCCGGTGCCACCGTGTCGAATGTGGCTTTTTCATCGATCAATCCCGGGCGCACAATAGGGCCCAGCCCCACGGAGCTTGGCCGGTTGCCGTCGGCGCGGAGCTTCGATCGTATCGCCGTCATGAGATAGTGAAAAAACGGATCGGTGCTTGACCCTGCGATATGTGAATTCGCCTGAATGTAGTTAGTTACGGAGAAATTCGGCGAAGGATCGCGTCCTTCTTTCGATCCGATTTCAAAATAATGGTCGAGCGCTGACATCCCGACCGGCACATCGGCGTTCTTGGTCCGATAAAAATATTCGTCGAAATGAAGCGCGATGATTTCTTTCTGGATATCCGTGAATTCCTTCTCGGATTCTGGCACCTTCCGAAGCGAAGCGTCCTCACCGCGGTTCAAAAAGTGCAATAGTGGATTTTCCGGCTGCTCGGCATCGGCCAAATTGAGGTGTTTATAAAATAGTGTATTGAACAGCGCGGAAGGGTTGCGGCCTTCTTTCCACCCGGTCGTCATGTAATGCGCGAAAGGATCGACACCGGAGGCGGCAACGTCCGGATTAGAGTCCAAGTAATAGGCAATATCAAAATATTTAGACTTACGTGGATCGTTTTTAGACAATGTCTTAATCGTCCGGCCGAACATCAACCATCTCCTTCGTCGTTCCGTACCCAGCACCGGAAAATCGAAAAATGGGCGCGCTGCTTTCGTCTACTACTGGCCCCGACATACCTTAAGGAAAAGACACCGGGAAAGCCTGCGGCCGCATCGATCGGCAGCTCGGATCACGCGTGGCAGATGTCGGCGACCACCCGTTCCAGGCTCGGCCGCCATTCGGGCAGGCGCACATCATAGATTGCGGCAAGTTTGTGACAATCAAGCCGGCTGTCGGCGGGGCGCCGCGCCGGGGTCGGCCAGTCCGCGGTCGCGATCGGATCGACATATGGCAGTGGCCGCCCGAACGGCGCTGCCGCGGCGAAAATCGCGAGCGCAAAATCGTACCAATTCGTGTCACCCGTGCCAGCGGTATGGAAGATACCGCCATCGCTGGGTCGCCAACCTTGGTCGATCCGAGCGACGATCTCCGCGATTGCCTGCGCGAGATCCATGGCGCTGGTCGGGCACCCTCGCTGATCCGCGACGACGCGCAAATTATTCATCCGCTGGGCCGCGGCAAGCATGGTCCGAACGAAATTCTTGCCTTCGGCGGCGTAGACCCAGGATGTGCGTAGAATGACGACCTTCCCGCCTAAGCCGAGAATGCCCTTTTCGCCCGCCAATTTGGTCGCGCCGTAGACGCCAGTCGGATTGGTTTGATCGCCCTCGACATAGGGCGCCCCCTTGTCCCCGTCGAATACATAATCGGTCGAAATGTGAAGGAACGGAATGTCCGCGGCGGCGCATAATTTGCCGAGCCGCGTTGGCCCGGTATCGTTGGCGCGGGCGGCGGCATCGCGCTCGGTCTCGGCGAGATCGACCGCGGTCCAGGCCGCCGCATTGACGACAATCGACGGCGAGGTCGCGGCGAAAACGGCATCGATCGTCGCCGGCCGGTCGAAATCGAATTCCGGGCGAGCGGCCTGGCGCGGCGTGTAACCGAGTTCGGCGAAGCGCGGCGCTAACGCCATAAGCGATCGCGCTAGCTGTCCGTTGCCCGTGACGAGAAGCGTCTTCATGCCGGAAACCAGCCGAACGCGTCCGCGAAAGCCGACAGAATCTTGTCCTTCTCCGACAGCACAGGCTCGCCATCGATCGGCCAAGGGAGGTTTAACGTAGGGTCGTTCCACATCACGCCGCGCTCGGCGTCGCGGTCGTAATCCCCGGTGACCTTGTAGAAGATCTCGGTATCGGGCTCGATCGTAATGAAACCGTGGAGGAAACCGCACGGAACCCAAAGTTGTTCGCCGCCGTTGGCGGTGAGCGTCGCCGCGGCCCATTGACCATAGCTCGGCGAGCCGATGCGGATATCGACGGCGACGTCCCAGACGGCGCCGCGCACCGCACGCACCAGCTTGCCCTGGGCGTTGGGACCCACTTGGCAATGGAGGCCGCGCAGCGTGCCCTTCGCCCGTGACAGGCTTTGATTGTCCTGAATGAACGGCAGGTCGATACCGACTTCGGCCAGCCGCTTGGCATTGAAGGTCTCGGCGAAATAGCCTCGCTGGTCCTCGAAACGGCGTGGCACAACCAGGATCACGTCGGGAATGGAGAGACGTTCAACCCTCATGGCGGTGCCCGTTCAATGTGACGCGTCCGCGTCGTTCGCGAGCTCGAGCAGAATGCGGCCCAGTTCGGTCTTGGCCAGTGCCCGCGCGCGCGCGCGCAACGCGTTGACATCGATGAATCCCATGCGGAAAGCGACCTCCTCGGGACAGCCAACCAGCATACCTTGCCGCGCCTGGATGGTTTGCACGAAATTCCCGGCCTGAAGCAGGCTTTCGGGTAAACCCGCGTCGAGCCAGGCGCAACCGCGGCCCAGACGCTCAACGTTGAGACTGCCATCCTCGAGATACATGCGATTGATATCGGTAATTTCCAACTCGCCGCGCTCCGAAGGCCGTACCCGACGCGCGAATTCAGTAATGCGCGAGTCATAAAAATAGAGACCGGTCACCGCCCAATGCGAGCGTGGTTCGGTCGGCTTTTCGACAATGCTCGTGGCACGGCCGGTTTGATCGAACTCGACCACGCCGTAGCGTTCCGGATCGCGCACCTGATAGGCAAAGACGGTCGCGCCCTCAGACCGTGACGCGGCCTCGCGCAATTGCGCCGAAAGATGCTCGCCGAAGATCAGATTGTCGCCAAGCGCCAGGGCGCACGGCGCGTGATCAATCCACTCGGCGCCGATCAGAAACGCCTGCGCGAGGCCGTCCGGCTTCGGCTGTTCGGCAAAGGCGAAGCGCACACCCCATTGCTCGCCGGTGCCGAGCACGCGACGGTACAGCGGCAGATCGTCAGGTGTGGAAATGATGAGGAGATCGCGGATTCCCGCCAACATCAACAGGGTCAGCGGATAGTAGATCATTGGCTTGTCGTAGACCGGAAGCAGCTGCTTCGACAGGCCGAGCGTGATGGGATGGAGCCGGGTACCGGCGCCGCCGGCGAGGATAATGCCCTTCATCGTCTAGGCCCCCGTGCCCAAGCGTTGGCCCCCATAACGGCGCGCGCGGATATCTTCCCACCACGGCCGGTGCGCCAAGTACCATTCGACCGTCTTCGTCAGGCCGCCCTCGAAATCATGCTGTGCGCGCCATTCGAGCCCCGTGCGTGCCGCCGTGGGGTCGATCTCATAACGGAAATCGTGTCCGGGTCGGTCCGTGACGAAATGGATGAGACGCTCGCGGGAACCGGCGGGATCCGGAGCCAGCCGGTCCAGCACGGCACAGATGCCGCGCACCACATCGATATTGCGTTTCGACTGACCGGTGCCGATGCAGTAGGTCCGGCCAGGCTCTCCCCGCTCAAGCACCCGCACCAGTGCCTCGGCATGATCCTCGACATGCAGCCAGTCGCGCTGATTGCCGCCATCGCCATAGACTGGCAGCGGCTTGCCCTCGAGCGCGTTAATCGTAATGAGCGGGATCAGCTTTTCAGGAAACTGCCATTGACCATAATTGTTGGTCGTGTTGCTGATCAGCGTCGGCAGCTTGTAGGTATGATGCCACGCCCGCACCAGATGATCGGATGCCGCCTTGCTGGCCGAATAGGGGCTGCGCGGATCGTAGGGAGTGTTTTCATCGAACGGCGGGGCGTCGGCACTGAGGGTACCGAATACCTCGTCGGTCGAGACGTGATGGAATCGAAAGCGCGCCTTGGTCGGCCCGTCGAGATCGCTCCAATAGCGGCGCGCCGCCTCCAGCAGGGTATAGGTACCGACAATGTTGCTGTGGATGAATTCTCCGGGCGAGTCGATGGCGCGGTCGACATGGGTCTCAGCGGCAAGATGCATCACCGCGTCTGGACGATGTTCGGTAAAGGTCTTCGTCATCGAAGCCGCGTCGGCGATATCGGCACGCACCAGACAGTGTCGGGGATGACGGAGGGCCTCCTCCAAGGAAGCCTCGGAGGCGGCATACGTCATTTTGTCGATATTGATGATGTGATGATCGGTAGCGCGAATCAGCTGGCGAATCACCGCGGAACCGATGAAGCCACAGCCACCAGTCAACAATATTCTCATTGGAAATACCGCCCCCATCTAAACCTCAGCTGAATTCTTTGCTCGATGGGACGCAATCTCAGGATAGTATTGACATTGCTGATGGCGAACTGATTCACAATATAAGCCGGAAACCGGTTGAGCAAGATGGCATTTTTGCGCCGTAACATGACGCTGCCCGATTCCGCGATGTGCGCATAGCCGCATCCCGACTATTTGGCAAGCTGGATGCCCGCCTCAGCCGGTGCCAATGGTGTCGCCAGCGTAAAGATCAGGCTAAGAAAGCGCGAAAGCCCTACCGAACGGGCGCTTGCGACGTAGATGAGATCTTTATTTCGCATGCGAAAGCGGGATAGCAGGGCGTAACTCGTCGGGTCCATCAGATTCACCTGATAAATCACCGGAACCGGTTGATCGCCCTTCGTCGGCACCTCCAACTGGTGTGCGACGGCTGGACGCTCAAAGCGGAACAAGTAGACGCCAGTCGCGTCGGATTCATACCCCGTGACCGCCATGGATCGCGCCAAGCCGTCGGCGAGGCTTACGGAAGGATTCTTGAAGTCGATCTCGGAAATCCGGCCGGCGACACCGAACGCCGTGAAGGTTCGGGGGTTGAAATAGACCTCGACGCGATCGCCCGGAGACAGCACGACATTGCTTTTTCCTAGCGCCGTGAGGTCGTTCAGCGGCACTTCGGCCGAACTCTTCCCCCGGATTACTTTTATCATTTCATCATAGGGCGCGTTGAGCGGGCCGCCTGCCAGCGCCACAAGGTCGAGGACATGTTCCGCCTGAAGATCGAGCGTATAGCGTCCCGGGGTCTTCACGTCCCCCGAAATGATCACCGTGTTTTCGATATTTTTCGTCACGGTGACGATAACCTGAGGCGCGATCGATTTGTTTTTGAGGCGGCCCTCGATCCGGCGGCCGACCTCGGCCGGCGTCAGTCCCGCGACGTGAAGGCGCCCACCATAAGGCATCGAAACCGCGCCGTCCCGAGCAACTTGGAGCGGCGGCATGTTAGTTAGCGTCGCGCCGCTCGATTCAGGCGCCGCCGATGCGGAACCCGCGCCATTTTGGGCGCCCGGAGCGCCGGCAGAGGGACTGAATAGCGCCGGCGCCGTCTCGAAGAGGGAGACGGAAAGCACATCACCGACACCGATGCGGCCGACCGGTTCGGGTCGTCCAAGATGGCCAGACGCCTTCGGTTCCCGGGGCACCATGTCGATCTTTTCGATCACGTCCGGGGTTAACTTAACGATCTTAAGCCCCATCGGATTGCTATCCGATAGCGCGTCATCGATTTGACCTACCGTGGGACCGCTGGTCGGAACGTAATTGCACGCGCCGACAAATAAGGCAGACCACAAAATCGTGTAACGCGCGAGGGTTTTGCCGCTAAATATCGCCATTCTCTCTTTATGCCCGCACAATTGCCCAACCCTGAAGCCTCGACATGAACCATAATTCGGGACACTCTGTCAAAGTCGCGCGGCGGCGGCGTGGTTGCCGGCGATGACGATTGAACGCAACTGTCGGAGCCGTTATGATGCTTACAAAATCGGCTTCGATTTTCGGCCCACGGACACGTGGTGCCTCTGAATCGGTAACAATCCTCAGGTCGGCGGGCCAGCCTGGACGGCGATTGTAATTTAGACAGCGGACACTAATGATCCAGCTCACTAACGTTTTTAAATTCTATAAGACTGAACGTCATTTTAAGGTAGTACTGGATCATGTTTCGACCGTCTTCGAATCTGGTTCGTCTTATGCCTTATTGGGGGTCAATGGCGCTGGCAAGTCCACTACTTTGCGTTTGATTGCCGGCACGGAATTGCCCAATGGCGGGAAAATCCGCCGAACGGTTCGCGTTTCCTGGCCCCTCGGCCTCGGCTCCGTGTTTCATCCGCTCATGTCAGGGCGCGATAATCTTCACTTTATTTCGAGAATTTACGGCGCCGACATTAAGCGGGTAACAAAATTTGTCGAGGAATTCGCCGAGCTCGGCGATTATCTAGAAGCGCCGGTTCGAACCTATTCATCAGGAATGCTGGCGAGATTGGCCTTTGGTGCCTCGATGGCGGTGGAATTTGAATGTTACCTGATCGACGAGTCGATTTCAGTGGGCGACGCTAGGTTTCAGGTGCGCTGTGCAGAAGTATTTTCGCAACGGCGAAAGTATGCGGACGTCATATTCGTTTCGCATAGCATGGTACTGGCCAAATCTTACTGCAATAAAGGTGGCGTGCTTGTGGACGGGCGATTAATGACCTTCAATACGGTCGACGAAGCGGTGGACATGTATAATAAGCTTAATCGTTGAATGCCGCGTCCAAGGCGATCATCTGACGTCTTCGAAACGAGCGCTCGAGAGTAGGCTATGGCAACCCCCACGGAAAATCCGGATATCGAAACCGGTAACGCGCTGACCCGGATGCAATCCTCGTTGGTTCATGCGACCCGCATGTCGAAGGCGATCAGCGACACGGCGAGACGCATGCGGTTCTCGACGCGGGTATATCGGGGCAGCTACGCGGGTGGATTTCTGGCGCGGCGCGGCCAGCGGACATTCCGGCTGGGATTGCTGATTAGCTTTATTCTCTTGTTTGTTGTGCCCAGCATTGTCGTATCACTCTATCTCGGCTTTATTGCCTCACCACAATACATGACCGAGATTCGGTTGACCCTCGGAGGCGGCGAGACAATGGCGTCGGGCGACGGCTCGGCATTCCGCGGAGTGCCGGTTGCACTCATCGCGCAAGATACTGAAATTGTGGAAAAATTCCTCCGGAGTCCCGCCATTGTCAACTCGCTGGCCAAGTCGGGCAACTTGGGGGAACTCTACCAAAAGTCGAACATCGATTGGTTTTCAAGACTATCGAGCGACGCGTCGATGGAGGATTTGCAGCGCTATTGGAAGTCGAAGACGTCGGCGGACATCCAAATGCCCGGCGGCATACTTGTTTTCAAAATAAAGGCCTTTTCGCCGGAGGATTCGGCCAAACTTGCGGCGGCCGCGCTGGCGTCGAGCGAAACGATGGTGAATGACCTTAACGAGCGCATGGTACGCGACACCTTGCAGCGGGCGACCACCGATTTAAAAATATCTGCCGATCATCTCTCGGCCGCACGCGGCCGCCTGGAACAGACCCGCAACGATGAAGGCATGTTGAACGCGGGTGACGCCGCCGATGCCGTCAATCAGCTTCTGACGAGCGTCCAGGCGGGCCGCATCGCACTGCAGCAAGAATATGACAGCAGGCGCCGGTTTGTCGCCGCGTCACAACCGGAAATGCGTACGCTCCAGTCCCAGATTCACGCCGCGGATTTGCAAATCGCTGATCTGAAGTCGCGGCTGACAGTGACCGCCGCCACGAATGGCAATGGAAAGCGCAATGTCGTTGCCGCCGCGATGGCAAAATTGAGCGCGCTCGAACTTGATCGGCAAATTGCCGAAATGCAATACAGCATGGCATCGACTGCTTTGCAGGAGGCCCGAATTACCGCTGAAAGTAAGCTCGTCTACCTCAATCCCTTCGTCATGCCGATGTTGGGCGAAAAACCCGGGTTTCCGACGCCGCCCGAAAAGATTGCTTTTACAGTGTTGATCGCGCTGGCTGCGTGGGGCGGTTTAGCCGCCTTGGCGACCCTCGTCCGCAACAACATGGCGTGAAATGGTGCCTCATAATCCGTTTGTGTCGAGGCGTGGTCCCAAGGTCAAGCGAAAATCGCGACGCGACGACACGCAGGCTTTCGATCAGTACGACGATCGCGTCCCTTCACCGCAAAACGCGGTTGACATGGTGCCCGGCTGGCTTGGGTCCTTCCCGCCCGAGATATTGGTTTCCGCCGGACAGTTGGCCTTCTATTCCGACCCCAGAATTGCGTGGTGTCTAAGCGTGATCGGTTCCATCGCCGGAAGCTCGGTATTGGAGCTGGGCCCCCTCGAAGGAGGGCATACCTATATGCTTGAGCAGGCCGGCGCCGCCTCGATCGATGCCGTGGAAGCGAACAAGCTCGCCTTCATGCGATGCTTGATCTTCAAGGAGATTGTCGGGCTCAAGGTTGCGCGGTTTTATCTCGGCGACTTCGTGAAGTGGCTTGAGAACGATTCACGGACATACGATCTCATCATCGCCTCGGGCGTGTTGTACCACCAGCGCGACCCCTTGCGCTTTCTCGAACGGATCGCACATGTAGGGCGAACCGTTTTTTTGTGGACCCATTATCTGACCGAGCAGGCTCTGATTTCAGTCGACCCCCACCGTTCGGTGTTCTCTCTCGATGAGGTCGTGACGTTTCGGGGCATGCCCGTCCGGCTTTATCGCTGCAGTTACCGGGATGCAAACATGGACCGATCATTTTGCGGCGGCATCTATGATGAGCATCGATGGCTGCATCGCGACGATCTTCTATCCGTCCTTACATTGCTCGGCTTCAATGACGTGAAGGTTGGCATGGATCAGCCCGATCATGTGAACGGTCCGGCTTTCAGTATCGTTGCCCGAAAGCTGCCCGTCGCGACGGGTTGATTGCGTGCTCTTCAACGTCGAAAGCGATCTTGGGAGTCGGATCACTGGATATCTCGTGACGGATTCGTTTTCCGGCCAAGGGCGCGTCGGCATCGTATCTGACAAACACACGATTGCCGAGATAGAAGCTTCGGAGCCGCTCGCTTCGCTTGTCGCCGCTGGGCGCCACGAGACGGGAAGATGCGGATTTGTGTTCGACGAAACGATTGTACCAGGTCTCGAGGGGCTGACGGACGTTGAAATCTATGACGTCGAATCAGGATTACTCATCTATCGCCGAGCGCCGGCTGGACAGTTCATTCCAGAGAAATTGATTCGCCTCGATACGCATTTGGTTCCACTGCGGCGGGTCGATACGGCCATCAGGCGTCGCTTCAGCTATAGCTATGTCAATGCCGAGCGTGCCGGACTAGAGTCGGTGACACAAATATTTCATTTGTTGCTTGCGAAGTCGATTTATCTCTCGGGACGCTTTCTCTATCGATCCTTTGAAAATTTGATCGACAAACAGTTCAAGATGATCTGTCTCTTACATGACCCGTTCGAGGAGTTGGCGGAGAGGTTACTGTTCTTCCGGCACGTGGCCCGGCGCGGACGCATGGATTTGCGAGATTCGTTCACTTTCGCGGGGGCAATCGAATTTGCGGCGGGGCTGATGCTTTCCGACGATCGGAGGTTGCGGGCGGCGCTCGGTCGAATTACCAGCGACGCGTTGCTTGCCTTGCAGAATCCGCTTGTTCGTCAACTGACGGTGCCAAATTTGCAGGATCTGCCGCGGGGCGGCGCGGTCGCCTCGGCATTAGGCATACTCGCATCGTGCGCGGTTGTGGGCTTGCGCGACGAAAGCGCGCAATTCGCCTCCGCGATGTCGGCCCTTCTTTCTTCCGACACCGATGTCGTTCCGGCGGCGCCGCGCTGCACCGCGGCGATCGACCTTGCTGTCCGGTTGCGTGAAATTCCGATGGTTCACACGCTTCTGGAATTAGACCTCGAACTCTACGATCGAGTAGCCGAGGCCTATCGCCAAGCTGCCGCTGGTCTTTCAATCCCCAGCGGGAAGCGATATTTTTCCGTCCCATGATAGCAGGTGTGCCTGATGAGTTGGCTTGAACGAGCACGTCGGCGCGAGGGCAGCCACACGGCCGCGTCGTCGGAGCCACTCGTCAAGAACACATCCCTCGTCGATCATGCTGAATCCGGGTTGATCGGCCGCGAGGATATTGAGTACGTCAACGTACGCGGCAAAGGCCGGTGGGTACGATACCCCGATTTCATCTTCAGGTTGTGGCCGAGTTTCATTCTCTTCGTCGCCCTGCCCGCCCTTGCAATAACCTATTACTTTGCGTTCGTGGCGGCGGACCAATATGTCGTGCAAGCACGTTTCGTTGTGCGGCAAGTCGAGGACACCGCCTTTAAGGGTACCGTCAAGTTCGATACCACGCAGAGCGGCGCGGGGGCGTCCAACAAATCGCCGACGCAAGATACCAAGACGTCGAGCAGCAAGGGCGGGCGCAGCTCATCGATCACGACGGACGATCAGGACGGTTTTGTTGTCGCCAGCTACATCGGCAGCGGCGCCATCATCAACCAGATTGCCAAGAATTTGGACGTGCGTTCGCTGTTTCAACGGCCCGAGGCGGATTTTTGGGCTCGGCTGAAGGATCACTCGTCTCAGGAGGACTTCGCGCGCTATTGGCTCGACATGGTGAACGCGTACGTCGATCGCCAATCCGGGATCGTCACTCTCGAGATCAGGGCATTCCGCCGCGCCGACGCGCTGGCGTTGTCGAAAGACATCATCGCCAATGTATCGCAACTATTGAACGACATGTCCCTTCGGGCGCGGGACGACGCCCTGGCGCGGGCGAAGCAGGAGGTCGGCCGGTCCGAAAAGGCGATGCAATCGGTCATGGTCGAGATGGAAGCATTCCGTAATCGCGAAGGCTTGATCGACCCCGCCAATGTCGCGGTTAACACCAATGATCTGTTGAAGCAGTTGTTGAGCCAGCGCATCGAGACCGATAGCGAGTTGTACGTTACGAGGAAGATGCGCGGCGGTGCGCCAAACATTCCCGCCATGGAATCGCGGTTGAAGTCGCTTGACGCCCAAATTGCGGAATTGCAAAGCACCCTGACCGCGAAACATGCGAAGGGGGCGACGATTTCGGCGACCCTGGTGAAATTCGACGAACTGGAAGTGAAAGAGCAACTCGCGCGGCAAATGTATGTGGATGCGCGTGTCAGCGAGGAACAGGCGCGTCGGACCGCGGAAAATCGGTGGCTATACCTCGCGGTGTTTCAGCCGCCGGTCCTGCCCGACGATTCGGAATATCCGGATCGCATCGCCTTTCCCGCGATCGCGGCGATCGTGCTGTTTGCCTTTTGGAGCACCGGCGCTTTGATCTGGGCATCTGTTCTCGATCATCGCACATGACCCGGCCGAATTGATTTCAGAGGATGGGGGTCGATAGCGAACGGGCGGTTCCCGATTGGGGCATTGCGGAACAGAAATTAGCCGCGAATGATGACGCGGCCCAAATTTTTTTCCGGCGCTTCGGCTCGCGACGCGGTGCGTGGGTCGAAATATCCTTCAGCCAAAGTTTCCGCTCGCAGCCTACCCGTCCATTGTTGCGACTTCGCGCCGCCGATGGCCGCGTCGCCGAGCAGATTTTGCCGGCGGCTGTGTTCGGCAGGGCGGCCTGGATCGGGCTTGTTCCGATCGAATTCGTCGAGATGGAGATTTTAATTCACGACGGTGCCGCGGATGATTTTCGCATCGACCGGATGTCAGATTTCGGCCTCGTCGAGCTGCAGTGGCGGTTGTGGCTTCGCGCGCCGCGCCAAGTGGTGCGTTTCTGGACGCGTGATTTGCCGCGCTCAAGGAAGCAGCAAGCGAACCCGATCCGCGTTCTGCCAGACCGCTATCCGCTATCCGCAATTGCAAAGTTCGCAAGGAAACGAGGGCGAGCCATCGAACTCGACAAACTGGATCGCATCGTTCCCTCCGATCGTGTCGTTGAATTTCTCATGCTTCTGTCGGATCGGTTCGTCGCGGCGGAATTGGCCGCGACCGTCGCCTCCTTGCGCGGACAGGCATGGACAGGGTGGCGCATGACGATCGCCGCGCCGGCCGGATTGGCGGCCGCCGTGGCCGCCGCGATTGTAGGGGCCGGCCCCCTCGCCGCCGATGAGCGAATAGCGATTGTTGAATTTTCCGAGTCCGAGTTGAGCGGAACCGCGCTTGTCCGGCTGATCGAGCGCGCCACCGGCGATATGATCGGCTTCCTCGATAACGGCGATCGCTTGACGGCCGAGGCGATACTGGCAATCCACGCCCACATCGCCGGCGAGGCGATCCCGGCTGCGCTTTACACCGACAGCGCCCTCGTCGATGCCGGCGGCCGCATTACCGAAATACGCCTGAAGCCGGATTGGAGCCCCGAGTATCTCCGTCGCGATGATTACGTCGGCGGACTATGGTTGCTCAACGCGGATGTGGCGAGGACGATCGCCCCGACCCTGTCAGGAAATTTCGACACATTGCGTCGCCGATTGCTGTTTTCCGTGTGCGCCGCCGGATCGCCGGAGGGGGTTCGGCACATTAAGCGCGTGCTGCTGCATCGACTGAACCACCATGCGGCAGCCGCGCACGGCCAAAACATGCGACCGGCGATGCCAGCATTGCCAACAGCGGCAAAGATGGCGGTGGCTGGCGAGGCCCTCGAGAAGATGCCGAAGGTGTCGATCATCATCCCAACGCGCGATCGCCTCGATCTGCTACAGCGAGCGGTCGACACGTTGCTGGAAAAGACCGTCTACGAAAACTATGAAGTGATCATTGTCGATAACGGCTCGACCGAAGAAGCCGTCACGGCCTATCTGGCGCGGTTGCAGGCCAAGGGCCTGGTCCAAGTCATTTCCCATCATGGCACGTTCAATTTCCCGCGCCTCATGAACGGCGCCGTCGCCCATGCCTCGGGCGACATCATCGTGATGCTGAACAACGACACCTTTATCATCGAGCCAAACTGGCTGTCCGAAATGGTCGCGCTCGCAATTGAACCAGGCGTGGGCGCCGTGGGCGCAAAGCTCATTTATCCCAACGGAACCATCCAGCACGCGGGCGTCGTTGTCGGATTGGGCGGATACGCCGGACATTATTATCGGCGATTGGAAGCGAACCATCGCGACCACCTCGGCCGTCTTGCCGTCACCCACGAAGTGTCCGCCGTCACCGCCGCCTGCTTGGCCGTGACGCGCGCAAATTACGATGCGGTGGGCGGGCTGGACGAAGCGTTGGCAATCGACTTCAACGACATCGATTTTTGCCTGCGTTTGACCAGGCGCGGATTGCGAAATCTATGGACGCCCGATGCGGTGGTGGGCCATGTCGAATCGGCGTCGCGTGTCGGGCCGAAAGGCAAGAATTCGCCGCTGTTTTTGGCCGACGGTGCCCGCTTCGCCCAACGATGGAAATCGGTCATGCTGAACGATCCATATTTTCACCCTGCCCTATCGCTGCAGGTATTCCATGAAATGCTCGAGTAGGCGATGCGCCTGGACAAACCCGTGAGGTTCGGCACGATTTGCTTTATCACGAAATTGACTTTTGGTTGAATGGGTGCCTCGGCGGATTTGAAAAAGCGCTGCTGAAGTACGATCGATTCGAATTCTAAGGGGGCGAGGAATGGGGCGTCAGATTGTTTTCCTGCATATTCCAAAAACGGCCGGGCAGGCGGTACGCGATATGTTGCTGCGAAGTTTTCCGAAAAAACTCGCGTGTCCGGCGATGGGCGATTATCAAATCGCCGTATATTCGAAGGAGGAACTCAATCAGTTCGAAATCTTCGCGGGGCACTACTCCCCTTCGCTGATGGACGCGCTCCGAGACGATGCTTTTGTTTTCACTGTGTTGCGGGATCCGGGACATCGGATCATTTCATTCCACCGCTTCATCCGCGAACAAGCACGGGCGATGTCGCCGGAAGCACTGTCGTGGCCCCAGAACGCGGGCCCCGCAGCGGCACTTCGAATGCCGTTCGACCAATTTCTTGCCACGCAGGACCCGAATTTGCGAACCTATGTTCGTAATTCACTCGACAATTTTTATACCTATTATTTCGGCACCCGGCGATTTGGTGCCCGGTACATGATCAGAGATATCTATCCAGACTCGGATTATTTCATAACAGAGAAGGTGCTCCATAACGCCATTGCGAATATCGCTTCCGGAATTCACGTTTACTACATGGATAAATTTGACGAACTCATTCGTGATTTGAGCGCCATGGATGGCTATCAGGAAAGTCCACTTCTAAAAATCAATGCCGGCGCGGCATTGGAGGGCAAAATACGAGACTATTGCCAGGCAAATTCCGATTCTCTCGATAGAACCCTCGAATACCTTTATATTTTTACTCAGTGGGATTGGCGGATTTTCAACTACTTTAAGCCGTGACATCCGGGCGGGATCCCGGCGCTCATCGCGGTTTCATCCTCCGTCCGACTGCACAACCCTATGCCGGCTTCGGCAGGACATCGGTGATCGTACGAATGCCAGGCTCGTAAGGGGTTAGCGTTCCAACAAGTTCTTCGAGTTGACCTGCGGCGCGTTCGACATCGTCAAATTCGATTTTGCCGAGTTGCCAAGGCGCAAAACGCCACCACCGCACCGCCAGGAACCGTTCGACGATTTTTTCCGGCAAGCGCAACCGGAGGACCTTCGCGGGGTTGCCGCCGACAATTGCATAAGGCGGCACGTCTTTGACGACGACCGAGCCTCCCGCAACGATGGCGCCATCGCCAATGGTGACGCCTGCTCGGATCATGGCGCCGGTGCCGATCCAGACATCGTTGCCGATGAGGGTGTATTTCGCACTCGTGCCGCCTTTGACGCCAACAAAATGGCTGAGATAGCGATGGTATTTGTCGGCGTCGGGGAATTGATTACCGATCTGAAACAGCGGGCTCGTCAGGTATTGGAAGGGACTCGTGCTCACCCACGACACCGGATGATCCTGGCGACCCAAATTGACTTCTTCCGCGATCGAGACATAGCGGCCAATCGTACAGGCACCGCAGAATCCGGAAACGGCATAGCTGAATGCGCCAATCTGACAATCATTCTCAAATCGGAGCCATTTGAGGCTACAAGGCGGCTCAAACCGCAAGCTATCCGGATAACTCGCGACGTTAGGGCCGAACAGTGTCTCAACCCCCGCATCGAACAAAGCGCGTTTTAGTTCTGGCGTTAAAAGAATCATGGTCGCTGCTCTCAATATCCCTTCGTTTCGCGGGCCAATCATCCGGTCCCGAATCATCTTATCGTCGTTTGCCCGCATCCCCTGATAATGGCTTGAACCCGCGAAACTCGGCAAGGACAACGAACACGAAATAATTGTAGGAATCTCGGGTTTCTTGAACGGGTCATCGATGAGGTGCATCGGCATGCTATTGTCGCCCGAATTTGAGCATAAGTAGCCAAAAATGCTTTGTGGAATAGGGAATCCCCTTTAAAAAACCGTCCTGAGGAAATGTGGGAATCGCATTGGGAAATTGGGTGGGCGCGGGTCGGCGGGATTGTGGAGGGCGAGATTGGGGGAAATCGGTCCATCATTGTGGATAGCCTCGACGTAAGCGCAAGCGCTCTGGATTTCCAAGGACTTCGCTCAATTCACCCTCGGCTAAGGCGATGACCCCGCCCGTTTGCGTGAGGAAAATGTCAAGTTCTTGCTGAACGCAGTTGTTTGTGCTATTGGGAACAAATGTCTATCGTCAAACTCGAAAGAAAAATGGTTGCAGATCCGAACGCCGCCAAGGTGAAAGACGATTTGTCGCTCCTAATTGAACAAATAATGCGGAAGGATTGGTATGCGGGACCCTTTATTACGGGGGTTCAATTTGACTCTTTCTCCGAGATGGCGAAACTACACGGTATTTCACTTGGTGGAAAAAGATACCTTGATTTCGGTTGTGGCGCACATCGGCCGCTCAGTCTGGTCGTGCCCCAGGTGGTGGTGTAGGAGCGGTTTCAGCGGATTAGGCCCGTAGGGCGGCGTAGCCGCCCGGAGGGGCTGATCCGCTGGTTGGTCA
>Ga0208357_1001030_pt1 | contig 21110 bp, 23 predicted proteins | sample NGESurdeep092012_6_FD_184487 | JGI IMG/M metagenome (GOLD analysis project Ga0208357, IMG submission 184487) | Arctic peat soil microbial communities from Barrow, Alaska - NGEE Surface sample F52-2 deep-092012 (SPAdes) | ecosystem: Environmental > Terrestrial > Soil > Wetlands > Peat ... | reverse complement strand
GTCGGCCTCGCGCTAGGTCATTGGGCCTCGTCTTCGAACGGATGCCCCTAGATGGACGGGATTATAGGCATCGTCACGATGCTTGTCATCCTGCCTATGCTTGTCATAGGCTGCATAATGGCGGCGCCTCGGCGAGGGTCACGATCCTTCGGTGCGTCGGCTCGGCGCTCTCGGGATAAACTCCGCGACCGCAGGGGAGCGGAGTCGAGCCACGCGACGCAACGTCTGGCAGCGCGCGGCTCGACTCCGGCGCCTTCGCGCCTACGCTCGCCGTGACAGTTGTAGGTGCGTCGCGTCGAGCTCTCGTTTGAACGCGTCGATGGCGGCGAGGGCGCGTTGGGCCATTTGCGTGCGGCGTTGTTTCTTGTCGCGGATTTTTTCGGGGAGATCGGGGAACGGGGCCCAGGTGACGTTGGCGGGTTGGAAGTCGTGGGTCGCGGTGTTTTGTAAGTGTGCGACGACGGCGCCGAAGGCGGTTTCGCGTGGAAACTCCAGCGGCGCTAATCCCAAGATCGTGCGCGCGGCGTGGATCCCGGTCATCGCGCCGCAGGCGGCGGCTTCGACGTAGCCTTCGGCGCCGGTGATCTGTCCGGCGAACCAGATGGCCCGGTCGCCGCGCAGTTTGAGCGCTGCATCCAGCACGCGCGGGGAGTCGATGAACGTGTTGCGATGCATCACGCCCAAGCGCAGCCACTCCGCGTCCGCCAAGCCCGGTAGTTTCCCAAACGCTTCCTTCTGCGACGGCCACGTCATGCGGGTTTGAAAGCCGACCAGATTGAACGCGGTGCCCTGGACGTTTTCCTTACGCAACTGTACGACCGCGTGCGGCGTGACGCCGGTGATGGGATGGCGTAAACCTACCGGCTTGAGCGGTCCGAAGCGCAAGACGTCGTCGCCGCGGTCGGCCATCTCTTCCACCGGCAGGCAGCCTTCAAAGTACTTCGTATCGTCGCCGGCCTCGAACGCTTTGGCTTGATGTCGCGGCAGGGTGCGCAAATCGTGCAGCAGCTGCGCGTATTGTTCGCGATCCAGCGGCACGTTGAGGTAGTCGTCGCCGTCGCCCTTCTCGTAGCGCGACTTGCGGTACATCAGCGACTCGTCCAGCGAATCGGCCGCAACGATCGGCGACGCCGCATCGAAGTAGTGCAAGCGCGCGGCTCCCAGCAAGCCGTCGATGCTGGCCAGCAGCTCGTCGCTGGGCAGCGGTCCGCAGGCCACGATTACCGGGCGACCGTCAGGAATCGCGTCGATCGCTTCGCGGTGCAGCCTAATCCGCGACGAGGCAGCGATCCGATCCTGCACCCCGCGAGCGAATAGCGCGCGATCCACCGCCAGCGCGCCGCCGGCCGGCACGGCGGCTTCGCGCGCCGAGGCGATGATGACCGAATCGAAGCGGGAGAGTTCTTCCTTGAGCAGCCCCACGGCATTTTCAAGGGCCGCGCCGCGCAGCGAGTTGCTGCAAACCAACTCGGCCAGATCGCCGGTCTTGTGCGCGGGTCCAGACTTGACCGGGCGCATCTCGTACAAATCGACGTCCGCGCCGCAGCGAGCGGCCTGCCAGGCGGCCTCGCAGCCCGCCAGGCCGCCGCCGATAACGGTCAGCCGGTCAGGCTTCAACCGGCTCCTCGGCGTCGGGTGTGCCGCCGTGCAGGGCCAAGAGCGACGAGGTATCGTGCTCTTTGTCGGCCGAGCAGAGCAGTTGGATCGCGCCGCCGCGTTTGATCTTGAGCACCACGTACGAGCCGCAGACCGGGCACGGCTCGGGAATCACGCGATCCCACGAGACGAAATCGCATTTGGGATAGTTGGCGCAGCCGTAAAACGTACGGCCTTTCTTCGATCGGCGTTCGACGACCATGCCACCGTCCTTGGGACACTTCGCGCCGGTATCTTTGAGGATCGGTTTGGTGGTCTTGCACTCGGGATAGCCGGTGCATGAGATGAACCGGCCGAAGCGGCCGGTCTTGATGACCATCGGCCGACCGCAGTTCGGACAGATCTCGTCGGTCGGCTCGTCCTCGATCACGACGCGCGGCAGTTTTTTCTCGGCTTCTTCCAATTCGATTGCGAACGGACCGTAGAAACGCCGCAAGATTTCGACCCAATCTTGGCTGCCGTCGGCCACCTTATCCAGGTCGCCCTCCATCTGCGCGGTGAAGCGCAGATCGACGATGTCTTTGAAGTGTTCGGCCAACAGATCGTTGACGGCGATGCCGATGTCGGTCGGCTTGAAGCGACGGTCTTCCTGGGTCGTATAGCCGCGCGCTTGGATCGTTTCGACGATCGTGCTGTAGGTCGAAGGACGGCCGATGCCGTTCTCTTCGAGCGCCTTAACCAGTGAGGCTTCGGTGTAGCGCGGCGGCGGTTCGGTGAAGTGCTGTTTGGGATCGATCGAGCGCCGTTCCAAGTCCTCGCGGTCGTTGAGTTCGGGCAGGCGCACCTTGGCCTTCCCGTTCGCACCCGGAGCGCTGGCGGACGGCCCCTGTTGTTCCTCGTCGCGCCCTTCTTCATAAATACGCGTGAAGCCGGCGAACTTGAGGACGCTGCCGGTCGCGCGGAACGTGTACTCGCCCGCAGCGATATCGACGGTGGTTTGGTCGAAGACCGCCGGCGCCATCTGCGAGGCCACGAAGCGCTCCCAGACCAGCGTATAGAGCCGCAGCTCGTCGCGCTTGAGAATGCCCGACATCTTCTCGGGCGTGCGATGGACCGAGGTGGGCCGGATCGCCTCGTGGGCGTCTTGCGCCCCTTCGCGCACCTTGTGTTCGCGACCGCCATGGAACGCTTCGCCGTAGGTCTCCACGATGAACTCGCGGGCGGCCTCGCGCGCCTGGTCGCTGATCCGCGTCGAATCGGTACGCATGTAGGTGATCAACCCTTGGGTACCCTCGTCGCCCAGATCGACGCCCTCGTAGAGCGCCTGCGCGACCTGCATCGTGCGGCGGACGCGAAAGCGCAGCTTGCGCGCGCCCTCCTGCTGCAAGGTCGAGGTCGTAAACGGGGCGGCCGCGTTGCGCCGCGTCTCGCGCTTCTTGATCGTCTCGACGCGAAAGGTCGCGTCACGGATCGCATCGAGAATCGCGTCGGTTTGTTCGCCGGTGGTGATCTCGAGCTTCTGCCCGCGGTGGGCGATAAGGTCCGCGGGGAACGGCAGTTCGGGGGTCCGCAGGCTTGCGAGCAAGGCGGTGATCGTCCAATATTCGCGCGGGACGAAGGCTGTGATTTCTCGCTCGCGATCGACGATCAGCTTGACGGCGACGGACTGCACCCGCCCTGCCGAAAGGCCGCCTCGCACTTTTGCCCAGAGCAGCGGCGAGATTTTATAACCGACCAGACGGTCCAGAATGCGGCGAGCCTGCTGGGCATTGACGCGGTCCATATCGATGCTGTGCGGCTCGCGCAACGCGGCCAGGGCGGCCTCTTTGGTGATCTCGTGAAGCTCGACGCGTTTGGGATTCTCGAGTTTGAGCAGTTCGGCCAGATGCCACGCGATCGCTTCGCCTTCGCGATCGGGGTCGGTGGCCAGGAACACTTCGCTGGCCGATTTGACCGCGCTTTTGAGTTCCTTAATAAGGTCGCCTTTGCCCTTGATCGTCAGGTATTTCGGGGCGAAATCGTGATCGACGTCTACCCCCAATGTGGACTTGGGAAGGTCGCGCACGTGACCCACCGACGCCTTCACCATATAGCGAGGCGGGAGGAACTTTTTGATCGTGCGGGCCTTCGTCGGCGATTCCACGATGATCAGGGGCTTTTTCACGGGGCCTAGTATACTCCCGGCGTCAAGCGCTCGGCAACGCTTGACTTTCCGGCGACGAGGGCGACGCCCCAAAAACTTTTTCGCGCCGCACGCCGTTTTCGCGCCCCCGCAACGCGCGCGAATTTGCACTAAATGCGATTTTCCTTTATTATTCCTTCAAAGCGCCGATAGTGCGCTGTCCACTACTATATCGTCCCCGGGGACGAGGAGGAATAATGGACGACCTCATGACCAACGGCGGCACGGTTGCCGAAGAGAAAAAGAAACCGCGTCGCAAGAAGGCCCGCCGTAAAGCGGCCGGCGCCAAGAAAGCCGCAACCGGCGGCCGTAAGAAGGCCGCTCGTAAAACCGGCGGACGCAAGAAAGCCGCTAAGAAGGCCGGTGGCCGTAAGAAGGCCGCTCGCAAGACCGGCGGACGCAAGAAAGCCGCCAAGAAGAAAACCGGCGGACGCAAGAAGGCCGGACGCAAGAAGGCCACGCGTAAGAAGGCCGGCGGACGCAAGAAAGCCGCCAAGAAGTCGGGCGGACGTAAAAAGGCCGCACGCAAGACCGGCGGACGCAAGAAGGCCGCCAAGAAGACTGCCGGACGCAAGAAGGCCGGCGGGCGCCGCAAAAAGGCTGCTAAAAAGAAGTAAGCCTTCGCGCTTTTTTCTCTAGCAAAAACCGCAACGGGGCAATCGCTAAAGCGATCGCCCCGTTTCTTTTTTGGGACCGTTGGCCAGGTCGGGGGCTTGCCCGTTGTGTTCTTCCACCCAGTGGCACGCCGCGAAATGGCCGCCGCCGTAATCGGTCAGCGGCGGTTCTTCGATCCTGCAGCGCTCGAACGCGATCGGGCAGCGCGTGTGGAAGCGACAGCCCGACGGGGGATTGACCGGCGAGGGGATATCGCCGCTGAGCACGATGCGTTTGCGGCGCTGCTCGACCCGCGGATCCGGAATCGGGATTGCCGAGAGCAGCGCTTGGGTGTAGGGATGCATGGGGTTTTCGTAGAGCGCGTCGCGATCGGCCGATTCGACGAGTTTGCCGACGTACATGACGGCGACCCGCGTCGAGATGTGCCGCACGACCGAAAGATCGTGCGCGATGAAGAGGTAGGTCAATCCCAGGCGCTGCTGCAGATCCTCGAGCAGGTTGATGACTTGGGCCTGAATCGAAACGTCCAGCGCCGAGACCGGCTCGTCGCAAACGATGAACTTGGGATCGACGGCCAGCGAGCGCGCGATGCCGATGCGCTGGCGCTGGCCGCCCGAGAACTCGTGCGGATAGCGATTGGCGTGATACGGCTGCAAGCCGACCAGCTTGAGCAGTTCTTGAACCCGCGCGTCGGCTTCCGCGCCGCGCGCGATGCCGTGAATCCACAGCGGTTCGGAGATCGTGGCGCCGACGGTCATGCGGGGGTTGAGCGAGGCGTAGGGGTCCTGGAAGATGATCTGCATTTCCTTGCGCAGGCGGCGGACGTCGCCGCGATCCATCGTCAGGACGTTCTTGCCGCCGAACAGCACTTCGCCCGAACTCGCCGGCAGCAGGCGCAGAACGACGCGCCCGACGGTGGTCTTGCCCGAACCCGACTCGCCGACCAAGCCCAGCGTCTCGCCGGCGGCGATCGTAAACGAGACGCCGTCGACGGCCTTGACGTCGGCCACGTGACGCGACAGCAGGCCCGCGTGGATTGGAAAATACTTGCGGAGATCCCGAACTTCGACCAGCGGTTCCATCCTACGTCCCCTGGGCCGAGCCGGCAACGGAGGGCGGCAGAACGGCCGGGAGTTGGTCCGCGGAGCGTTCGTCGTAGAGCCAGCACCGCGCGACGTGTCCCGCCCCGAAATCGATCAGCGGAACGGGCTCGGCGCAGATCGGCATGCGGTAGGCACAACGCGGCGCGAACGCGCACCCGGGCGGCAAGCGCAAGAGGTTGGGCGGCTGACCTTTGATCGGCTGGAGGCGCTGGCGCTCGCGCGCGTCCAAACGCGGAAGCGACGCCAGTAGCCCTTGCGTGTACGGCATCTTGGGCTCGGCGAAAATCTGATCGGCGCTGCCGTATTCGACCAAGTTCCCGCCGTACATCACCAGCACGTTCTTGCAGGTCTCCGCGACGACGCCCAGATCGTGCGTAATTAAGATGATCGCGCTGCCGGTGTCGCGCTGCATCTCGTTCATCAGTTCGATGATCTGCGCTTGAATCGTCACGTCCAGGGCGGTCGTTGGTTCGTCGGCGATGAGCAGCTCGGGGTCGCAGGAGAGGGCCATCGCGATCATCACGCGTTGGCGCATGCCGCCCGAAAACTGATGAGGGAAATCGCCCAGGCGTTTTTCGGGCGACGGGATGCGCACCTTGTTGAGCATGTCGATGGTCTTGGTGCGCGCGTCGTTGCGGTTGAGCCCCAAGTGCAGGCGCACGGCTTCGGAGATCTGCTCCCCGATCGAAAGCACCGGGTTGAGCGAGGTCATCGGATCCTGAAAGATCATCGCGATCTTGTGGCCGCGGATCTTGCGCATCGCGGGTTCGCTCTTGGTCAGCAGGTTTTCGCCGTTAAAGAAAATGCCGTCGGCTTCGATCGTCGCGTTGCTTTGCAGCAAGCGCATGATCGACAGCGACGTTACGGATTTCCCCGAACCGGACTCCCCGACGATGCCCAGCGTCGCCCCGGCATCGACCGCAAACGACATCCCGTTGACGGCCGTAACCGGACCGTCTTCGGTTCTAAAGGTCGTCCGCAGATTCTTGACCTCGAGCAGCGCCACGGTGTTAGATTCCGGTCAGCGACAAGATGAGAAACGCGACGACAAACGTGCCGGCGGTAAAGCCGGTGATGCGTTTGAGCTGATCTTCGACTCCGGGCCGACCGCGGTATGCCGACTCGACCTTCCCGCCGATGGTTCCCGAGAGCCCTTCTTGTTTGGTGGTCTGCACCGCGAGCAGTACGATGAGTCCGACCGCAGCGATGACGCCGATGGCGGCGACCGTATGCGTAAACCAGGCCGCGTGTTGCTGCATCCAGCTCAACTGCATGACCGTGGTCACCGGGGCGGATACGGTCGTCGTGGGCAGGGCCGGCGGCGTCGTGGCCGGCACGGTCTTTCCGGCCGCGGTCGTAACGTGCGTGACGGTGGCCTTGGCGGTCGTAGCGAGGGCAAGTAGGAACGAGTTCAAGACGGGGGCTCTCCTCTGGCGTGCTCGGCAATCGTAGGGACCGGGCCTCCCCCACTACGACCGCGCGGCCGTGGCCGCCTGCGCCTGGGGCAGGTAAAGCGTCCTTCTGCCGCAAGACGAGGAGGTTGTGTTGGAGCCCATGCAGTCGGTCGTTCCGATCAAGAACCGTCGCGTCTGGCGGGATCTGGCCAAGATCCTGTCCACCGTCTTCAACCCGTTCCTTACGGCGCTGGCGCTGTTCGCTATCCTGGCGCACGTGGGGGCTCGGAATACCGACGAGTTCTGGCGCCTGCTGATGGTATCGACCTTCTTCACCTCGATCGGCCCGATGCTCTACGTCTTTTGGTTGTACGCGACCGACCGCATCTCGGACCTCGACATGTCGCTGCGCAACGAGCGCGAGGCCGTCCTCACCGCCTTCGTGGTCTTCTATCTGGTCGGCAGCGGCATCTTATTGGTGCTGGGCGCCCCCACGCTGATGGTGGCGGCGATGGTCGGCTATACGTTCTCGACGTTGGTCGTCCAATACATCACGCGGTATTGGAAGATCAGCACGCACGCCCTAGGCATTACCGCCCCGTTCGTGGCGCTGAGCATGCTCTATGGGCGTCAGCCGCTGCCGTTCGTCGTGTTGATTCCGATGGTCGGCTGGGCGCGCGTGTACCTCAAATCTCACACGGTGCTGCAAGTTTTGGCCGGTTGCGCGTTAGCGATCTTCTCGACGGTCGTGATCTTTCGGCTCTTTCACGTCGGAACGCTCTGACCCGAAACCGAGAGGTTCGTACCGCCCGTTCCGCTCTGAGCGAGAAACGCCCGCACGTTGTCGTGAAAGAGCGCGACGTCACCGGTCGTGACGTACCGCGTATGTCCCGATCCCGGCGGGATGCCCCGCGAAGCGACCAGGGCTGCGGCGCGACCGGCTTGCTCGATTGCGGGATCGATTCGCGCGACCGAGGTTCCCAACGCGCGTTCGAAATGCACGTCGAGCACCGGATAGTGCGTGCACGCCAGGATCACCGCATCGAGGTCGTCAGGCAGCTGGGCGCACACCGCGGCAACGGCGTCGCGGGCGGTCGCGCCGTCGATCTGGCCCGCTTCGACCAGCGGCACCAGCGCCGGGGCCGCAACCTCGCTGACGCGCGCGTGCGGCATCAGCGCGCGCAGCCTGCCCCCGTAGGCGCCGCTTTGGACGGTCGCCGCCGTGGCAACCACACCGATCCGTGCGAAGCCGGCGTCGTGCATGGCGATCGTAGCCGATTCGATCAAATCGAGGACGAGCGCGCGCGTCGGCGGGTAGCCATAACGGTCGGCGATCGCACAGGACGTGTTGCACGCCATCACGATAGCGCCCACGCCTTGCGCGTCGAGCCAGCCAAGATTACGGCGGAGCAATTCGTGGAGTTCTTCGGCCGACCGTTCCCCGTACGGCACGTGTGCTTGATCGGCGAGGAACACCACGTCGTGCGCGGGAAGCAGCGCGCGAACGCGCCGCAAGACGGTCAACCCGCCCAGCCCCGAATCGAAGAGTCCCAGCATTATTGGTTGCCGGTTTGTGCGGCTGGAGGCGGCGCGCCCGCGTAGTCTGCAATCCCGTCGGCGATCGCCTGCGCGGCCTTTTGACGCCACGCCGTCGAGGTTAAGAGCGCGAAATCGCTGGGGTTGCTCAAGAATGCCGCCTCGACGAGAATTGCGGGCATGGTGGCGTGGAGCGTTACGTACAGGTCATTTTTCACGATGCCGTCGTCTTTGGTTCCCAGGGCCACGGCGGCGCGGTGCGACACCGCACGCGCCAACGGCACGTCGGCGGGCTTGGAATAGTAGGTCGTCGTGCCGTTGGGTCCGGGGTTCAAGTACGAGTTGACGTGCACCGAGACGAAGAGCCGCGCGCCGGCCTTGTTGGCGACGTCGTCGCGGCCCTGCAGCTCGACGCGGCCGGAATCGTAGGGAGCGATGACGTCAACGTCGCTGTTGCGCGTCATCACGACCTGCCAGCCGCGTGCGAGCAAGATATCGCGCAGACGTCGCGCGATATCCAGCGTCAGATTGGCCTCGCGCGTGCCGCCCTTGACGACGCCCGGATCGCTTCCGCCATGACCGGGATCGATCGCGATCAGGCGCGGATTGCGCGCGACGTAGCCGGCGTGCGGTGCGAACTTCCAAGCGTCACCGCTAGGGAGCGGCGTCGGGCTAACGGCGGGATTGGGATTGGCCGCGAGCGCGACCGTACCGACGGTGCCCGTGCCCGCACGCGCGACGGTATCGGAGACGGTATCGGGATAGATAACGATGTGTATGCCCGTCGAGGTCGGCTCGACGTCCAGGCGCTGTGGTCCCGCGAGCGAGAGTGCCAAGCGCACCGTCGACGCGTCGATCTGGTGCGTGCGCAAGGCCGTCGCCGGCCCCGTCTCCAGATCGTCACGCTCGGGCATCGCCAGCGTCGCGTCGTGCAGATCGATCCAAAAGCGGTTGTCGGGTTCGCGCAAGCGGTGCCATTCGTAGGACGCATCGCCGTTGACCGTCACGTCGATCGTCAGCCCATCGCTGCCCGATCGCGCGTCGATCGCGGTGATGGTCGCCGGGCCGCCGGCGGGCGCCGAGGTCGGAACGTCGGTAGGCTCTTGGGTCGGTAGCTGCGACGGCACCGTCACGACCGGTGGGGCGATCCGCTCGATCGGTATCGCGCCGCTTTGGGGGCCGGTAAAGGAGATCGTAAAATCGCGGCCGTCGTCGCTGTCGGCAACCCCGTGCGACGCGCCCGGAACCTCGTCCAGCGTGACGGTCGTGACCGGGGAGCGCGCGTCGCCGCTCTGGGCGACTTCCAACTGCCGCAAGCCCGCGGCGCGAATGCCGCGCGTGTGCTGCAGCGTCGTGCCCACGCCGTCGAAGGCGAAGATCAACTGGTCGGGCGTCTCGGAGATCAAGCGCGCGTGTAGGGGAACGCCGCCGCGTGCGATCACCGTCGCGCGCCCGTCGTTGCTCTGCACGTCGACGACGGCCAATTGCGGCTGGATAACGTTGACGTTTCCGTCACGTTTGACCGCGAGGTAGAGGGCGTGCAGCAGTTCGTCGAGCGGAACGTACGCGATGCCGTTGCGTTCGAAGGGCGCGAACGGCGCCTGCGACGAGTTCGAGCCGATGTCGTATCGCTTATCGCCGATCGCAAACGAAATCACTTGCGGCTCCGCGGTCGTGATCAACACGTAGCGGTTGCCGGGCGTATACGTGAGCGCCGCTCCGACGTTGGCCAGCAGTTCGAGCAGACCCGGATCGTCGACGCCGACGGCGACGCCGCCGGCGGCCACAACCGTGTGCGACATCACGATCGTTCGTCCGCCGAAGAGATAGGACGGCGGTCCATCGGCGCGCGCGGGCGCGGCCAGCGCGGCGGCCAGCACGAGCGCGGCGGCGACGCTACCAGTCCGAGCGGTGCAGCGAGCGATCCAGCTCAAGATGTCCCCCGGGCAGCGTCTGCAACTTCTGGCCCTCGACCGTGACCTGCACGGCGTCGATTCCCGGCAAGCCGGTCAGCGTGTAGACCAACGACTTGAATTCGCCGCTCTCTCCGAACGTGCCGGAGAGCGGATTTTCGACCTCTTTGCTCAGATCGACGGTGGCGGTCGTTCCATCGACGGCGACGGAAAGCACGTGGGTACCTGGCGGAAATCGCACGGCCTGGGTTTCGGGCGGCGGCCCGGCGACGGCTTGCACCGCAGCGATCAGCGCGACATTATGCAGGTGCTCCGCAACGTTCTCGCCGGATTGCTGCAGACGCATCGACACCGGCCAGTCGACCAGCGACGTTCCGTCCATCTTCGTGTAGTAGACCGAGATCTGCGAACCGATCGGGCTGCGCGTGCGCTGCGCCAGGAACCACCACGATCCCAACGCCACCACGATCAGCACCAGTATCGAGACGAGGATGCGCGAAGATTTCACGGGCCTCTGCGTTCGACACGCTCCAGATGTGTGCCTCGCTAGATGCCCGTGAAATGCTTGCGCTCGGATGCGTTAGCCGTGGTGACGGCGGCCTCCGCGCTGGTAACCGTTGTTGCCGGAGTTATTGCCGGCGTTGTACCCCGCGTTGTTGGCTGCCGACAAGTAGCAGTTGCTGCCGTTGCAGCTGACCGCCTGCCCGTATTGGCTCGGGTAGTAGCTCTGTCCGTTGCGATCCATGACGTGACCGTCTTGATAGACGGTGCTGCCATCGTTGAGGTAGCCTTCGACCGTGTTGGCGACGGCGTTCTTGTGTTGGACGTTGACGACCGTTGCGATCAGGGCGACGGCCGCGATGCTTTCGAGGATGGTGCGGGTTGAGGAGGCCCCGTCGGCCTTCGCGGGCATCGCCGTGGCGGTCAAGACCGTCGCGATCAGCGCGAAAGTGGCGAGGGTTGAGCGAAGGATGTTCTTCATGTCCACAGGATAGGCGCCCAATCGGACAATCACTGGAGAATGCGCGAGCGCGCCGCCCGCTCAGGCCTGCAAGCAGGCGATAAAGGCCTCGATCACGCGCTTGGTCTCCTCGGGGTCGCGCACCTGTATGCAAACCGCGCCGGTCGATCGCGCCGGATAGTCGTTGCCGCCGGGAAACAGGGCATCGCCGACGTACACCATCTCGGAGATCGCGATGTGGAGGATGTCTTCCAGCTTGCGGATGCCGTAGGCCTTATCGATCCCGCGCTTGGTGATGTCGACCGAGGTCGTGCCCCCCAAGCGCACCGAGAACTCCGGCAACGTCGTAGCGAGCAACGCCTGGATCGCTTTGCGTTTTGCAAAGTCCGGATCCCATTTTTCTTTCTCTTCCAGCGGCGCTTGCTGGCCCAACCCGGAGTAGGTGATCTGGCTACCCCGATCCTCGATCGTCTCGCCCCACACTTTGGTGGCCTTAAAGCCCGACGCCGCGACGGCTTTCTCGAGTTCGCTGCGGACTTTTGCTCGCTGAGCGTCGCTGAAGTCTTCCTCGTAGAGCTTCGTCCACGCCGAGCCCTCGTACCGATAGAACTTTGTGCCGCACGTCGGCAGCAGCGACAACTTCTCCAAGTGCGCCTTCTGCGGAAGGTTGGCCACGAGCTGTTGCTGGAACTGCGGAAAATCTCCGCCGGAAATCACCGCAACCTGCGCCACGTCAAGCAAGCGGCCGAGCAACCCCGACATCTCCGCGTCGATCGAAGACTTGCTCAGCGCAAGCGTGCCATCTAAATCGAATACGATCAACTTCTTCACGCCGCCCCAATCATGCAAATCGCCGCACAAATCCTCCCCCAGTGGTTAGTCGTTGGGTTGGAGAAAGACGGCGTGGTCGGCATAGTCGAGGTAGATTGCGTAGTGACGCAGCAAGTCGCGGCCGAGCAGGCCATCGTAATCCGTCACGGTCATGCCAGTGCCGTTCTTTCCGGTTTCGGGCACCAAGACGTCCAGCCCCTCGACTTGCGCGGGACCAAAGAGCGCGCGATCCATGGCGAATGCGCGCGTCGGAACGACGCCGCCGACAAACTCCACGTAGACGCCCGCGCCTTCATCGATCGACCCGCCGTGGATCTGCTGAAAATACTGCGGGAACAGAATCGTCGCGAACGATCCCGTATCCATGATGAATTTCCCCGAAACGCGATTGAACGCGGCCGGTATGCGCGGAATCCCGTCGTCCAGTTCGATCGGTACGCGCATCAACGGGCCAACATTCGGGATGGTCGAACCCGGCGGATACAGGGTTAACGTCTGCTTCTTGAAGTCGATGGCGAGCAGCCCGCTGCTGATAAAATCGAATCCGAGGAGACCGACGACCTGAATGCCCAAATGCTCCTCCCCGACGTCGACTTCTTCCATTGCGACGTCGTGCATATGGAGATCGCCGATTGCCATGTCCGGCACGACGGTCGGTGACTCGAAAAAGCGCCCGCCGATGGTTTCGCTCGAACGGCCGTAGGCCGTTAGGCCCAGCTCGTGCGCGACGTCGGGATTGATCGTCAGCGTACTGGCGCCGCTATCGAGAAGAAAGTCCAATCCGCGTCCGTTGATCGTAGCGCGAACGATGATCGACCCATCGACGAAGCGTACCGGCAGCGAAACCGGCGCCGTCGACGAAAAACTCAGCAGCGATCGGTTGGCCGGGATATTGAAGTCGACGGGTGTCGTCACGCGGACGAAGGATACTTGGCGCTCGTCGCTGTCGTTCTCGGGGTGCCCGTCGGAATACGTGTTGTGGAACGAGACGGTTTCGCCGAAGACGTGCCGGTAGTCGTCGTAGGTCTCGATCTCCTTTTGACCGTCCGGGTCGAGCGTCACGTCGCGTGAGAGCAAGAACGTCGCAGCGTCGTAGTACAGAATGTGGTGATCGCCGCCGGGCGGGTTGACGTCGATCGCATACTGGCTTGGTTTCGTGCTCGTGAGGCCCAGCATCGTGACGCGGTTGGCCGAATCCTCGGGGTGAGCGACGGCGACGGCGTTGGGATTCTCCTTGCCGTGAAAGCCCGTGTCCAAGATGACGATGCCGTTCTCGTCCTGATCCCAGCCCCGTCCATCGTAGGTTCCGTAGGCGGTGACGAACGGGCCGCGCACGACGTGCGTGATATCGTCGCCGCCGCCATAGTAACTCGTGAAGTCCGCTTCCATGCCGCCGCCGCGTGACACGGATCGACCCTCATACGTTCCAAATGCGAGATCGCCCGCTGCCGCGGCGTTCTTCTTGAACACATCCGTTGGACTTAGCGTGGTCGGGAGATACGTATCGGCGGCTCGGCCCGCGAGCGGGGCGAACAAGAGCGCGGCGAAAGCGAACGTAGCCAACCGTTTCATGTTTCGCTCCTATGGATTGGGCTGCAGGTAGATTTGACGGTTCGCGTAGTCGATGAACATGACGTAGTACGAGAGAACGTCGCGACCCAGCATGCCGTCGTAATCGGTAATTTCACCGGTCGACGACTGCGGCACGAGCACGCTCACTTTTTGGAACATTACGGGTCCAAATAGCACTTTGTCGACCAGAAACGCCCGGGCGTTTATCGCACCCCCGACGTAATCCAGACCGACCTCTCCCTCTTCAGAATCGATTCCCGGGATCGTGTTGAGAAAATGCTTGAAGACCAGCGTGGCCTGGGCTCCCGTATCCAGCAAAAACTTCCCCGTCACGCCGTTAAAGGATGCCGTCACGCGAGGAACATCGTCGTCGAGTTGCAGCGCTACGGGCATCAAGGTGCCCTGGACGGTTAACGGAGCGCCGGGCGGGTAGAGCGTGACGGTTTCCTTCTTGAAGTCGATCGCCACGATCGAGCTGCCGACGAAGTCGAAGCCCAGAAGACCGACGACTTCGAGCCCGCGCGCCTGATCCTCGACGGGAACTTCGCTGAAAACGGCGTTCTTCACGTGCAGGTCGCCGATCGTCATGTCGGGCACGACCGTCTGCGATTCGTTGTAGCTGCCGCCGATCGTGCCGCTTCGCTGACCGTAGGCGGTTAGGCCTAGTTGCTTTGCGACGTCGGGATTGATCGTCATGCCGCTCGCGCCGGTGTCCAAAAGGAAGTCAAGCCCGCGCGATCCGACGTTCGCGCGCAGAATGATGCGGCCGTCGACGAACCGAGCCGGCAGCTGCACCGGTTTCAACGAGGTGAATTGAAAGATGGAATGACGCGGCGGAATGCTCAAATCGACGGTGCCTTTGACCCGCTGGTATGACGCGATCTTTATGTCGGTATCGTTGTCGGAACGTCCGTCGGAATACGTCGTATGAAACGCGCGCACCGCGCCGAAGACGGGGCGGTAGTCGTCGTACGTCGTGACGTGGCGGAGTCGATCGCTTCCGTAGACGACCGTCCGATCGAGCAAGAACGTGTCGGCGGCGTAATATCGAATTTCATGTTGGCCATCCGGCGGGTTCACGTCGACGGCGTATTCGCGCGAACTCGTTTGCGTAATTCCCAGAATCGTCACGCGGTTTGCCGGATCCTCGGGATGGGCGAGGGCGCGCTCGTTGGGATCCTCGGTCGCATGGAAATTGCTATCCATGGTGACGATCCCATTTTCGTCCTGCTCCCAGCCCTGCCCGCGAAAGTCGCCGGACGCGCTTTGGAACGGACCCGTAACCGTGTGGGTAACGCTGCCGTCGGGGCCGATGTCGGTCGTATCGGTTTCGTCCATGCCGCCGCCGTGCGACGTTTCGACGATCTCGTAGGTGCCGCTGGCCAGCCCGCCGCGCGCGGCCTTGGCCTTCAGCAAAACCTGGACCGCCGTTAATGGGGTCGGGCCGTATTGGTCGTCGGCGCGGGCAGGCAAGGGAGCAAGCAAGAGAACGGCCATAACGGCCGCGTAAAAACGCAACACCATGCCGCTACGTTCGACAAAGCGCCCGCCAGCCATTTTGAAGAGTAAGGTCGCATCTGCGTCCCGCGATTCCGTTTGTGACAGCTATAGCGAGAGGGGTGTGGTCCACCACAGCGTCCAGCGCCAAGCCGGTCCGCCGTTTGGCGTGCCTGAATGGGCACCCAGACCGGCTTCGACATAGGCGTGGAGATACTGATATCCCGGTACGTTGAACGCGAAATCGACGTTGCCGTAGTGCAACGGGTTTCCTAATCCGTCGTCGGTGTATTCGTCGCGCACGCCGACAACCGCATTGCCGCGAAAGAGCGGTTCGTACACTTCCGCGCTCAACGCGTTGCTGCGAGCCGACGATAGTTGGTTTCCGCTGTTATCCAGACCCGGATTGGAATCGTTCCCGAGCTGGTAGATGGCCAAGATTCCCGGAATGCCGTGTGGTTGTGGATCTCGCTGAAGATAACCGGCGATCGAATCGTAATGATCGACGGCGCCAGTCGAGACGATATAGCTCCCCGTGCTTCCATACAGGCCATATTCCAACGGCTCATCGGGACGGGCGTCTGCCAGTTTCCATTGAAACGTCTTGTCGGTGCCCGGGTTGCTCGAGAAATCCGCGGCTGCGGGCAAGCCGTTTCCGCTCGCGAGCCAGGCCGCTTCTGCCGCGACCGAACCGTGGACGTAGCCCAACTTTGCACCCCAACGATTGGCATCCAATTGCCACGCATGCTCGCCGACGGTCATCTCGGGCGCTGCAAATGCAGAGATGTCAAACCATTGACTAAACGGCGAAGGGCCGGGAGCTTCGATCTTTCCAAGAAATAAATGGCCGTCGCGGTGAAACAGATTGTTGTAAGTGATCCATGCGGTATCCAGACTTCCACCCGTCTGGTCGTTCTGCAGGAGCCATTGCTGAACGTGGAAGGTCCAGTTTGGCGCGGCATAACCGGCGGCATGCAAGGCGAGGTTTCCGAAAGAGTTGGTGGCCGTTGGTGAATTGGCGCTGACGCCGCCCGTACTGTCGCCGTCCACCTGTTCGCCGATCCAAATCGGGTTAACCGTTTTTAGAACGTCCCGGCTGAGCGAAGAATAGCCGCTCCGCTGAACGTATCGGCCGTAGGCGTTTAAGGCCGGGACGATGGTGTGACAGACGCTGCATTGGATTCCGTACGCCTTGGCAAAAACCGGCATCGCGTCGGCGCGTTCGACCCCGGCGGCCGCCACGAATATCAGCGCACAGGCGGCCGAAACGGCCGCCGTGCGAAGGCGCCTTCCAATCACGGAACGACCTTAATGGTCAACGCCATGGCGGCATGACCGGCACCGCAAAAGATGGAACATTGTACGCGATAGGTGCCCAGTTTCTTGGGCGTAAAGACGACGGTCACAAACTTGCCCGGCATGATGGTCGTATCGGCGATGCCCAGATCGCTTGACTGGATTCCGTGGACGCCCTCGGTCGAAGTAAGGCGGAGCGTCGCTGGCTTGTTCAGATGCACGGTGATCGTTCCGGGTGTGAACTTCCAATTAGAAGCAACGACCGCGACGCTGGTGGAAACGGCGACGGAGACGGCGGAGAGATCCGGCTGAACCGATGTCTGAGCGCTCGCGGTGCCGGACACGCCGAGAATACATAACGCGCTGGTGAGAACAAGCCGCGTGAGGACGTTGGTTTGGAATAGAGATCGGGACACGATTGGCCGCCTTTCAGGCGAGGTAATGAAGTGTAGTTGCGGATTGCGGCTCACGTCAGCGCCACTTTCGCCGCTTCGTCGCGATGATAATGTGCCTCAAGCCGCTGGCCGATCTCCGCGAGGAGGTCTTTAGCCGTTGCGGACGCTAAGCGGGCTCCGAAGAGGACGTCGAAGACCTTGCCGGCCGCGCCCATTGGCGGTTCGTAGGAACCGACCAGTTCGAGTGCGGCGACGTTCCAATCTTCGTCGGCCCGGACCGTAAGCGTCCCAACGAAGGTCGGGTAAGGACCGCCGCCGTGCGGCGCCCACGTGATATTCCAGGGTTGATCGAAATGCATTGGGTCGACTGACGGACGAACCGTCACGTCCACATCCTTGGCGAATTCGACGAGCGGATTGACGCTCGCCGCGGGCGTCGGGACGCGCAAATGCCAAAGCGGCTGGTCGCTGCCTAGTTCGAACTGAAGATATGTTTTCGCCAGCCCGTAGGGGCAGGCCAGGAGATGGCGTTGGACGACGTTTGTCATGCAAGTAGTGTGCCATGCGCAGCGGAAGGACCGACGAAGGTCGTGCGAACGATCGTCCCGCGGCGTTCTTCGCTTTTTCTCAGTCGTCGGGCAGCATAGGGGTATGCCCAGAGTGCGCGCGGCCGCCGCCGTCCAGTACCCAGTCAAAACGGCCAAACGACTGCTTGCAAGGTTTATGGATGAACGTCGACGCGGTAACGGCAGCATTCGCCTGCCACTGCGCGTTGCGTTGCGCGAAGGTCACCACGACGGTCTTTCCTTCGAGCGTGAGGTCGTCATGCGCTTTCGCCTCGAGCGCGATCCCCAGAAGCTCAACGATACATTTTATATCGATTGGGTCCCCCTCGGCGGAGGACCCTATCCGACGTTTTCCGGGTTCATGAACGTCTATGCCGATGCCGATTCCCGCGTCTCCCGAATCGAAATCGACGGAACCTACATGCCCCCGGGCGGGTTGCTCGGTCGAACGTTCGACGCCGTTCTGGGCAACCGCATGGCGCGTGCCTCCCTCACCGATTTTGTCAAGCGGCTCGCCTGCGACATCGATCCGGCAACGTCGTCGAAGCGTTTCTGATTCTGCGAGGTGTCGCGCCGAGCCGCACGAAGGAAGGCGTGTGGCAACCGTTGACGATCGCAGGCACGATTCGAAGATGTTTCGGGGACTTCTCGAATCCGCTCCCGACGCGATGGTCATCGTGAACGACAGCGGCGAAATCGTCTTGGTCAATGCGCAGACCGAAAAACTCTTCGGCTACCGTCGCGAAGAGATCTTGGGCCGGAACGTCGATATCTTGGTGCCGCGACGCCTCCGCGGCAAGCACCCAGCACATCGCGATCGATTTTTCCACGACCCACACGCACGGCCGATGGGCATCGGCTTAGAACTCTTGGGCTTGCGTAAGGATGGCAGTGAGTTCCCCGTCGAGATCAGCCTGAGCCCGATCGAAACCGAAGAAGGCACGCTCGTGGCAAGCGCGATCCGCGACAGCACGTTCCGCCTTCGTTTTCAGGAGGCGCTCCAAGAAAAGAATGTCGAGCTTGAAAATGCAAGCCGCGCCAAGGACCGCTTTCTCGCGTCGATGAGCCACGAGTTGCGCACGCCGCTCAACGCCGTCATCGGCTTCACCGGAACGTTGTTGATGCGGCTTCCCGGGCCACTCACCGCCGAGCAGGAGCAGCAGCTCACAATCGTTCAATCGAGCGCGCGTCACCTGCTATCGCTCATCAACGACATTCTCGATCTTGCGAAAATTCAATCTGGGAAAATCGACCTCAACTTCGAGCCGGTAATCGTTGGGGACGTCGTCGTCGAAGTCGTTGAAACGCTCCGTTCGATAGCCGGCGAAAAGAATATCGAGCTCGACGTCGACCTTCCCGACGATCCAGTCGCGATGGTTTTGGACCGGCGATCGTTCCGCCAGATCCTCATCAATCTGACGAATAACGCGATAAAGTACACCGAGGCCGGCTCGGTACGCGTTACCGTACGGCGCGATGCCGGCGCGCTCACCGTGAGCGTCGCCGACACGGGCATCGGAATTGCGCCGGACGATTTTGCGCGGCTTTTCCTGGCGTTCGAACAACTCGACTCATCGAGCACGCGCCGCGTCGACGGAGCCGGACTTGGGCTCTACCTGTGCCGCCAACTGGCCGCGCTCCTCGACGGAGAGATCGGCGTCATCAGCGAGCCGGGCGTCGGCAGTACCTTCACGTTGACGCTGCGCGGGAATTAGCCGTGCCCGCCCGCATCCTGGTTGCCGACGATAACGCCCCCAACCTTGAGTTGATGCTGTACTTGCTGCGAGCGTTCGGGCACGACGCGCACGGCGTCGCGGACGGCCTGAGCGCTTGGGAGGCGACGCGCGCGCACTCCTACGACCTCATTCTAACCGACGTCCTCATGCCGGGCATCGATGGCTACGAGTTTGCGCGACGGCTCGCGGGCGATTCGATACGCGTACCGTTGATTGCGGTAACGGCACTCGCGATGGTCGGCGATTGCGATCGGCTACTGGCCGCCGGCTTTGACGGGTACGTTGCAAAACCGATTGACGCCCCGGCGTTCGTTGCCTACGTGGACGCGCATCTCCCCAAGCCCCTGCGTTCGAAGGCACCGCATGGCCACGATCCTAGTCGTTGACGACGATGCGGCGAATCGGTTGCTTATCGCGGCCGTTCTCGCGCCTCGCGGTCACGACGTTCGCGAAGCTTGCGACGGCGCAGACGCGTTGCGCGCGATCGTGGCGGAGGAACCGGACTTGATCGTTCTCGATCTGTCGATGTCCGGCATGGGCGGCGTCGCGTTTCTCAAAGCGCTGCGGAACGAGCACGGCGACACGCCGGTGGTGCTCTATACCGCGACCCAGCCGGATGCCGCGATGCGCGATCTTATGACACTCTTTAACGTAGCGTCCATCTTACCCAAACCGTCGGAACCTGCCGATATCGCCAGAATCCTTGAAGGCGCGCTGTCGCGAGGCCCGATCTAGCGAAGGTCGTTCAGACGCGCGCCGGCTGCGGCCAGGCTTTCGCGAATGTTGGCGAGGCGTTCGGGCGTGGGATCGAGCACGCCGTCGATGATGCCTTCAAGATTGGCCTGCGCGATGGCCAGTGCGTTCCCGATGTCGTGACGCAGCGCTGCGATCTCTGCGTGATTCATCCGTCGCGCGGCCGCATTTTGTATCCGACACCGAGGACGGTCTGCAGGTAGTGCGGCGTCTGCGGATCGATCTCGATCTTCTTTCGGAGGTTGTTGATGTGCCGATCCAGGGTCCGCTCGAATATCGTCCCATCGTCGTGGAGGGCATCCAGCAATGCCGCGCGGGTGAACGTCTGGCCTGGATGCTCGGCGAAGATCCGCAGGACGCGAAACTCCTTTGCGGTTACGCCCGCATCCCGTCCGGCAATCCGCACCTCGTGCGCGTCGATATCTACCTCCAGATCGCCGATCGCGATCGTGTTACCCGTGCGCGCGATATCCTCCGCGTTCTCGGAGCGTCGCATCACTGCACGCACGCGCGCCACGACTTCCCGCGGCGAGAACGGTTTGGTCACATAGTCGTCTGCACCGAGCTCTAGGCCGACGATGCGATCTACCTCATCCGCGCGAGCAGTCAGCATAATGGCCGGCGTTCGGCGACCTTGGCTTCGAGCGGCGCGCAACACGTCCAGGCCGCTTCCGTCGGTCAGCGTAATGTCGAGCAGCATGATGTCGGGATCGACGCGCTTGTATTCTTCAAGCGCGCGCTCGAGCGTGCCGGCGACCGTCACTTCAAAACCCTCGCGTTGAAGGTACGCGCGGAGCGCTTCGCCGATCTTCGGCTCGTCGTCGACGATCAAGATTCGTTTGAGACGGGTTATCGCTGCCATGTCCTCATGCCGGGCGCCAGGAGGCCGAGATTTGCCATTCTGCGCATTGTCTGACGCACAAGCGAATTTGTCCTTTTGGTGAAAATAATGGCACCGTCGAAATCGTGATCAATGCCTCTGCGTCGGTGTCGAGGAAAGCACGTGTCTCCCCGGACTGAATACCGCCCGAACAATACGCTGGCCGACCTGCCGCTGGTAGGCGATGTCGCGACGGGCCTACTCGCCAGTACGCATGGGCAGCGTGACGCTGCTAGAAGTGCTGCACGAGTTTGGCTAGCCAAAAGGCGACGCCCGATGCGATT
>Ga0208357_1001029_pt1 | contig 21114 bp, 16 predicted proteins | sample NGESurdeep092012_6_FD_184487 | JGI IMG/M metagenome (GOLD analysis project Ga0208357, IMG submission 184487) | Arctic peat soil microbial communities from Barrow, Alaska - NGEE Surface sample F52-2 deep-092012 (SPAdes) | ecosystem: Environmental > Terrestrial > Soil > Wetlands > Peat ... | reverse complement strand
CAACTTCACCAGCATCGGCGTCCCTCCAGCCAAGCAATGCCAGACAATACACCAATTCGCTCCAGCCAACCTTCCGGGACCAAACACGAAGGCCGGGACGGTGATTTTTTCTTGGTGACGTGGCGTCCCAGGCTTCGCCTTCGCCGGGGCAGAATTTGGATTCCCCGCTTTCGCGGGAATGACGAAGAAGGGCCGTTTCAATCAGGATGAAGCTAACTCTAATTCATGGATGGCCCGCCTTCGCGGGCCATGACGAACGTGAAGGTGGGGTACGAGGCGGCGCTACGCTTTGGCCGTCCGCTCCGCCAGCAGCGCGGCGGCCCATTGTCGGTCGGCCTTGCCGGTGGCCTTGCGCTCGATCGCATCGACGAAGCGGAATTGGCGCGGCTTCTTGTAGCCGGCGAGTTCGGTGCCGACCAACTCGGCGAGTTCGGTCTCGTCCACCTGCACGCCAGGGCGCAGCGCCACCACTGCGCCCACCAGATGCCCCCAGCGCGGATCGGGCACGCCCGCGACGATGACGTCGGCGACGCCGGGATGCTGCGCGATCACCTGTTCGACCTCGTCGGCGAAGATTTTTTCGCCGCCGGAATTGATGACGCTGCTGCCGCGCCCGATCAGCGTCAGGGTGCCGTCCAGCTCGGCGCGCGCGAAATCGCCGGTGACGACGACGCGCTTGCCATCCATGATGCGGAAGGTGCCGGAGGTGCCGTCGGCCCGCTCGCCGATATAGCCGTCGGGCAGCACCCCGGCCGAGACCACCATGCCGGTCTTGCCCGAGCCGAGCGCGACGCGTGTGCCATCCTCGTCCATCAGGAAGGCATGCGGCATCAGCGTGTATTGGGTGACAATCTTGCCGTCGATTTTCCGCGTCTCCCAACTGGCGACGGCGCCGCCCTCGGTCGATGCCAGCACGTCGTTCAGCGCCATGTCGCCAAATTGGAGGAGATCGGCCTTGGCGTCGGGCGACCAGCGCACGCCGACGCTGCGAATGATCTTGAGGCTGGCGACGCTGTCGCGCGCCTCGTCCGGCGGCAGGCGGCGCAGCGCGTCGATCAGCGGGCGGGCGAAGACATCGCCGACAATGGTCATGCTCTCGACCCGCTCGCGCTTGATCTCGCGCCACACCAGGTCGGGATCGAGCGAGCGCGATTCGGAGAAGACAACGCTGCCGCCGCCGACCAGCGCGCCCATGGTGCCGAAGAGGCCCGTCGAATGCATCAGCGGCGGCAGCATGAAGGTATGGGCCTGCGATCCGGCCTGGCGCGACGCCTGCGCCGCGGCGCCAAACTGTTCGAAGCTGGTGGCGCCACCGGCGTTACGCGCCAACAGCGCCAGAATATCGCGATGCCGCCACAGCACCGCCTTGGGCAGGCCGGTCGTGCCGCCGGTGAACATGATCAGTTGATCGTCGCCACTGCGCGGCATGCGCGGCATCGGCGCGGTGTGGGCGACGAGATCGGCATAGTCGCGGCTGCCCGCGATCATCGCGCCGCCGGAGCGATCGGCGACACAGATCAGCGTGCGCGGCGGCTGCAACGAATCCGCAGCCTCGGCGACGGTGGCGCCCAGCGATTGATGGAACACGATGGCGGCGGCATTGCTGCGCTCGAAATAATGGCGCAGCTCCTTGGGGCTGGCGCGGTAATTGATGTTGACCGGCACCATGCGCGCCTTGCACGCCGCCAGCAGCGTCTCGACATATTCGACGGAATTATACAGCGCGATGATGATGCCGGCGCCCGGCTCCAGGCCGCTCGCGACGAAGGCGGCGGCGAGACGCGCGGCGCGCTCGTCGAGTTCACGCCAGGTTTCGCGGCGCGCCCCCTGAACCAGCGCCACCGCATCGCCGCCGGCATCGGCGATGGCTTCATAGACCGACGACACATTCTCGTTCACGTTTTTCTCCCGACGAAATCATAATCGCTGGCCCGCACGCCGCGCGTGCGCCAGCGATATTCGAACGCATAGCCCGGCCAGTTGGTGGTGATGCGGCCGAACTCGTTCTTGAAATAGGTGACACAGATCGACATCGCCTGCACCGTCGGGCTGAAGCGGCGCTGGACCTCGGCGATGAAGCGCGCCTGGCGGCCGGCGCGGACATTCATATAGGCGGCCCGGCGATCGCGCAGCGCGCGGATGCAGTCGGCGATATAGCGCGACTGGCATTCCAGCATGTAGATGATGCTGGTAATGGCATTGGTGTTGGGGCCATAGAGCATGAAGAAATTGGGAAAGCCCGTGACGGTGATGCCGAGATAGGCCTCGGCGCCCTCGCGCCACGCCTCGTTCAGCCCACGCCCGCCCAGCCCGGTGATGCGCATCGGCTGCAAATAGTCCGACGGCGTGAAGCCGGTGCCATAAACGATGACATCGACCGCGCGCTCGGTGCCGTCCCGGGTGCGAATGCCGGTGGCGGTGATCGCCTCGATCGGATTATCGACCAGTTCGACATGGGGCTGGATCAGCGTGTCGTACCATTCGTTCGAGACCAGCTGACGCTTGCAGCCGATCGGGAAATCGGGGGTCAGCTTGCGGCGCAATTCGGGGTCCGCGATCTTGGTCGCCAGCATCGCGCGGAACCCGGCCTCGCCCTTGAGCCGCGCCTTCGGCCGCCATTTGCGCCGCCACACGAATTTCTCGAAGGCGAGGAAGATCTTGAGCCGCGCCAGGCCGCGCAGCTTGCGGTGCCGTTGCAGCCATGCATCCCAATCGCCGGTGCCGGGAAAGATGCGCTTCGGCAGGACATATTGCGGCGTGCGCTGAAACAGATGGAGTTGTTTCACCTGGGCCGCGATCTTGGGCACGAACTGTACCGCGCTGGCGCCGTTGCCGATGACCGCGACGCGCTTGCCGGTAAGATCGACCCGGTGATCCCAGCGCGCCGAATGAAACTGCGGACCCTGGAAATCGTCGCGGCCTGGGAATTCAGGAATCTTGATCCGGTTGAACAGGCCGACGGCGGAGATCAGCACCGGCGTCTCGATATACTGTCCGGCGCCAGTTTCGAGCCGCCACAGGGCCTCGCCCTCGTCGAACCGCGCGGCGACGATCTCGGTGTTGAAGCGCATGTGCCGGCGCAGATCGTGCCGTTCCACCACGCCGCGCAGATAGGTCAGGATTTCGGGCTGCGGCGCGAACATGGTGCTCCACGCGTAATCCTGGTCGTGGGAGAAGGAATAGATGCGCGAGACGACATCGCACGCGGCGCCCGGATAGGCATTGTCGCGCCACACGCCGCCGACATCGGCCGCGCGCTCCATCATCACGAAATCACCGTCACCCGCGCGTTTCAGCGCGATCGCCATCGCGATACCACCGAAGCCGCTGCCGATGATGACGATCGGTATCTGTTCCATGCTCATGCCGCTATCCGGTGACCGCTGTCGGGTGCCTGGGGTCGCGATTATTTCGCAACGGATAGCCCGCCGTCCATGCCGATCGGGCCTCGAGCGAAGAAAATTCGCCCGAGTCGCGGCGAAAAGGCGAGGAAACATCCGGAGACTGTCGTATCAGTGATCTCGTCGATTTAACTGCGGGTGCCCACCGACATGGACAATACGTTGCGGCGCGGGGTTTCGGTTTTTCTCGGGATTTGCATCGCGATCGTGGTGGTACTGCTGGTGCTGAGCTTCTTCTCCGGCGGCTAAGATCACCCGGTTCATCCCGTCCCCTTGGTCCGATGGCCGAGAGGACGCGGCAACACGGGCATCGGTTCTCCGAACCAATGCCCGTCTTTCGTTCGGTTGACGCGGCGGCGGCGCTTAGATGCCGGCTTTGAGCCTCGCACCGGCCTTGAAGCGAACGCCCTTGCTCGCCTTGATCTTGATGGCCTCGCCGGTGCGCGGGTTGCGGCCCATGCGCGCGGCGCGCTTGCTGACTTGGAACGAGCCGAAACCCGGAATCCCGAATTTCTGGGTCTTCTTCAGTTCCTTGCCGATCGTCGCGACCACCGCGTCGACCGCGCTCGCCGCGTCGGCGGATGTCAGCCCGGTTTTCTTCAGCGCATCCACCAGAATTTGTTTGCTCACGGTGTTTCCTTTTCGTCGCTTGGCGGCGCGCCGCGTCGGACGCCACCCTCTCGCCCCACCCCGATCCTAAGCCCATGGTCGAAACCAGGACCTGGACAAGGAAATAAACCCTGTCACTCCGACCCGCGCCAATCAACAGATTCCTTGAGGATTCTGGGAGAATTCTGGTGTTTTTGCCCGAATTCGCCCGCTAGACCGCTCAACCCGGCCGCCCACCGCCGCTTTCCCCCGATTTTGGGGGCGAATCGGCGCTCGGACCGGCTGCTTTAAGCCGCCGCGCGCCCCTCAATCCCCGCGATTCGCGCCGCCGACGGGCAGGAGGTGCGTCACTCCGACGGGCTTCGCCGCGCTGAATCGCAGCCACGCGAAGTCACGCCAGCGCAGCGCCAGATCGCCATAATGCGGCGATAGCGGGTTGCTGGACTGGCCCGGTGTGATCAGGAACCGCGCGGCGCCGGGCGCGGCGAGGTCGATGATCTCGCGCAATCCCGGACCGTGCCGATCCTCGAACGGCCCGTCGGCGTCGCGATAATCCATCTCGCCGCGATTGACGGTATCGGAGCCGCCATCCGTCGGCACATCGAACCGGGTGAATTTTCCCAGAACCGGCACATTCGACCAGAATTGATTGGTGAACGGCGCGTAATGCAGGCGGCCCCAGCGCCAGCCCTTGATATCGTCGCCGAGATGGCTCGCTAGCCGATCGAGCGCGACGTGCAGCGACGCCGCCAGCACCGAAGCGCAATCGCCGGCCTTGCCGCCATCGGGCACGCACCAGTCACGATGGTGGGCCAGGATGTCCTGCACCACCAGCGGGCGCGGTGCCCAATAATCGGGGAACACATCGCCCAGCTTTTTCGCGAACAGGGCACGGTCGAGTTCGCGCAGCCAGGCGGCGAAGATCAGCGGCTCGACCCGGTCGCGATCCATGCGGAAGTCCCAGGATTGGAGGCGCGTGACGGCGTCGCGGTCGCGGGCGTCGGTGGGAGCGATGGCGGTCATCACCGGCACCAGGTCGCGCGCCATGATCGAGTATGTATCGGCCTGCATCGCGGCGAAATCGTCGGGCGCGAATTTCGCCTTGGCGTCGAGCATCAGATTGATGCGCTGGGCGCGGTTCGGAATGTCCCAGTCGCGGCTGATGAAATATTTATAGCCGGCCGGCACGATCTTGTTGTTGGCGGTGACGAACCGGCCGCTGGGCGGGTTGAAGCCTTGCGGCAGATCGTCGAACGGGATGAAGCCGGTCCAATCATACGCCCCGGTCCAGCCCGGCACCGGCAGCGCGCCGTCGCCCTTGGCGCGGATCGGAACCCGCGCCGGCGCGATGAAGCCGATATTCCCCTCGGTGTCGGCGTAGACCATGTTCTGCTCGGGGGCGCCGAACAGCTTCATCGCATCGCGGAACTCGGTCCAGTTCTTGGCGAGATTGATGCCGCGCAGCGCCTCGGGCGTGAGGTCGTCGGGCATCAGCCAAGTGGCCTGCAAGGCCAGCACCGTGCCGGCCTCGCCGCCGGGAACGGCGTATTTGCCGCCGAGATCGGAAATGACCGGCCCGTGACGCGTGGCGCGGATGGTCAGCTTCACCGGCGAGGCGTTGCGCACCCCAATGGTTTCCGCGCGCACCGAAAAGGGCTGGGAGCCGGTCGGCGTCAGATAGCGGGTCGGGTCCTGGGGATCGATCTTCTCGATGAACAGATCCTCGACATCGCCGGTGGTGGTGGTGAAGCCCCAGGCGATATGCGCATTGTGGCCCAGCACGACATTCGGCACGCCGGGCGCGGTGACGCCGGCGACATCCATCTCCGGCGTCTTGATGCGCGCGAGATACCAGACCCCCGGCGCCGTCAGGCTGAGATGCGGATCGTTGGCGAGCAGCGGCTTGCCGGAGACGGTATGCTTGCCGTCGACTACCCAATTATTCGATTCATAGAGCGGGCCGACAAAGGCCGGCAGCGCCGCGTAGATCGCGTTGAGATCGAGCCCGCGCAGCGACGCGTCCTTGTCGCCAGTGACGCTGGGGGTGCCCTTGGGATAATCAGGATAGAGCACCCTCAATTCATCGGGCTTGATGTGTTGCAGCATGCGCGCGCGCAACAGCTCGTCGCGGAAATTGCCGGCGAGCTGCAGCGCCATCAGCTTGCCCCAGACCAGCGTATCGGCCGCGCGCCATGGCTCCGGCCGGCCGCCGACCAGATAATATGCGGGTGGCAGCGCGACATGGCGCTGGCCCAGCCAGGCATTGACCCCCGCGGCATAGGCATCGACCGCGGCGCGGCCGTCGGGCGACATCGCCTGGTACTGCGCCGCCGCGGCGCGATAGAGGCCCAGCGTGCGCATGAATTTATCGGTCGGCAGCGCCGCCGCGCCGAACCATTCCGACAGCCGGCCGGCGCCGGCGCGCCGCGTCAACTCCATCTGGAACAGCCGTTCCTCGGCATGGAGGAACCCCATCGCGAAGGCGGCATCGCGCTCGTTGGCGGCGGTCACGGTCGGAATGCCGAACCGGCCGCGCTCGATGGTGACGGGCGCGGTCAGCCCGGCGAGCCGCAGCGTCGCGTTCGGCGCCGGGCCGGTGGTCATCAGCCACAGCACCAGCCCCGCCACGACAATGACCAACAGCAGGATTATTCGCCCGACCCAGCGCATGCGGCCCCCTCTAATCTTACCCTCCCCTCCTCCAGAGGACGGGGATTATTTAGAGTTATTCCGCCGCTAGCAGGCGCCCCGTCGGGTTCTGGCTGCGGCGCATCTCCCGCCAATAGGCGTTGTTGAAATCGAGATTGCCGGGCGCCACGAAATCGCCGCCCCGCGCGCCGAGAAACGCCTCGGGATTATCGACCCCGGGCGGCACGATGCCCTTTTCGGTATAGTCGCGCACCGCTTGCAACAACCGGCGGCGGGTGACACCGATCATCGCGTCGCTGGGTGCCAGATGCTCGAACGTATGATCGACGATCGGCCCCATGCTCTCGGTCATCGCCTGATCCTCGAGCGTGATGTTGTTGAAGCCCGAGAAATTCTTACCGCCGCGCTGGGCCGCGCGGTCGATCTGATGGTCGTTGCCCGAATTCATGGCAAGCCGGAAGCGGCCGAGCCAATCGGTGGTGTTCGGCAGCAAGCCACGCTGGCCGAAATTGACGCCGGGGATCGGCTCGCCGGTGGCAAGCAGCCGCTCCTTCGGCGTGGCGCCGAGCCACGACCAGATGAAGAACATGCAGTGCGTGTCGTCCAGCGGTACCCATGCGCGCGCCACCACATGGGTGGAGAAATCGCCGTCGGGCGGAATCGTCCAGAACGGAAACAGGAAATGCGCGACCCGCCAATAGGTCGTGTCGGTTTCCGCCGGGCGATGGGCGCCGTACATGGTGCCCCAATCGGTGACCTCGCAGGTATATTCCGGGGTCCGATCCTTCATCGAATAATACCAGGTCGAACCGGGCATCAGCTCCTTCCAGTCCAGCGCGCCGGCATGGAGAAAGGCGAAATGCGAGGTGTCGATATCGCCTTCCAGCGCCTGGAGGTAGTTGCATTCGCGCTGCACCACGCCGATGTGCACATCCTCGGGCGCCATCAGCGTCGCCTCGAACATCGGCATCGGCGGCGCCTTCTCGCGCGCGCCCATATAGACCCAGATCACGCCGTTGCGTTCGCTCGCCTTGTACGCCTTGGCCTTGATCTTTTCCTTATAGACCTGGTGCGGTGGCAGATTGGGCTGGTCCAGGCAATTGCCATCCACATCGTATTTCCAGCCGTGATAGATGCAGCGCAGCCCGTTTTCCTCGTTACGGCCATAGAACAGGCTGGCGCAGCGATGGGGACAGCGGTGATCCATGACCCCGATGCGGCCGGAGCTGTCGCGGAACGCGATCAGCTCCTCACCCAGCAGCTTGAGGCGCACCGGATCGCCGTCGGGCTTCAGTTCGGAGGACAGCGCCGCCGGCATCCAATATTCGCGCATCAACTGGCCCATCGGCGTGCCAGGTCCGACCCGGGTCAACAAATCGCTTTCGGCTTTGGTGGTCACGGCGTCACTCCCCGATCGTCCGAATTTCCAGCCTGAAACTTAATACGGTTCACCGCTCGAAGTCACCGGGCCTGCCGCGAATTGGGTTCGTTCGGTAAAATAATGTTTTTTTGCCACTGCCGGAGCGATGAGGCGAACCGCTCAACGAAAATATAACGCAAAACGCGTATATTCCAAGACCACCGGGCGGTTCCGAAAAAGGTCGAGGCGCCGCGCGGCGCCTCGATCCGCCGGAAAGCCTATTTCTCGCGGCCGTATTTGCCGGTGAGAACGCCCTTGGCGATGGTGTGGAAGTGAAGCTGGAAGCCGACCACCGCGGCGGGCGTGTTCTGGTCGCCGTCGAGCTTCGGCACGTCCACGGCGAACACCGAGATATGATAGCGGTGGGGCTTGTCGCCGGGGGGCGGGCAGGGGCCGTTATAGCCCGAGACGCCGAAATCGGTGCGGCTCTGGATCGCGCCGGCGGGCATCAGGTTCGCCTTCTGGTCGCCGGCATTCTTCGGCAGCTCGGTCGTGGTCGCCGGGATATTATAGACCACCCAGTGCCAGAAGCCGCTGCCGGTCGGGGCATCGGGATCGTAGATCGACACGGCGAAGCTCTTGGTGCCCGCCGGCGCGCCCGACCATTTGATCTCGGGCGAGATGTTGCCGCCTTTGCAGCCGAAGGTATTGGCGACTTGCTCATCGGCGATGGTGGCGCGCGGCGCGATCTGCGCGCTGGTCACCTTCAGCCGCGGAACCTTGGTCTTAGCGGCGTCGGCGGTGCCGCCGAAGGCCAGGCCCATGGCCATGACCAAGCCGAGTGTCGCGATTGGACGCCACATATTCCCCTCCCCATTTATCGTTCGCCGGACCTCGCGCCCGGTGTGTGGCGCAAATTACGCGGGCGGTTGAACCACCGTCAAGCGCACGGCGGAAGCCCCACGCGAATTTGACCGCAAGCATCGGAGTGTGCGGGCGCCGCATCGGGACCAAATTGCGTCTCGAACCAAGCGAAGGAGCGGTATCATGTTGGCCATGGCGATCACCCAGCCGGAAACGGCATCGGTCTATGCAAGCGACGCGGCACGGTGGGATGCGGTGCGCGGCCGCGACCGGGGCGCCGACGGCATCTTCTATTATTCGGTCGCGACCACCGGCGTCTATTGCCGCCCGTCCTGCGCGGCACGGCAGGCACTGCGCAAGAATGTCGCGTTCCACGATAGTTGCGCGGCGGCGGAGCAAGCCGGGTTCCGGGCGTGCAAACGCTGTCGTCCCAACGAGAGCGCGGCGGAGGCGGGACACGCCGCCGCCATCGCCGCCGCCTGCCGCACCATCGAGCAGGAGGAGGAACTGCCGAGCCTCGACGCGCTGGCGGCACCGGCGGGGCTCAGCCGGTTTCACTTCCACCGCCTGTTCAAGCGCGCCACCGGCGTGACGCCGCGCCAGTACGCGGCGGCGCATCGGGCGGAGCGGCTGCGCGACGATCTGCCGAACAGCGCGACCGTGACCGAGGCGATGTACGGCGCTGGCTTCAATTCCAGCGGCCGCTTCTATGCCGAATCGGCTAAGCTGCTCGGCATGCTGCCGCGCGATTATGCCAAGGGCGGCAGCGGCGCCACCATCCGCTTCGCGGTCGGGCAGACCTCGCTCGGCGCCATCCTGGTGGCGGCGACGGAGCAGGGCGTGTGCGCGATCACGCTGGGCGATGAGCCGGAGACGCTGGTGCGCGCGCTGCAGGACCGGTTTGCCAACGCGGCGCTGGTCGGCGGCGATCAGGCGTTCGAGGCGCTGGTGGCGAAGGCGGTTGGCCTCGTCGAGGCGCCCGGCCTCGGCACCGACCTGCCGCTCGACGTGCGCGGCACCGCGTTTCAGCAGCGCGTGTGGCAAACCCTGCGCGACATTCCCGCCGGCACGACGGCCAGCTATGCCGAGGTGGCGAAGCGGGTCGGCAAGCCCAGCGCGGTGCGTGCCGTGGCCCAGGCGTGCGCCGCCAACCCGATCGCGGTGGCGATCCCGTGCCACCGCGTGGTGCGGACCGACGGCGCGCTCTCCGGCTATCGCTGGGGGGTGGAGCGCAAGCGCGAACTCCTGCGGCGCGAGGCGCGGTGATGCGGTCCCACCAAACGAATCCCTCTCCGCCCTCGGGGGCGGAGAGGTTAGGTGAGGTGGGGGAGTCACCGAGCATGCCCACCTCACCCTCCCACGCCTTCGGCGTGGGCCCCTCCCTCTCCTCCCCATGGGCGGAGAGGGAATTTCATCTGAATGAATCGGGTTATGCCGTCGCGCCGGCGCTGCTCATCCCGACGGAATGCGCGGCACTGGCCGCCCGCTATGACGACGCGGCACAGTTTCGCAGCCGCGTGGTGATGGCGCGGCATAATTTCGGGCGCGGCGAATACCAGTATTTCCGCTATCCGCTGCCGGAGCCAGTGGCGGATTTGCGCGCCGCGCTCTATCCGCCACTTGCCGCCATCGCCAATCGCTGGCAGGAGAAGATGGACGTGGCGGCGCGGTTTCCGGCCGCCCATGCCGATTTTCTGGCGCGCTGTCACGACGCGGGCCAGACCCGGCCGACGCCGCTGCTGCTGCGCTATGGCGCCGAGGATTACAATTGCCTGCACCAGGATTTATACGGCGAGCATGTCTTTCCGATTCAGGCGACGGTGTTGCTGTCGGCGCCGGGCCGCGATTTCACCGGCGGCGAATTCATCCTCACCGAACAGCGGCCGCGCATGCAATCGCGCGCCGAGATCGTGCCGCTGGGCCAGGGCGACGCGGTGTTCTTCGCGGTGAACCAGCGGCCGGTGCGCGGCACGCGGGGCTATTACCGGGTCACCATGCGCCACGGCGTCAGCCGCATCCGCGCCGGCCACCGCATGACGCTGGGCCTGATCTTCCACGACGCGCGGTGAAAAGCAGGAAAACGCCCACCTATTTTCGTCACCCCCGGGCTTGACCCTGGCTTGACCCGGGGGTCCATCCAAGACGATGGATCGCCGGGTCAAGCCAGGCGATGACGGTAATAATGGTGATAATAAGGTGCCAGAAATCGGAAGGTGCGCTACGCCGCGAAATCGTCCTTGGTGAAGATCGCGGCCAGTTCGATGCCCTCCTTGGCGAGATTGTCGCGCGCGCCTTCGAGGCGATCGACCAGGGTGACGATCTTGGTGACCTTGCCGCCGCGCCCGCGCACGGCGTTCACCGCTTTCATCACCGAGCCGCCGGTGGTGGTCACATCCTCGAACAGGATGGTCTTGCCGCCATCGCGATATTGCCCGTCGATCAGCTTGTTGGTGCCGTGGCCCTTCGCTTCCTTGCGCACGAAGAAGGCGCGGATCGGGCGCTCCGGCCAGCTGCGCATCGCCACCACCGTGGCGATCGGCACCGCGCCGATCTCCAGCCCGCCGACTTGATCGACCGCGTCTGCCCGGATGGCATCGAACAGCACGTCCGCCACCAGGGCCGCGCCTTCGGGATCGAACAGCGTCTTCTTCATGTCGAAATAGAAGGTGCTGCCGGCGCCGGAGGCGAGCTTGAAATCGCCGCCGGTGGAAAAGGATTTCTCGCGGATCACCTGACGCAGGCGCTCGCGCTTCTCGGCTGGGTTCATGGCCGCAACGGATACAGGCCGGCCGCCAGAAAGTCACGGGCCTTCAGCCAGTTCTTGAATGCCGGTTCCTTTTACCTACATTTATTGCCCACTCCCCGACAGACCCACACGAAAGACCGCGATGCAAGACAATCGCCCCCACGATCCCACCAACTGGCATGGCACCACCATCCTGTCGGTCCGCAAGGACGGCAAAGTGGTGATGATCGGCGATGGCCAGGTGACAATGGGCAACACCGTCGTCAAGCATAACGCCAAGAAGCTTCGCCGCCTTGGTGACGGCGGCGTCATTGCCGGCTTCGCCGGTGCCACCGCCGACGCGCTGACGCTGTTCGAGCGGCTCGAAGCCAAGCTGGAGCAGTATCCGGGACAGCTCAGCCGCGCCGCCGTCGAGCTCGCCAAGGATTGGCGCACTGACCGCTATCTGCGCCGGCTCGAGGCGATGATGGCGGTCGCCGACATCAACGTGTCGCTGATCCTCAGCGGCACCGGCGACGTGCTGGAGCCGGAAGGCGGGCTGATCGGTATCGGCGCCGGCGGCAATTACGCGCTCGCCGCCGCGCGCGCGCTGATCGACATACCGGGCCTCGACGCCGAAACCATCGCGCGCAAGGCGATGGCGATCGCCGCCGAGATCTGCATCTACACCAACGATAAGACCACGATCGAGATGCTATGAGCGATTCCAGTACCAATACCAATTTCAGCCCGCGGGAAATCGTCTCCGAGCTGGATCGGCACATTGTCGGCCAGGCCGACGCCAAGCGCGCCGTTGCCGTGGCGCTGCGCAATCGCTGGCGGCGCCAGCAATTGGCGCCGGAGCTGCGCGACGAGGTGCTGCCCAAGAACATCCTGATGATCGGCCCGACCGGCATCGGCAAGACCGAGATCGCGCGCCGGCTGGCCAAGCTGGCGCAGGCGCCGTTCATCAAGGTCGAGGCGACCAAATTCACCGAGGTCGGCTATGTCGGCCGCGATGTCGAGCAGATCATGCGCGATCTGGTGGAGATCAGCATGGGCATGGCGCGCGAGCGTCTGCGCAAGGAGGTCGAGGCCAAGGCCGAGCTCGCCGCCGAGGAACGCGTGCTCGACGCGCTGGTCGGCCAGTCGGCCGCGCCCGAGACCCGCGCCAAATTCCGCAAGATGCTGCGCGACGGCGAGCTCGACGATCGCGAGATCGAGATTCAGGTCGCCGATACCGGCGGCGGCATGCCGACCTTCGACATTCCCGGCATGCCCGGCGCGCAGATGGGCATGGTCAATATCGGCGACATGCTGGGCAAGGCGTTCGGCGGCCGCACCAAGCCCCGCAAGATGAGCGTGCGCGAAAGCCATACGCTGCTGATGGCGGAGGAGAGCGACAAGCTGCTCGACCAGGAAAAGCTGCAGCGCGAGGCGATCAGCGCGGTCGAGCAGAACGGCATCGTCTTCCTTGACGAGATCGACAAGATCGCGTCGCGCTCGGACGGCCGCGTCATCGGCGATGTCAGCCGCGAAGGCGTACAGCGCGATCTGCTGCCACTGATCGAGGGCACCACCGTCGCGACCAAGCATGGCGCGGTCAAATCCGACCACGTGCTGTTCATCGCCTCGGGCGCGTTCCAGATGTCGAAGCCCTCCGATCTGCTGCCGGAATTGCAGGGCCGCCTGCCGATCCGGGTCGAGCTGAAGCCGCTGTCGCGGGCCGATCTACGGCGGATTCTGACCGAGCCGCAGGCCAGCCTGATCAAGCAATATAAGGCCCTGATGGCGACCGAGGGCGTGACGCTCGATTTCACCGACGACGCGCTCGACGAGATCGCGCTGCTGGCGGAGCAGATCAATTCCTCGGTGGAGAATATCGGCGCGCGGCGGTTGCACACCGTGATGGAGCGGCTGCTGGAAGAGATCAGCTTCACCGCCGCGGACCAGTCGGGCACCAGCGTCACGGTGGACCAGGCGCTGGTGCGCACCCGCGTCGGCGAACTCGCGAAAAGCGCCGATCTGTCGAAGTTTATTTTGTAGGAAGTTATCAGTTATCAGTTATCAGTTATCAGTTATCAGTTATCAGTTATCAGTTATCAGTTATCAGTTATTCCAGGAACGAAGTGACTGACGACTGATAACTGACGACTGATAACCTCTAATGCGGCTGCATGCGGATAATATTATCCGCCTGCGGCGGCGCGGCGTCGAGATTGAGGGCCTGCGCGACCTTCTTCGCCAGATCCTCGCGACGAAACGGCTTCGACAATAGCAGTGTGCCCTCGTCCAGTTTGCCGTCATGGACGATGGCGTTTTCGGTATAGCCGGACATGAACAGGATCTTGGTCTGAGGACTGGCGCGGCGCACCAGATCGGCCAGATCGCGGCCGCGCAGCCGCCCCGGCAGCACCACGTCGGTCAGCAACAGATCGATGTCACCGGTCTCGGTGAAAATCTTCAACCCAGCTTCGGCGTCGGCGGCGTCGAGCACATGATAGCCGAGGTCGGTGAGCTGGGCGACCGCGATGCGCCGGACATCGACATCGTCCTCGACCACGAGGACGGTGGCGGTGCCGCGCTGTAGCATGACGGGTGCCTGCGGCTCCTCGACCACGGCGCGCTGTGAGCGCGGCAGATAGAGCTTCACGTTCGTGCCGGTGCCGGGCTCGCTGTAGATTTTGACATGGCCCCTGGATTGCTTGGCGAAGCCATGCACCATGGCGAGACCCAGCCCACTGCCCTTGCCTTCATCCTTGGTCGTGAAGAACGGCTCGAACGCCCGCGCGATCACTTCGGCCGGCATGCCTTGCCCGGTATCGCTGACGGCGATCATGACATATTGGCCGGGCGTCAATTCCTCGTTTTGCGCGGCATAGTGCTCGTCGAGCGTCACATTGGCGGTTTCGACGGTCAGCTTGCCGCCCTCGGGCATGGCGTCGCGCGCGTTGATCGCGAGGTTCAGGATCGCGTTCTCGACCTGCGCCGGATCGGCATAGGCCGGCCACAGGCCGGCGCTCTCGATCACCTTGATGTCGATGCGCTCGCCCAGCGACCGCCGCAGCATGCCGCTGGTCATCTCGGCGGCGAGGCGGTTGATGTCGACGGGAATCGGCGCCAGCGGCTGGCGCCGCCCAAAGGCCAAGAGATGCTGGGTCAGCGAGGCGCCACGATTGACCCCGCGCAGCGCGCCGGCGACGTAGCGTTGGGCGTCGGCATCGAGCGAGCGCTTGTTCTGCAACAGGTCGAGATTGCCGGCGATGACCGTCAGCAGATTGTTGAAATCATGCGCGACGCCGCCGGTCAGCTCGCCCAGCGCCCGCAGCCGCTGAGAGTTGCGTTGCACCTCCTCGGCGCGCACCTGGCTGGTAATGTCGGTGACGGTGATGGCGAAGCCGCCGGGCGGCAGCATGGTGCGTCGCAATTCGAAGACGCGCTCGTCGGGGCGCCGGCGGCGAAACACGATCGGCCCGCCGCTGGGCTGGCTCGCGCTGTCGGCGATCTGCGTCGGGGATTCGAGGAAGTCGCCGCTCCGCGCCAGCGCCTCGGCGATCGCGGCATAGCCGGCGCCGCGCCGCACCAGTTCCGGCGGCAGATCGACCAGGCTGACGAAACACTGGTTCCAATTGATCAGCAGCAGATCGGCATCGAACACCACGACGCCTTGGCTAAGACTGTCGAAGGACAGCCGCAATTGCGCGGCGGCGTCGCGCACCGCCAAATCGGCCCGGCGCCGGTCGCGCGCGACCCCGCGCAGCATGAACCCGCCCAGCACCAGCAGCAGCACGGCGATGATCCCACCGCCCAGGACCAGCATCGCGGTCCGCTGGCGCACACGCCCCGCGGTTAGAAGCCGTTGTTGCAAGAGGCCGCTCTCGCTCACCGACATGTCGTTGAGGAGGCTGCGGATTTGCGCCATCGCGGCGCGCCCGCGATCCGATATAGCCAGCGTGACCGCGCCGGCGGTATCGGTGCGGCGGGCCTCGATGGATCGGGCGATGAGATCGAATTTCTGCTGGATCAGGGGCGACAGCTTGTTGAGCCGGACCTGCTCCACGGGATTGTCGGAGGTCAGGGTCTTGAGCTTGGCGAATACCAGGCCGGCGCGATCGCGGGCGGCATTATAGGGGCTGAGAAATTTATCGTCGCCGGTCAGCAGATAGCCGCGCTGGCCGGTCTCCGCCTCGTCCATCGCGATCAGCAGATCCTTGACGTTGATCTGAACCGTGTAGGTATGATCGACCCAATACTGCGCCTCGCTGACATCGGAATCGTAGCGCAGATAGAGCAGCGCGATAATGGCGAACGCCAGCACGAACGCGGCGATGATGAGCGAGTTTGCCTTGGAAACCAGTTGCGCCATAAATTCGACCGACCCCTAAATTCGACCGACCCCTGAAGACATCAAGCTTAGCCCATCGAATCGGACACTGCCAAGGCACACCAGTCCCGCTTGGGGACTGCAAATGGGCGGTGTGCCGATACCGGCATGCCGGGCATTCAATCCCTCGTCTTGACGACGGGTGGGGCGGGGTACAATTCTCTCTCAGGGGTTTATCGCAGGAGCATCGCGATGGATGACGGAAAGATCGGGCACAAGATCGACGCGGGCACGGGCTATGGCCGCAAGGCACAGCATAGCGACGAGGAACTGGTGCGGGTCGGCCCCGGCACGCCCTGTGGTGAATTGATGCGGCGCTATTGGCACCCGATCGCGCTGATCGAGGAGGCCACCACCCGGCCGAAGAAGATCCGCCTCCTGGGCGAGGACCTCATCCTGTTTCGCGACCGCAAGGGTCGCGCCGGCTTGGTCTATCCGCGCTGCATGCATCGCGGCACCAGCCTGTTTTACGGCAAGGTCGAGGATGAGGGGATTCGCTGCTGCTATCATGGCTGGCTGTTCGGCGTCGACGGCACCTGCCTCGATCAGCCCTGCGAGCCGGAGCATGGATTGCATCGCGATGTCGCGCGCCAGCCCTGGTATCCGGTCGAGGAACGCTACGGGCTGGTGTTCGCCTATCTCGGCCCACCCGAGAAAAAGCCGATCCTGCCGCGCTACGACATTCTGGAAGAACTGGAGCCCGATCAAGGCATCCTGGCCCGCCAGATGGGCGCCCAGACCGGCGACGGCAGCATGCCGGTGGCGCCCTATAGCTGGGTCCATCTCAACGACAATGTCATCGACCCCTATCATGTCTACGTCCTTCATTCGACCTTCTCGAACGTGCAATTCTCCCATCAATTCATCGTCAAGCCGCACAAGGTCGATTTCTTCGAGAGCGATTACGGCGTGTGCTATTCGGCGGTGCGCGACATGGGCGATGGCCGGCTGCTGGACCGCGTTTCGTCCTTCATCATGCCGTGCATCATGAGCGTGCCGGACACGCGCGGCGACCTGCAGCATCGCCGCTCGTCGCGCATCGGCTGGATCGTGCCGATCGATGACGAGCATTTCACCACCTTCTCGGCTGGCACGGTGAACAAGAGCGAGGCCGCGCTCTACACGCCGCTCGATTTCAACGGCAAGACCTGGCGCGACATGAGTGAGGCCGAGCATCAGGAAACGCCCGGCGACTTCGAAGCGCAATCCGGCCAGGGCATCATCAGCCTGCATTCCGAAGAGCATCTGGCGCAATCGGATCGCGGCATCGTCATGATGCGCCGCATGCTGAAGGATCAGATGAAAATCGTGGCCGAAGGCGGCGACCCGATCGGCGTCGCCTACGATCTCGCCAAGGCCACGGTCAAGGTGCCTTCGGGCAATTTCTTCCGCAAGGCCGAGGCGGCGGAGTAAGGGCTGACGGCAGCATCAATTCGGCCCGCCCAGCCGTGGCGGCTGCGTGACATCGATCAGCGCCGCCGGGGTGACGGTGCCCGCGGCCGGCGCGGCCAGGGCGCGGCGCGGCGCCTGCCAGCGGATGCCGCCGAAGGCTTGGCAATGCGGGCAGTGCGCCGTCCAGGCCGGCACCTCCGCGCCGCAATTCTCGCAAACATAGGCGGGATCGGCGACCGGCGCGGCGGCGGCCCGCGCCATCCAGGCATGGGCGGCGGCCTGGTCCCCATGCTCCGCTTCTTCGAGTTGCGCCATCAGGCGGCAGAGGCGCGGGCCGGGATCGGGTCCACCAGCGCCGGCGGCCATCAGGTGCCGGCGCGCCTCGCCCCATAATTTCGCATCGAGCGCCGCCGCCGCGAGCGCCAGGCTGCTTTCGAGGTGCGACGGATTGGCGGCGGCGAGGGTTTCGAGCCGCTTCACCTTTTGCAGCGGCGTCTCGTCCGCGAAGAGATCGGTGAACGCCTGGGCAAGATCGGGGCGCGGCGCCTCCCGCCAGGCGGTGAGCAGCGTGCGAATGGCGCGCCGCGCGTGCGACTGGCCCTTCTGCAATTGCGCCAAGTGAATCGCGGCGGGCGCGAAGCCGCGATCGTATGACAGGGCCTTATCGGCGAGCGTGGCCGCCCTCGCGACATCGCCGGCGGCCTCGGCTTCGCGGCTCTGCTCATGCAGCAGCACCGCGCGATGATGGCGGCCGGTCGCGTTCTCGACCGCCTTGCGCGCGATCGCCTCGGCCAGCGCCGCTTCGGCGGCGACCCATTGGCCGGCGCGCGCGCGCAGATGATAAAGCCGATGCAGCACCCACGGGGTCTTCGGCCGCAATGCCTTGGCACGCTCCACCAAGTGCAGCGCGGCGGCCTCGTCGCCGGCATGCAGTGCCTGCATCAACAGGCCGCGCAGGCCGAGAAATTCGGTCTCGGTGCGCTCCAGCATGGCGCTGAAATACTTCTTGGCGGCGCCATGATCGCCGTTCAACTGGGCGGCCTGCGCCGATAGCAGCAGCGTCAGTGGCGGGTCCGCCAGCAGCGCGTCGGCGCGGCGCGAATGCTTCATCGCCTCCTCGGGATCGCCCGCCGCCACCGCAACCATACCCTGGGTCAGGGCGCGAAAACCCTGCTCGCGCCGGCGTTCGTGCCGCCAGCGAAGATAGCGGGTGGGCGCGGTCGCCAGCTTGCGCAGGAGATGAAACAGCCCCGCCGCGAGCGTGCCGAGAAGGGCGACGCCGAGCGCCAGCACCGCGATATTGGTATCGACGCGCCAGCCCTGCCAGTCGAGCTCGACGGTGCCCGGACGGTCGGCGATGAAAATCGCGACCGCGATCAGCAGGATGATGACGACCAGCGCCGGCAGCGCTCGGATCACGGCTTGTCCCCGTGGCCCTCGGCGGCGATCCGCGCGCTTTCACGGTCCCACAATTGCGTGATCATGGCCTCGGTGGCGACGCGCTTTTTGGCGTCGGCGAGCCAGGGTGCCGCGGCGGTCGCGCTGGCGCCACGCAATTTATCGAGCGCCGCGACCGCGCCGGCGAGGTCGCCGATTTTCAGCGCGGCATCGGCGCTCGCCACCGCCGCCTCGGTGGCGTCGCTCGGCGCCGCGCCGCCCGGCGCGATGCGGCGGATCACCACCAGCCGTTCCAGCCGCGACTGGATTTGCGCCCACCAATCATCGCTGGTGGTGACGCTACGCGCGCGCAGGATGGCCGGTGCGACGCGGCGGTCGAAGCGTTCGGCGAGCGTGCCCAGACTCGGCAGTCCCGCTTTGGCGTCGGGGCCGAGCGGCACCAGCGCCTCTTTCACGGCCGGGGTCGCCTCCGGCAGCGACCGCACCGCCGCAAGCTCCGCGGTGTAAGGGCCGGCACCTTCGATCGCGACGCGCAGATTGGCCAGCGCCAGCAACAGCGCGCGGTCGGCGTTGCCGGCCGTGCCGGCGCCGGCGACTTTCGTCTCCAGCTTGCCGATCCGCTCGCCGGTCGCGGCGACGGCGGCGTCGAGTTTGGCGAATTGGTCCTGCAACGCTTTTACGTCCGCCTCGGTGGCTTGGTCGGGCGCGGAATTTACGACCGGCGCGGGCGTGGCGATCGGCGTGGCGGCGGTCGGGGTGGGGCGCGCCGGCACCGGCGTCTCCGCCCCGGCTTCGAGCCGGCCGAGGCGCGCCGCCTGATCCTTGAGCGCCACCGCGTCGGTCTTGAGCCAGGCGAGTTGCGCCCCCTGATCCTTCAGAATCGTCTCGGCCGCATCGAGCCGGGTCTGGAGATCGCGGATCGCACCGGCGTCGCGGTCGGTGGCGACTGGCTGGGTCCGATTCGGACCCCACGGCAGCAACGGCGCGACATCGAAGGCCCAGAACGGCGTGGTCGCCACCACGACAATCACGATGGCCAAGGCCAGTACCAGCCCGGCAATGATGCGCGGTTGCCGGCCGAGGACGGACCTCGGCGGTTCCGGTAGCGGCGCCGGCGCGGGCTGCCAGCTCGCGGGGGGTGGCGGCAATTCGCTCGGCTCGTTGCTGCTCATGCCGATGGGGCTCCCGCCAAAATCGTGTCAAGCGCCGCCGCCAGCGACGCCAGGGTCGGCGCCGCCGCGGCGATGGTCGCGCGCCACGGCACGCCGCTCAGCGCCGCCGCCACGTTGGGGCTGAGGGCCAGTGCCGTCATGGTTTCGCAATGCTCGCCGATGAATGCCTCGCGGGCGAGCCTAACAAAGGTCGCGGCGGCGCGGGGAGAGAAAAACACGGCCATCGCGATCTCGCTTTGTCTCAGCGCCGTCTCGATACCGGGCGGGAAGGAATCGGCCGCGATGGCGCGATAGAGGATGACGCGCCGCAGGGTGAAGCCTCGGCGGTCGAGGTCGCCCGGCAGGTCGCCGGCGGTCTCGGCGCCGGCGGCATGCAGCAGCGCGCCATGATGCGGCGCGAGGCGCGCCCCCACCAGTGCCGCCAGGTCGCCGATATCGCCATCGGCGCTGAATACGGTGCGAAAGCCAGCCATGCGCGCCGCCGCGGCACTGGCGTCGCCGACGCAAAAGGCCGGCAGCTCGAACCGCCGGCTGGCGCCGGTGTAGGCGCGCACGCCATTGGCGCTGGTGAACAGCACCCCTTGCACCCCGATCAGCGCGCCGCCGAGCCGCGCCGCACCGTCGGCTTCCGGCACGATCCGCAGCATCGGCGCCGCCACCGGCTCGATCCCGCGCGCGCGCAACAGGGCGGCGACCGGTGGGGCATCGTCCACGGGACGCGTCACCAGGGCTTTCATGCGAAAAAGCCCGGGCCGCCGCGGTCGATCAGTTCGCGGCCCGCGTCCATCGCCATCGCCTGTGCCTCGCCGACGGCGCCGTCGCGGGCGGCGGCGAGCCGCACGCTGCCGTCGGGCTTGAGGATGGTCGCGCGAAATTGCAGCGTCGCACCATCGCTGTCGATCCGGGCAAGCGCCGCGATCGGCGTGCGGCAATCGCCGCCCAGCACCGCCAGGAAGACCCGCTCGGCGGCGATGCACAGCGAGGTCGGCGCATCGTCGATGGCGCCAACGTACAGGGCGGCGCGTTCGTCCTCGGCGCGGATCTCCAGCGCGATGGCGCCCTGTGCCGGCGCCGGCAGCATCTGGTCGAGCGGGCGGCTGGAGGCAACCGCATAGAAATTGGGCACCTCCTCGAAATCGCGGGCCGCACTGTTGATCCAG